>Ga0100403_1000870_pt1 | contig 29403 bp, 28 predicted proteins | sample CryGeymet201501t_FD_83663 | JGI IMG/M metagenome (GOLD analysis project Ga0100403, IMG submission 83663) | Groundwater microbial communities from Crystal Geyser aquifers in Utah, USA - Crystal Geyser metaG 2015-01t | ecosystem: Environmental > Aquatic > Deep subsurface > Groundwater | place... | reverse complement strand
GACTTCAGGGTCTTCGACTCGTTTAAGATCTATCTGCCCCATCGGACAAAAAGCGCGGCTCCCCAGGACAAGAACATCAAAACCACCCTTATTAACGGAAATAACTTTACCCTCAACCGGAAGCCCTTGAGAAAATGCATCCTCTAAATCCACGGCTACTCGAAGGCCCTTTAAACTTGCTAAGTGAATCTCGCTTCCGGAAACCTGAGTGACTTTAACATCAATGACGTCGCCAACCTTAACGGTGCAAACTCCCTCAAGATTAGTAAAATGAGCGGTAGGAACAAAACCATCGTAAGGAGTGCCTGTAGAAACAATTAAAGACTCTTTTCCCGCCGATAAGACTTCGGCCTTTATCACGTCGCCGACGCGAGCTTTTTGCTTAGTGTTTTGAAGCGACTCACCCAACATCTGAGCAAACTCGCTAGACTCCGCACCCTCTTTAAAAACATTCATTCCGGAAAGATTTGATTTATTTGATGACATGATTATCTCCTAAAAGGACGCCCTAAAATCTGCTTCTAAAGGGACCTCAAGTCAACCATAGACAGACAGAAGAATCAATGTCAGCAGCCTACTACCCCTAAAACACAGCTCCTTAAGCAATCGTGCTATATTCAAACTAATGAAAACATATGACATTGCAGTGGTAGGCTCTGGTGCTGCTGGTAGCATGGGCGCACTTAGAGCCGTTTTGAACAATCTTGAAACAATCTGCTTTATGGGAAGCCCTCAAACCAAAAAGCGAGCACGTGCCACATGGGTTGGGAAAGTAGAGAACATGCCCGTGCTTTTTGATAAACCCAAAGCGGTTTTTCAAAGCTCTCAAGAAGTTTTCAAATGGATCGAAACTCAAGAACAATGGAAGGAAATGCTTCACACGGTAAAAGACTCGGTATCCGACATTACGGGCCACAAAGGAGCTTTCACTCTAAAAACCAGCAAAGGAGAAAGCTTCCAGGCTAAATACATTTTGCTGTGCACTGGGATCATGGATGTTCAGCCCCTTATTCAAGGGAAAATACAAAACATTTTTCCCATGGCCAATGCAGGACACATTGAATATTGCATCCGCTGTGATGGCCACAAAAGTAAGGGCAAAGAAACGGTGATCATTGGTCACAACGAGAGCGCTCTCTGGATAGCAACTCTTCTCAAAGAACGCTACAACAACCCCAAAATGACAGTCCTCACCAATGGGCAGAAAATAGAAATCGAAACAAACTCTGAAATCATGAAACGCATTTCATGTTACGGAATCCAGATTAAGGAGCCGCCCATTAAAGAAATTAAAGGGGACGCTAAAAACGCAGGCCTTGAGGGGTTTGTATTAGAAGACGGGGAAGTCGTCTCCTCTCAAATGGCCTTTGTCAGTCTTGGCACCCTTGTCTACAACGACTTGGCCAAGGCTCTCCATTGTAAGATTGATGAGCGGGGATATGTCGTCTGTGACGATAAAGGTGAAACGAGCACTCCTGGAGTCTTTGCCGGAGGAGATCTAAGAGCGGATCGGAAAAAACAGATTTATACGGCCTGGGACACCACAGTGGATTCAGTCGACAAAATAGACAGCCACATTCGCGAAGAAAAGAGAGCCCAAGTTTTGAAGCAATGCGAGGACCTCAAAACTGACCCCGAAAGCCATGTCCGCAGATAGTTTAATCCATGCTTAAATGGGGATGTTCCATTAGATAATCATCCACCAAATCTTCGGCCTGATCCTCGCCAAACGCTTTTGTGAGCTCTTTTTGCCAATCAAGCAATTCATAATAGCTTTTCGGTTGGCGATTTTTGAGTTCGGCCAGATCCTCCTTGGCGAATTCTTGATTCAATTTCATCTTTTTCTCCATCCCCAGGGCCTAGGATACAAGATAACCACACTTGAGATACCTAATTCTTCCTCTTTGACACGCTTTTTAGCGTATTTCCTTGAATTTATGACAGCTTAGAGGCAGAACAAAACGATGAGCGCAAGACTAGATAAACTCATTGAATTCTTGAAATTTCCTTCGATCTCCACGGACTCTAAGTTCAAGCAAGGAATTGATGATTGTAGAGATTGGGTCCACGCTCAATTTACGGAAATGGGGTTAAAATCCGAGATCTACAAAACTCCGAAACACGATATTGTCGTTGCAAAAAACCAACACAAAGCCGGCCGCCCCACCCTCCTGATCTATGGCCACTATGACGTTCAACCGGTCGACCCCCTAAACCTATGGACCAACCCTCCCTTTGAGCCCACAGTCCGGGACGGAAAGATTTTTGCTCGCGGATCTGCAGATAACAAAGGCCAAATCCTCGCGCACATGCTCGGAGTTAAAGAAGCTTTGGCGGACAAAAAAGACCTAGGGATCAACCTTAGCTTTTTAGTCGAAGGAGAAGAAGAGATTGGTAGCCCCAACCTAGACGCTTTTCTTGAGTCACATAAAGATATTCTCAAGTGTGACGTTGTTGCCGTAAGTGATTCTGGAATGGTTGGGCCAGGAATTCCAACACTGACCTATGCCTTAAGAGGCATCGCCTGCGTAGAAGTCAAAATCAAAGGCCCCAAAATGGATCTTCACTCTGGAGTCTACGGAGGCGGAGTGCGCAATCCCGCCCTGGCGGCCGCACAAATTGCAGCCTCGCTTCACAATGAAAAGAATGAAATTACCATTGAGGGTTTCTACGACGGTGTAGCCGAACCTCAGCAATGGGAAAAGGACCAATGGAAGTCACTTCCCATTACAGAAGAAAGGATTAAAGCACTTGTTGGAGTGGATTCATTATACGGCGAAGAAGGCTATTCTTACCTTGAGCGTGTTTGGGCGCGGCCCACTGCCGAAGTCAACGGAATCGGAGGAGGCTACCAGGGCGAAGGCTCCAAAACAGTGCTCCCGTCTGAAGCTCTATTAAAGCTTTCCTTTAGACTTGTTCCCGGACAAAATCCGAAAGACATTCTTGAGAAAGTCGAATCTCACATCAAGGGATTGGACCTCAAAGGACTTACAGTTAATGTTGAGATGGGTCACTCTGGCACTCCTTACATTTGTGATCCGTTTTCTAGCTTTGCTAAACTAGCCCTTTCTTCACTCGAGGAAGTGTTTGGGAAAAGTCCCTGCTTGATCCGAGAAGGTGGAAGTATTCCAGTTGTAGAATCTTTCAAACAGCTTTTAGGTGCCGACACCCTTCTCCTAGGCTTGGCTCTTCCGGATTGCCGCTGTCACGCTCCCGATGAAAATTTTGATCTAGATTGTTTTGAAAAAGGAATCGCTCTCAACAAAGCCTTGATAGCAAACCTGGCCAAGTAAAATGGATTTCGATCGCTCAAGAAGAACATTTTGCACAAAACTACGCCGCCTTAAATTTAGCGAACCAACGGCCTATGTTTACAATCCTCTGGAATACGCATGCGCGAGCTATAACAAATATTTAGATCAATTTGCTCAAGGAAAAAAGAAAGCTCTTTTCTTAGGAATGAACCCGGGTCCCTACGGTATGGCTCAAACCGGCATTCCTTTTGGCGAAATTTCCCTAGTGCGAGATTGGATGGGAATCTGCGAACCACTTGGAAAACTTCCCAAGCAACACCCCAAACGACCCCTCCAAGGTTTTCAATGTGAAAAATCAGAAGTTAGTGGAAGACGCCTCTGGGGTTTGTTTTCCGAAAAATTCCCTAAACCCAAACAATTTTTTAAAGACCACATGGTGCTCAATTACTGCCCCCTTGTTTTTATGGAGGAGAGTGGAAGAAACCGCACTCCCGACAAACTGCCTGCAGAGGAAACCGAACCATTGTTTGCAATATGCGACGATTACTTGGACAAGCTAATCAAAACTCTTGAACCAAGATATCTCATCGGTGTTGGAGCCTTTGCTCAAAAGCAGTTACAAAGAATAAGACCTGGTAGTGAAACCTTTAAAATTTTGCACCCTAGTCCAGCTAGCCCGGCCGCAAATCGCGGATGGGCCGAAGCTGCTCAAAAGCAGTTGATGGAAATTGGGGTTTGGTAGCTATGATCTCAAGAGCTCGGTCTCAATCTTGAGACTTTCGCATTTCTTGAAAGCCTTCAGCCACTTCACGAAGTCGCTCTTGGGCTTTGCTAATTTCTTTCTTGGCAGTCACATGGATATTAAAATCAATTCCTTGCGCGTGACTTGAAAGGTCTCTTTCAACTTGTGAGTATTGAGTCTGAAGCCTTTCTAACTCTGCGGCTTGTTGAGCCTCATCCATGTCTTTCATTTGATTGTAATAGGCATCACTTTCTACGAGAGCTTCTATTTGATCTAGCTTTGCCAAATCAGACTGAATTAAGGCAACTTTAGTCTCATCAATTCCGGAACTGGCATATGGCGATAGTTTGAATGAGCTCGGGTCCGCTGGCTTCGATGGAGACGACACGGGTTTTGTTATAGCTACGGGCTCAGCAGAACGCGGAGTCTCTGGAGCGGGCGATGAACCTGAATCACGATCCTTCTTAGAAAACAAACGTCCTAAGCCATTCCCCAACAACTTAAACGGGGCTCCGACAACTTTAGCAACCCTCTTCAAAGGTTTGGCTTCCTCACTTGTTTCACGAGGAGTTTTCAATGCTGCTAAAAGCTCATTAAAACAAACTTCTTTACCCTTGGTCCAATCTGAATTCTCTCCGTGCCCACCAAAATACAAAGCCTTTTTGTAGCCCGCATTGATTTCATGGGCCGTAACCGCTAAGTTCAAAGTCGGACATAGAGCCAGTATTGCACCAACAGCCTTAGAAAGAGTGTCCCCACCCCCATCTGTAGCAGTCAAAGCTTTAGACAGAGAGCCCCTAGTTGTTGTAAAAGCACCAACCACAGGCGCAGTGTAAGCATATTTTTTCAACCACTCGTCCTTCTCTGATTCGGGAAAAATATCTTCAGCTCCACAAGCCTCCCAAGATTCAGCGGCAGGCATTTTAGCGGCTCTTTGCAACATTTTAAAATTTGCCTCGCCGTGACCACCAATAACAAAACGATCAACCGTCATACCGCCAAGGCCGTAACCCTGAACCGGGTTTGCAGCGGCAGCGGAAGTAGAGATATGCTGCACTTGAGAATAACGACTCACAGGGAGTTTCCCTTGTAGAGTAGAGCTTGAATACCCCTGAGAGTGCGTTACTTTCTTGGTAGCATTCTCCCGACTCCAAACGTTAACTAGACCTTGAGCGGAATTATAGTTGGATCGAAGGAAAAGAAGTCCCATCAACTTGGCTGACTGGTGGGCCAGCACAGAGTCTTCAACACTTCCCTTTCTAGCAAGCATTTGTTGAGAAATGATGTTTCTAATATTGCTTGGGACGGCGGCACATTGAGTATCTTGAACATCTAAAAGGCGATCAGACCCCGAGTTAACTGGAACATTCACTGAAGGCACTGTCTGTTCCTTGGGAGCAGGCTCATTGCGGGGCGAAGAAATCTTTGACTGTAAGTTTTCTCGAACCTCTTGATGCTTGGCTCGTCGTTCGACTCTTTTTTCATGAAGGTTCTTAAAAGCTCTCTTCAAAAATCCATCTTTTCCGTTTGCCAGAGCTACCTCTGCACTTAAACAGAAGATACCAAAAGAAAGTGCTATCAATTTAATTTTGCTCGTTGTCATATATGAAACCCCGTCCCAAGATTCATAGTGACCTATTTGCTATGTGTGAATCAAATCAATTACTTGTTAAGATTAGATGAAGAAATTTCGTCAATAAAATGATTATATTAGGCACTCTCTAAAGCTTAACAATACAAGAGGCCGATAGCATTGGTATGAAATTGCGCAACTTTATATTGATTAACAGTCTAGTAATCGCCCTCGGGATTTCGACTCTTTTTGCAGGATTTTTCTACTACCTGCATACGGTTCAAAAAGGCGATGTCTTTCAAAATGCCATGAAAAATAAGGGTGCCTCGTTAGAAGCCAAATACAGTCATTTAAAGAACAAAATCGAAAAAATTAGCGTTTGGGCCAGATACTTTTCAAAAGACTATAGCGTCGAGCGCATTTCAATCAACAATGCCACCCCGCTCTCTTTCACTGCGCTTGAAGAGAAGGCTGCCCAGATGATGGAACTATCACCTGAAGTTTTGCAGTTCCAGATACTCGGTCTTGGAGGAGCGGAACTCTTTAGAGTTGATCGTCAGAATCAAAAGATTGAAAGAGCCTCATCCAACGATCTTCAAGATCACTCAACGTGGGATTCCTTCCAGGCCCTTAAGAGTCAATCAGACCCTAAAGTCTATGTTTCCAATTTTGATCTCAAGCGAAAAGAGGGAGTTATAGAACAGCCCTACCTTCCCGTGTTACAAATCACAGCCCCAGTTCTAATTGAGGACAACAAAAAGGCTTTCGTGATGATGAACGTCGACGCTACTGCAATATTAGAGGATTTTGAAAGCGACTCAAGCGAATCAGCTAATCAATCTTTCATCATCAATCAAAGCGGAGGATGGATGTTTGGCCACAAAGACTTTAACTGGTCTCATTTGTTTCCAGAAACCGAAGCAGAGTCGTTTGCCAAATATTATCCAATTACCTTTGCCTCAATGCGGGCGGGGCAGACGGGCATAGTCTCCAACATTGAAGGTGAGTTCTTAGTTCGACCTGCAACTCTAGGCGAAAATACCATTTATTTTGTTTTTCATCCAAATCTTCATGAGCTTCTAGCAGGCCAACGAAATCTCGCGATTCAGTACAGCCTCATTGTTGCTGGAGTTTTTCTAATAACTTTCTTATTTAGCCTTATGGTCTTTAAATTAAAACGCAACAGCTTATTGCAGACCTTCCACCTTAAAGAGAACCAAAGCTTTTTGAAAGACGCCGAAGCTCAGGCAAAAGTTGGGTATTGGAATTTTAACTTTCAAACCCAAAGAACTTACATCAGCCCTCAACTCAAGGGAGTCTTTGGGGTTAAGGAGGACGACAGAGCAACTTTGGAGAAATGCCTGAAACATTTTTTGCCAGAATCTGAGGAACGGATCCGCTCCGCCTTCGCCAAGTTAAAGAGCGAAATGAAACCGTTCGACCTTAGCGAAAGACTAAAGACCCACGCCGGTGAGCCACTCTGGATTCGTATTACCGGAAACGTGCATGAGGTCCGCCAGGGCCAGGTGTATGCCGCCATGGGACTTTTTCAAGATGTCACACAATTGAAGGAGAACGAGGAGGCAACGAGAGTCACTGAGCAAAGTCGCCTTGAAAATGAGAATCAAATTGCTCTTGAAGAGATGGTTAAAGCCATTTACCAAGAATTGAATTCACCGATTTCCGAACTTCACTCTGAGATTGCAAAACTGGAGTCAACTCCAAATCAAAACAGCTCTTCCATCGATGCCGTTAAAGGTGCTCTGAAGAAGCTCAATAGCATCAACACTTCCTTAAAGAAATTAAGTCAAGACACAGACTCACCCAACTATGAAAACTGTTCTTTGAAGCAAATCTCTCAAGAAGCTTTTAACCTCAATTCATCCCTCTTAAAAAAGAGCAAGATCGAAATTCGAAATTGCTTAAAGGCCCAAGACAGCGCTCCTTGTAACTCGGAACAGATTCTTCAGATATTTTCAAATTTGATTCGCAATTCCGCACAAGCTCTTGCCGCGAAAGAAAACGCTTGGGTTGAGGTAAAAGCAGAAAGAAAACACAACTCTTTATACGTTTATTTCACCGACTCCGGCTCAGGGATCAATGAAGGGTTGCAGGACAAAATCTTTCAATCTCTCATGAATCCCCATCAGGCGAACAAGGTTACTGCCCACGGATTACACACCTGTAAAACAATCATGGAGAACCATGGCGGCAAACTCACCCTTGATACAAACAATAAGCACACATGCTTTGTTCTTGAATTCAATCTGAAAGCTAGTGAGAACAATGTGATTGAACTGACCAGGAACGCCGCCTAAAGAACTCAAACAGTGGACATTCCAAGTTCATCACCATTAAACTAAGGACCATGTTCCGAGATTTGTTTTTCAAAAAAATGGGCCACCTGTTTCGACAACCCTCATTCTATCTAGTCACCCTATTAGGAAACCTCACAGTATTAGGGGCTTCAGGACTACTCTTCCACCTGGAACACAGGATCAACCCCCGTATCCCCACTTTCCTGGACGCACTTTGGTGGGCCGTAGCCACCGTCACGACCGTCGGCTACGGAGACGTCTCCCCGATGACCGTCGAGGGAAAATTCCTCGGCATGGCTTTGATGCTCCTCGGAACGGCCTTGTTTGCCGCCTACACAGCCCTTTTCGCGGGAGCCCTCCTCTCTTCTGACCAAGCCTTGTTTCATAAAGGCATTCGAAAAATTTCCTCGCTCGAGAACCAAGTGAAGGACGAGGAAAAGAACCTTAATGAGCTTGCCAAGGATTTGCGCTTACTGCTGGAAAGAATTGAAAAATCTGAGTTCAAAAATGAGCGTTGACTCCCATGGGCTGACTCCTTAAAAGCTGCACAATGACACGTTTGCCCCAAAGAATTCTATTTCTTTTCATCGGAACATTTTCTTTCCTGGGATCCGCAGCGGGATTTCGATGCGACACCCCTCACCGACAACTACGCATAAAGGTGTATCAACACACTCACCACACAAGCGGAGGCACCAAGGCTGCCGCCATTATGATTCTCTCGAATCCAAGCGCTCCAAAAGGCATGAAAACCATCGCCACAATGAAAAGTGAGCAAGGGTTGCTCGAGCTTTTGAATGGAACATTTTCTGGTTTCATGGACCTACGCTTCAATTCGATCTCCAAGAAGCCCCAAAACTTTATTGGACCTTACCCCAAATCAGAAGTTCAACGTGTTTCCATCACACCTGATTTTCGCTACTCAGAGCCCGTTCCAAACAACACAAAGTTAAAAGCTCTCTTCGAATTGGAACTTAAGAACGGCGAAATCATCAAAGGCACCATTGATTGTCGCAGATATCTCAAGGCTAACTCAAAAGCTTCAAAAACTTGCTCAGATCAATTAGACTTAGAATTTTAACTCGAAGCGTTATATCTAAATTTATCTTTTTGTAGCTTCATAAGCCCCCAGAAAGTATCTCTAGAATGCTGAAACTTTCATCAGATGCGCTCGTAGCTCAGTTGGATAGAGCACCTGATTTCTAATCAGGTGGTCGTAGGTTCGAATCCTGCCGGGCGCACCAATCTATTTTTGAGAACCGTGTAGCTTCCAAAACTTAAGGGCTTTCTGGAAGGTGCCACGGACTCAAAAATGCTTTTACACAATTCTTGAACCAACTCTTCTTCGGCACAAATGCTTGGATGAATTTTAACCGTTAAAGAAAGACGGGCGTTCCAGATCATCGTTGAGACACTTACCGGATAGTTCCTAGTCCCTGGCGGAGTGACCAGCCAAACCATTTCAGATGGAGACGAAGAGGCTTCACACCATTCCCCCATACCACTGAAGCAACCCACATTAAGAACACTCGCGCTTCTTTTCTGAGAAAGCTTCCGCATGCCCTTCTCTCCGATCCACTTACCAATGTTCAATAGCGACCAAACGCCCCAATGCTCCTGTTTCTTGAGTTTTTCTTTGCATTGGAGGTGAATATCGTGGGCAAGACTGTTGGGGCGAAGACTCAATTCAATGGCCGAAGAGCAATTGGCCGATTCATTGCTCAACTGAACCCAAGGGCGCATATTTACCGGGAACATCCACCTGAGTGAAGTGCCCGATTGTATCAAAGAACACGAAACCTCTTTATTCACCAAAGCTAAAATTATCGCATTCAAGGAAAGCATCTTTTGGGCTGCTCTATCCTTTAAATCCATTGTGTCTTGCCTAGAAAACACAGCGTAATAATAGCGGTGCTCACTTCGACGATACAAAGAGGGATTCTCCTGAAAACTCTTCCACTCAAGATCTGACTTAGCAAAGGCATCAAGAAAAGCTCGGACAGCTGAGAAAAGCTTCGTCAATCGTGTCGGCCGCGTTTGAATAGCGGGCTTTAGTTTCATCGATGCATTGATCTTTAATTTTCTTAAAAGAACTCTAAACGCACCCACACCATCAGCCCAAGCGTGAGAACAATGGTAGCTTTTACGTGCACCATCGCTTAAATCTAACTGAGTAAAAGTAACAAGATCGTTATGCCCCTTTTCTTTTGAGAGAACATACCAAAGACCAGGCCAATCCTTAAATCCATCTTTTCGAAAGTCTTCAGCGCCCAGCCAAGTATCTCTTTGCAACTGATCCATCATAACTGAAGAAATTTTTCTGGAGCGACTGTTAACCCCACTTCTTTACTAGGTTTCTGAAGGCTAAACTCTAAACGAGTCACAACTTGCCCATCTTTGATTATTGTCTTAGGAGGAATTACAGCCCCAGCCATAATCCGACAGTCCTTTCCAATTCGACTTCCCTCACCTACGGTAACTCCTTCATTGATCACCGACCGCGCACCAATAGTGACACGATCTCCTAAGCGCACATTCAAAGATAGAAAGGAATGGGCTTGAACACAACAGCCACGCCCCACCCAAACACCTGGCAAGACAGAAACATAACCAGCAATTAAGGAATCAGCGCCAATTCGAATGCGACTCACAAAAAGCAAACCTACCTTTGGCTGTATCGACGGAGCCAAGTGAGCATGCTCACCAATCAAGACCCCTTTATCAATGAACAGTAACCTAGGGTTTCCGATGATCGTTCTAGTTGTGATCATCGCCTTGGGATGAATTTGTGACCTTAAACACCATAGAAAGAAGGTCCTCAAATGTTCGTTCATAAAAAGAACACCTTGAAAGGTATTCAACACAGGGTTGGAGAAAGCATTCTCAATAGACCATAGAATGGCAGATCGATCCTTAAACACTTTGAACTTTCCATCAGAAGCTGCAGGGAAAAGAGTATAGATTCCTCTCACAAACAGGAGAACTAAAAATGTTCCCATAACAAAGCCGACAGGAATAAGCAGCACCCACAAAAGAGGATTTTGTCCCGCAAGATAAGGAAGCAAAATGGTCATAGGTAAAAAGAAAGCGACCACCAGAAAAAAGGCACTCATCATCCACAGTGCAGAAAGTAATTTTGTAATCTAGAACTCCCCTGTCCTTGCCATCAATAAGCTTGATGCATTTTAAGTGTAGGGGGCGACTCACAAGAAGTCTTGACGCTAAGAGAGTGTCTTTAAATTTATTTTAATTACCTAAGCAAATTGTAAACTTAGCCCTATGACTCTTCGCAAACACAATGGTTTTTTGAAACGAAACGATATCAATTTAACAAAACAATGTTTCAATGAACCACCTTTGAACCACTTTAAAAAACAAAATACCATTGAGCGATTCATCTTGTTTAGCATTTTTGAAATTTTAAATTTTATTCAACCGGGATAAAGAGGCCAGCACATTGAAGCTCTTTTGTTTCAATGTTGAGCAACTGCTTAGTGAATTGCATTCCCGCTTCGCCAGGCATCCAACTCATTACGATGTCTGCAAAATAAAGTTTCAACATTTCATCTACGCTTGAATGATAGCGGGGCTCGTCCGGAGAGGCTTCTTCGAATACCCCAGTTCGCAAACCTAAATCACTAGTCCACTCAAGAACCTTTGTATTGCTCGAAACAAAAAGCCTTTTTAGAAACAACTGCTCGTCCAACCAGACAAAGGCTACACTTTCATCCTTGCCAACAAAGGCACGATACTTCTTTGCTCCCTTAACAAGCGACAAAGCTTCCGCATTGTCACTCAATTTTTCGTTCAGGACAAAACTTTCACCAATCGTCTTGGGGCCCATAAAAGCTTCCAAAGCATTTTCACAGGCCGGACTAATTTCAACAAACTGACAACTATATCGGAGCCCTCTGTTCGCCTTAATCTCAACTTGAATTGGGAAAGCCCGGTCACGGATCGATAAAGATAGTTCAATCACATCACCGGGATTAAACTCCTTCTGCTTTTCAAAGACTAAAGCCAAGCCACCGATTGAAATATTAACGACACGCACGGGTTCCTCACCCATATGGGCGTCGACGCTTGCCAATGGTGTTATTTCCGCAGACTCTAATTCGACTGGATGTCGATATTGCTTACGCTTGTTGGGCACACGACTAAGTGTATCATGGAAATAAAAATAAGGTGAGTTGTGTCGGTAGCACAACTCACCTCGATAAAGATCCAGGAGTAAATGGGAAACCCGGATCTTCTAAAACTAGTTGAAAGGTCTTAGGCGACCTTTTTCTTGGACTTAAGATGCTGCTGAAGCTTTTTCTCGTAATCAGTTGGCTTTGTTCCATCTCCACGAATGATTCCTGCCATATAAAGCTCGAAATGTTCTTTACAGAACCCGAACTTCTTTGAGTCTTTTTTGCACTCTACAAACGAACAGTGAATGGGGCCGGCTGGCTTTTCGCCTTTGTTTGAATTACCTTTTCCTTTAGACATCTTAGACTCCTTTGAGAGCATGTTGCTCTGCACAATATACCTATCGACTCGGAGCGCAATTACTTTAGCTCGACGCATTAAAATGTCTTAGAGTGTCAATAAAACGTCGTATTTATTAACTTCTTTTCTTCGTTAAATTTCTATAAAGGGCATAATATACCTATGAGCAAGTCAATTAACATAAACGACTTTGTCCAATCCAAAATCAATGTTGATGAGTTCAAGAAGATCCACTGGGAGGGAAGCTTCCAAGATTACATCAACATCGTCACAGAGACTCCACAGGTTACGCGTAACGCTTACCAACGTCTCTATGACCTTATTACATCGTTTGGTTCTGATGAATCTGTCGATGTAAAAAAGAAGATGGTTCATTACAACTTCTTTGATGATCCCTACGAAAATGGAGCCGATGCAGTTTTCGGTCTCGAAATTCCACTCATGAAGCTAGTGAACATCTTTCACTCAGCTGCAAAAGGATATGGAACTCAAAACCGAGTTATCCTTTTACACGGACCTGTTGGCTCCGCAAAATCAACCATCGCTCGATTGTTGAAAAAAGGACTTGAATATTACACCCGCACAGATGAAGGCGCACTTTATAGCTTTTCTTGGGTGAATCCTGACAATCAAGACATCTCGGTGTTCAAACACCTGGCCGAGCTTGGTCTAACTGAGTTTGCCGACCCTATGAACGAAGAACCTCTAAAACTTCTTCCAGAAAATGCCCGCCAAGCATTTAGCGAAGAACTCTCAAAAGGGAGAAAACTTCAATATAAAGTGAAAGTCCTGGGCGATCTGAACCCAGCGTCACGATTCATCTACGCAGAACTCATGAAATACTACGAAGGTGACTGGAACAAAGTCATGAAGCACATCAAGGTTCGACGCCTTGTCTTCTCTGAGAAGGACCGTATTGGTATTGGCACCTTCCAACCTAAAGATGAGAAGAACCAAGATTCCACAGAGCTAACTGGCGATATTAACTATCGTAAGATTGCAATCTTTGGTAGCGACTCTGACCCTAGAGCCTTTAACTTCGATGGTGAATTTAACATCGCAAACCGTGGCTTGATCGAATTTGTCGAGATTCTAAAGCTAGACGTAGCCTTCCTTTACGACCTACTAGGAGCTTCTCAGGAACATAAGATCAAACCTAAAAAGTTTGCTCAAACCGACATTGATGAAGTGATCATCGGTCATACAAACGAAGCCGAGTATAAGAAGCTTCTCAACAACGAATTCATGGAAGCGCTAAGAGATAGAACTATTAAAGTAGACATTCCTTACATAACTAAACTCAAGCACGAAACAAAGATCTACAAGAAGACCTTCACTCACGAAAGAGTTCGAGGCGTTCACATTGCTCCTCACACTTTAGAGATGGCTTCCATGTGGTCTATCCTGACTCGTCTTGAAGAACCCAAAAAAGCGAACATTACTTCGCTTCAAAAGCTTAAGCTTTATGACGGAAAAAGTCTTCCTGGCTTTACTGAAGACAACATCAAGGAGCTTCGTAAAGAAGCGAACCGAGAAGGGCTGGATGGAATCTCACCACGCTACATTCAAGACAAGATCTCTAACGTTCTTGTTCGAGAAGGTGAACGTAATGGATGCATCAACCCTTTCATGGTCCTCAATGAGCTTGAAAGTGGCCTAAAACACCACTCGCTGATTAGCAGTGAAGATAAGAAGAAACGCTACAGAGAAGCACTCTCCGTAGTAAAGCAGGAATACGAAGACATCGTAAAAAATGAAGTTCAGCGCGCTATTAGTGCTGACGAGGAATCAATCACTAAGCTTTGCGCGAACTACATAGACAACGTAAAAGCCTACACTCAAAAAGAAAAGGTAAGAAACCGCTATACAGGTCAGTATGAGGAACCCGACGAAAGACTCATGCGCTCGATCGAAGAAAAGATTGATGTGCCTGATAGCCGTAAAGATGATTTCCGCCGCGAGATAATGAACTACATTGGTGCTCTTGCGGTCGAAGGCAAAAACTTTGATTATCGAACCAATGAGCGTCTTCAAAAAGCGCTCGAGCTGAAACTTTTCGAAGACCAAAAAGATTCAATCAAGCTGACGACCTTGGTTTCCAATGTGGTTGATAAAGCCACTCAAGAGAAAATTGACATTGTTAAAGCTCGTTTGATTAAGAATTTTGGCTATGATGAAGTTTCTGCTACGGACGTGCTTCACTTTGTTGCCTCCATCTTTGCGCGCGGAGACAGCAAGATTAGCAAAGAAGAGAAGAAATAAAGGTTTATGCCTGAAAAGCATCTTGACTTAGCAGCTATGACACAAAAACATCGACTCAGCCCGGAACAGATCAAAACGTTCCACGAAATGGGCTGGGTCACTTTAAACGAATTGTTTTCAGAACAAGACTTAACCCTCGCCCGCTCTGCCTTCGACCGAATGGCTGAAGAAGCTAAAATCGTTAAAACTACGCAAGACCATAGGGGAGCCCGCTTTGTTTTAAGTGAAAAAAGCGGTGAGATCGTAATCAACCGAATCGTCTGGGCAGGTGGTGCGGAGCCCGACTTACTCACCTTGAGCGAAGATCCTCGAATACTCATTCCAGTTGCACAACTTCTTGATTCTCCAGAGATGGATCAACTCTTAAGCCAAGCGCACTACAAGCTTCCCGGTGATGGCGTTTCCTTTGCCTGGCATCAAGATGTACAGCACAGAGACAAAGGTCCTGGAACTTGGAAAGACATCAATAAGACCGGCTCTTATGTTCAAACCATACTTCTTTTAGATGAAATGACAGAAGAAAACGGCGCCCTCCAATTCATTCCCGGTAGTTCGCAATGGGGTCGAATCTTTGATGCCGGCTACGAATACGACACTCCTCTGAACGAAAAACAAAAACCCGATGCCATCGACTACTCCAAAGCTAAGACAATTACCGGTAAAGCCGGATCACTCGTCTTATTTGGACCCTACACAGTTCATGGTAGTGGAGCCAACAACTCCACCCAATCGCGGCGAATTCTAATCAATGGCTATGCATACCCAGGAGCCAACTCTAGAGTTTACCCTGGAAAAGGTTCTGGCCGTCGCATCAAAGTTGATTTCTAACTTAGCACTCCGGTGGTGAGTTTTGAAAAGCCATTTATGGCAACTGAACCCTGGGGAGGATTCTATGGATCAAGTATTTGGTGCTTCTGCGTTTTCACTTCTAGATTGGGCCGTAGTGGCCGTCTACTTCGGAATTGTTACCTGGGTAGGTCATAAATTCAGCAAAGAGCAAAGTGGAGCCCACAGCTTCTTTCTAGGAGGACGGTCTCTTCCTTGGTATGCAGTTTCAGCCTCTATGGTTGCTACAGCCATTAGTGGAGTTACCTTCATTGGAGTTCCTTCCATTGTTTTTGCTAGCACTGGAGATTTCACTTATTTACAATTTGCCATTGGTGGCATCATTGCCAAATGGCTATTAGGCCATTTCTTTCTACCAAGACTTTACGAGAAACATTACTACAGTCCTTATGACTTCATAAAAGATAAACTCGGCCCAGCATTTGGAAAAATCAGCGCCCTCCTATTTTTCATGGGTGGAGTGCTAGGCCAAAGCGTAAGAGTCTACGCAGTGGCACTCGTCTTAGAATTAATGACTGGTTTAAACATCTTCACATGTATTTCGTTAATCACAGGCTTTTCTATCGTGCACACCTGGATGGGGGGAATCAAAGCCGTCGTATGGACCGACTTTGTGCAGTTCTTTGTTTTCATCGCAGGTGGCGTTCTTTCCATTGCCTTCGCAAGCCGAGGCATAGAAGGTGGCCTTACGGGAATCATGGCTACAGCCAGCGAAGCCGGCAAGACACACGTTTTCAACTTTGCTCTCGATAAAAATGTTTCCTTTACCTTTTGGGCAGCACTCATAGGAATGCCCTTTCAAAATCTAGCAGCCTTTGCCACTGATCAACTCAACACTCAAAGATTGCTTTGTTGTAAAAACTCCCACGAAGCCAAGAAGGCTCTTTATTGGTCTAACATATCGGAATGCATCACCCTCTTGTTCTTGATCGTCGGCGCTTCGTTATTTGTTTTTTATAACAACAACGTTTTACCCGAAGGCCTTGCTACCATGGTTGCAGAAAAGGGAGATCGAATTTTTCCCGCCTTCATCATCAGCGTCTTGCCTTCTGGCTTAAAAGGTTTATTGATTGCAGGAATATTTGCAGCTGCCATGAGTAGCCTCGACTCCGTTTTGGCAGCCCTCTCTCAAACGAGTATCACCATGTTCAACAAAGACTTCAATGCTGGGACTATGAGTGACACCAAGGTGCTCTCACTCTCTAGAGCTTTGATTCTATTCTGGGGAGCTATACTCGCCTTAGTAGCATGGACGCTCTCTAATACCGCGGCAGCCATTGTCCCCCTAGCCTTTACCATGACCGCTTACACTTACGGCCCTATGCTGGGCCTCTTTTTGTTAGCCGCCCTTGTTCCCAAGGAGCGAATTCACAGCCTAGGTCTTGGAGTCACCATGAGCATTTTAGTGGTGCTTTTAATCAACAAGCCTAGCTTGCTTTGTGGAGTCCTCAATGCCAGCCAGGGCTTCTGCTCCAGCGAAGGAAAGTCCTTGGTGGCTTTCCCTTGGCTTTTCCCTGTCGGATCTTTAACCTGCGTGATCTTTTCCATGCTACCCATAAACACAAACCTTGCTCGCAAACATGCACTCAATGGAGTTAATTAGAATGAAAAGCTCACAGCCACTTGTTTTCGGAATACCGGGCCCTACCCTCAATAAAGAAACACGAAAAATGATTGAAGAAGTTCAGCCCGGTGGCTTTATTCTTTTCACTCGTAATATAGAAAACCCTCAACGACTAAGAGATTTAATGGACGAACTTCGTTCTCTCTCCAAAATTGAGCCGGTTCTAACCATTGACCAAGAAGGAGGAAGAGTTTCTCGTCTTAAAGTCATCGGCAAAGAACCTCCTAACGCCAATCAACTTAGAGATAAGAATGATGAAGAGCTGATCACCCGCCACGGTAAACTCATGGGAGAACTCTTGCGACACATGGGCTTTAATCTAAATCTCTGTCCCGTAGTCGACATCTCCTTTGATGACCAAGCCGACAATTCACTTTTTGGAAGAACTTGGGGCAAGACCCCAGACGAAGTCATTCAAAAAGCTGGCTTGTTTGCAAGGGGACTTCAATCCACAGGAGTCTTAAGCTGCGGAAAACATTTCCCAGCCTACTCAGGCTGCGACGTTGACCCCCATCACGAACTCCCCATTGTTCAGCGTAGCTATGAAGAACTCGATAACTGCGAGTGGAAGCCCTATAAAGAACTTTTCAAAGAACTTGATACAATTATGATTGGACACGCTCTTTATCCTCAAATTGACGATTCGAAACTACCTGCTTCTCTTTCGTCAAAAATGATCAACGAGATCCTTAAACAAAAGATCGGTTTTAAAGGCATAGTCGTCAGCGATGACTTGGACATGGGTGCTATTACGGAACACTACAGCTTCTCTGATGCAATTCGACTTTCGCTCATCGCTGGCAACGATCTACTGCTGATTTGCCACAGAACACAGTTGGCCTATGAAGCCGCAGAGGTTTGTGCAAAGCTTGACTCTGAGATCATGAACGAGAAGCTAGAGCGAATCGCAAAATTTAAAAAGCGCCTAGCTCCGCCAACTGAGTTCTCAATAGAGAGATGGAATGAACTTAACCACCAAGTTTACAAACTAAGAGAAGACACCCTGGGAGTTGAAGCAGCAAAAGAAAACTCACCAGAGGGCGGTAAACGCTCTCCGGTGGAAGTCTTTTAATGATTTTGAAGCTCTGTTATTGGCTTAGTGAGTTCGAGCATTCTCTCGCTGAACGCGCTTAGCGTTCTCAATGCGTACGTTATTAAAGCCATCATCATTATCCAAACCATCAGGCTGTTCAGCTCTGAAGATAATTTCATCGGCATGATCAGAGGCAATGCTTTTGTTAAGTTCGAGCTCAAGATTTGCGAAGCGTGCATCTTGTTCATCTAAAACAGTTTGCATTTTTGCCAACTCTTCAATCCATTTAACTCGATCTTCTGGAGTAATCTTTAGAATCAGCCCACTCTTAGCTTCGCTATTTCTTGCAACGATCGCATCTATTCCTGCCGCCGTGTAGAGTGTGGCGAAACCTGCTGCAATAACTCGAGTTCTCATCCTTAAGCCTTTACCGAAATAGGCTATCCCCCCAACTCCAATACCACTGGGCAAGCCCCATTGTGAAATCGATTCTACCGCAGACCCACTCAACAACACCTGAAATTTTCCGTCTTCCATTTCAGATCTTGCAATGGCTATGCTTAGAGCTTGAGCCTCGGCCTTTTGAGCTAGAATCGAACGACGTGATTCCTTTAACTTGGCTTCTAGCGCTTGAGTGGTCGGAGAGTCACTTACTTCAGAGCTATCTAAAGCAGGCTGCGCCTTGGCTCCCATTGAAAACAAAAACAATGCTAAAAAAGTCGCTAATATTTTAATGTCTAATTTCTTCATAAATCTCACCTACACTCATACATGCACATCCTGTGCCCGAAGTGCTAAAGACTAAGCCTCCAGAAACATTCAAAATTATAAACTCGTAAAAAATGAAGACTGTCTATCTATTGCACACGATCACCCCAAGGCGACACTTAAGAGCCTGATTTCCTTAACCAAACCTTAACACTTTAAGCTCTTTGAAAACTGCTTCATCACCATGGAATGGACCACTGCCTGAGTGAAGCGGTAAAGCCACCAAGGCAGTCGAGGCTGATACTCGTGAAGACCAGCAAGCAAGACATTGATATCAGCAATGACTCGAAACTCTAGCCTTTCGCGCTTCCCTTTAACGCTCAATAGACCGCCCTTAATATAAAATAGCTGCCTATTAGGAGTGCTACGACTTTCGCTTAACTCAATCTCAAGAAGTTTAATACCCAAGGGCCACATTCTAAAAGTCGCCTTATTAGCCTCTACACTGACTCTAAATATGCCAAAAAACTTTTTATCTAAAAACTCCAAATATTTTTTAGCAACCCATTCCGCATCGCGACCTTCAGGCAAGTAAAGCCTTTGTATGGAGCGCACAAATTTCTGAGGCTGTTTAAGAGAGTTATACGCATGCGGACGCACACTTTCTTTCAAGCTACTTTGATAGGTGTCTCGTAACGACTGCTCTAAGGGGATGGGCTCCAAGCCAGCCAACTTTTCTAACCTATGATCTCGACAAACAATGGGGTGCTTCAAACTCTCAACGATTGGACGAGTTAAAGATCGGGGCGCCCTCGTGATTAAAGTCAGCCACAAATGAGAAAGGACGGGAGTGAAAAAAGGCACATCTACAAAATATCGCTTTACCTTCATCGCTTCGGCAGTCACCGCCATTAAGCGTCGATAGCTAATGGGAGCACCACTACCGACATCAAACACAGAATCAAAACACTCTTTACGGCCGATCGAAAATTCAATCAGTTTGACTACATCTTGGACATCAATGGCCTGTGTTGGCGTGCGAGTCCAACTGGGGCAAAGCATAACATGGAGCCTCTTCACTAGACGCAACAACATTAGAGCCGTAGATCCCCCCACCCCCAAAATCAAACCACTCCGAATCACAGTAAGGCTCGGCTGGTAAGAAGCCAGAACCTGTTCTACCTCTAGTCGGCTCTTGAGATGCTCTGAAAGATCTTCACCTTCAGGGATAATTCCCCCCAAGTAGATTATCTGCTTAACATCTTGATTCTGGCAGGCCCGAGCGAAGTTATCTGCTGCAATCAAATCATAGTCCTGGAAGTTTCCCTGACTCAGCCTAGCCGAAGGTAACATTGAATGAACCAGATAGACAGCAATCTCTGCTCCCGCCATCCCCTGCTCAGCATCTAACAATGAAAACAAATCACACCGTCTATCATCCACATTCTCAATTCCGGTCGTGGATCGTGACAGCGCAATGACCCCGTGCTGACTCCTGAGTGACTGGACTAGCTTACGACCAATAAAACCACTAGCCCCTGCAACAACAACCTTCATACTAAAACCCAATTCTTGATTCCCACGATCAAAATAGTAGTTGATCAACCCCTAGTAGACAATGTTGGAGTGTCTACAGCTTTAAAGTCATCTACAAGTGTCAGATCATTGATAGGAGAACCGTAGCAGGTTGCCTTCAAGCAACGATAACCTGAAAAGATGAAGACATCTCTCAGTTTAACTATCTCGCTGGCTTTTGGAATTCTTCCAGTGGCAACCTTCGGCTTCACCGCAGAAAATGATTCCGAATGGATTCGTGGAGAATACATCGCAAAATTAAAAGAAAAGACCTCTATCAAGACCCTCGAATCACTGAACATCCAAGGATTTCAAACAACAGTTCTAAGTTCAGAACTAGGCTTTATAAGAATAACCGCTCCACAAAGCGATTCGGACAAGAAAGACCTTGCAAACCTTGAGCAAAACCCTAACTTTGAATACGTAGAAAAGAACTATTCTCTAAAATTAATTGATAACAAAATCCCCCATCATGCAGTTCCAAGAGTAAACACCCCGCAGTGGGCTCTCGAAAAGATTGAAGCTGAGAAAGCTTGGCAGCACGGAACAGGTTCCATCGATGTAATTGTCGCAGTTGTCGATACCGGTATTGACTTTGAACATTATGAATTGGTCGGCCGGCTGTGGAGTGGAAAGAATGCTCGTGGAGAAACTATTCACGGTTACAATGCCATTAGCAATGACAACCAAGCACGAGATGACCATGGACACGGAACCCATGTCGCGGGGGTGATCGGAGCAAATCCCGCAAATAACAATGGCATCAAAGGGCTTAATTGGAAACTACGACTGATGGGAATCAAATTTCTAAACAAAGAAGGCTCTGGAAGCACAGCTAGCGCAATCAAAGGGCTAGAATGGGCCGTTAAGAATGGAGCTCAGATCCTAAACAACAGCTGGGGTGGAGGAGCCTATTCGCGAGCTCTTAATGACACCATCAGATGGATAGAAGAGCAGGGTGTTCTTTTTGTCGCTGCCGCCGGAAATGAGAAACAAAACCTTGATTCCACCCCTTCCTATCCGGCAAGTTATGGTTACAAGAATATGATCGTCGTAGCGGCTCTCGATGAAAAGAATCGGCTCGCTAGTTTCTCAAACTATGGTAAGAAGTCTGTAGACATTGCCGCACCCGGATCTAACATTCTATCGACAGTCTTAAATAATAAGTTTGATTCCTGGAGTGGCACCTCCATGGCCGCACCTCATGTAAGCGGGGTTCTAGCTCTACTGAAAGCCAAATACCCCAGCGATGACTATTCAGACCTCAAGGGCAGACTCATCAAAGGGGTCACCTACGAAGCACCTTTGAAACGAAAAGTCGCTAACAACGGCGCGTCGCTCAATGCTTACAAAGCGCTTAGTGGTCAATATAGTGATATCCCATTTGATCCACCTGAAGATAGCTGGTCACCTCTAAGGAATGTTCACATTGCTAGCCCAAGCCCCTATCCTCTCAATTACACTGAAAGCTGGGAACTCCAACATAGTGGCGCCAAATACATCAAAATCTATTTCAAACAATTCGAAGTTGAAAAAGGTTACGACTTTCTTCGGCTCTATGATCGAAGGAAGCAGCTCGTCGATGAACTTTCTGGTAGCTACTATGATGGGTTGTGGTCGGTAACTATTCCTGGCGATTTCGTCAAACTCACACTAAGCACGGATAAAATGATTAGTAAAAAAGGCTTTGTTGTAACTGGTTATAAAACATCCAATGCAATTGCCGAATAGGACGGAAAGCAGTTTCGGTGTATCCTATAGACCTAAACCACTTAACAACCTTCGTAATATCCAGCCCCATTTGATCTGTGCGAATATTCTTGGCAATTGTGCTTGGTAATGGATATAGATAAAGGCATGTTTTTGAGGTTTTTTATACTATCTGTCTTCTTTGTTTCGGCCTTGGGAGCTCAAGAGCTTGACGAAGCTCCAAAGTTGACTTGGCAGCAAAAGCTCGAAAAGGCATTTATCAAAAGATTTCTATACAAAGATGTAGAACTAGACGAAAGTCCTGGAAAATCCCCTCACTGGATTCATAAGCAATACAAGTTTGAAAATGGCGAAAAGTATAATCTTTGGTGGTGGTTGGGAAATGTGGATGATCCCATAGCTCCAGACTGGTTTCTACCTGATTCTGCAGAGTGGGTCAGAAAACTTCGATGGCATTTACGCAACCCGCTTCATAATTTTACATTTTACGTGATTGGTGTGGCCGACAAAGTGGATGAAGACGAATACTCACGTGTGGGTCTTTACCCAAGATCGGTTATTGCTCCTGAAGAGGGTTGGAACTGGAGCGCTACCCAGATTGATAGCTGGGTGCTTCCTTTTTTGTCTTACTGGCAAGATGATTTTCTCGGAAGCAACCGACGTTTGATTTTTTACTTTGGATGGCGGGAGCGAGGTAACTTTGGAGCTAAGATCAACCTAAAGAAAACTAAAGCCCCGTAGCGAATGCTGTGCCGCGTTTACGCGGATTGCAAAAACTAACGTGAAAATCTACTTAAAACAAGCATGGGCCTACTTGAGTCCTTCCATCTATTTGACGATAGTGATCACTGATGAGAAGAGCTTTAGCCACCTTCTTCGCAATTGTATTCTTTCAAATGGCTATGCCTATTCATGCCCTTTCTCTATTTTCAAACCCTGAAACAGCTCAGACGAGCATGAAAGCTGATTGCCATATTAGCCAGGCTCACTTTGACCCCAAAAATACCTCCGACAAGAATGATACACCTTGCACGCACGGTGAAGATTGCCAAGCGATGAGCCTTTGTTGCTTACTGGCTGTTTTTGAATCCCAAGAAAATGCTAAGCCACTTTACAGAAGTCACACTCTGCAAAAATTTTGCTCAAACATGCGGAGTTTAGGGGCTATTCTACCTCTGGAAAAGCCCCCGAAGTTTTCTTTGTTCACCTAGCTCTAGAACCCGTAATCAAAAACAAATAACAAAGGAAAATTTAATGAAAAAATTTTTAATGATGATCATCCTATCTGTAACTACAACTGCTGGTGCTTTTGCAGCCAACTGTAACTGTGCTTCCGGCTCCCCATGTGAATGCACTAGTTGCGATTGCAGCGATTGCGGCTGTGATGAATGTTAGTTGTTTTGTTTAGGCTCTAAGGCCTTTTTGCAGGCGACTCTCCAAAGAGAGTCGCCTCTTTTAAAGAAAGTTATATAGTGTCTAATCCAAGGCAGGTCGAGGCTAATTCTTTAGCAAACATGACCAGCTCCTGAGGAACTTGAAACCCCCAATTCTAACCACAAAAAATTTCCCACTCCACACTAGCTCTCAGCTCTTTAAAACGAGATACTAAGCACAATCAATTGACCCACACAGGGAGGGGATGTCGCCGATGAAGTCACTAAGTCACCGCTTGTTTGCGCAAAAGAACGTCTTTAGCTGCGTCGCCACCCTGGAGCGTTCGGCCGTCGACCACTTCGTTGAAGAATCGCTGGATTTGATCTTCCCGGGTATGCTTCGCAAAGCGTATCACGACGAAGCAGATTTTTCGGCGTGCCTCGCGCAGTATCTTAGCAATCTCGAGAATTTTTTGCGTGTGCTTTGCGTAAAGCCAAGCCAAACGACAAAAATCCTAGAAGGATACCAAACGCGCCTGGTCGAGATCGGCGATACCATAAAGAAAGACGCAACGGCCTTGCTCGAAGGCGATCCGGCAGCAAGGAGCCTTGAAGAAATTTTACTCTGCTACCCCGGCATCTACGCCGTCGCGACTTACCGCCTGGCCAATTACTTTTGGACGAATGACGTGCCCATACTGCCGCGGCTTATGAGCGAAATCGCGCACCAAAAAACCGGTATCGACATTCATCCCGGAGCCACCATCGGTGAATCATTCCTCATCGACCACGGTACGGGCGTGGTGATCGGCGAAACGGCCATCATTGGCAACTCAGTAAAAATCTATCAGGGAGTCACGCTCGGCGCCTTGAGCGTCGAAAAATCAATGGCCCAAACCAAGCGCCACCCCACGATCGAAGATCACTGCGTGATTTACTCGAACGCCACCATATTAGGGGGAAACACCGTCATCGGGCGTCATTCGGTGATCGGCGGCAACGTGTGGATTACCAAAAGTGTACCGAGCAATTCGCTTGTCTACCACAAAAGCGAGGTTAGATTAGACCGTATCGAAAACGCCGGCGCCACTGAATCGTCGTTCGCCAGCGAAGAGGAGCTCAGCTATGAAATTTGACAACATCCTGCTAACCATCGGCCGCACACCAACAGTTCGGATTAACCATTTGTTTCCGGAAGCTACCAAAAAGAACATCGAAGTTTACGTCAAACTGGAACGTGCCAATCCCGGAGGATCGATCAAGGATCGCATTGCCCTCGCGATGATTGAAGACGCCGAGAAAAGCGGCAAACTTAAAAAAGACAGTGTCATCATTGAGCCCACATCGGGCAACACCGGCGTCGGCCTGGCCATGGTGGGTGCGATCAAAGGCTATCGAGTGATGCTTACTATGCCCGAGAGTATGAGCGTTGAACGCCGCCGCTTGATGGCAATCTACGGCGCCGAACTGGTGCTAACTCCTAAAGAAAAGGGCATGAAAGGCGCCATCGAGCGTGCGCATGAACTTGCGAACACCACGCCCGGCGCTTGGATGCCGATGCAATTTGAGAACCAGAGTAACGTGGCTATCCACCGCGAAACCACCGCGCTCGAGATCACGTCCGATTTTCCAGATGGATTAGACTACCTAATTACTGGAATCGGTACCGGCGGCCACATCACAGCTTGCGCAGAGATTTTAAAAACAAAATACAAAAATTTGAAAGTCTTGGGCGTAGAGCCCAGCGACTCCGCGGTGTTATCAGGAAGCGCCCCCGGACCACACGCGATTCAGGGAATTGGCGCCGGATTTGTGCCCACCATTCTAAAACGCGACTTGTTGGATGGCGTAGTGCAAGTGACCAAAGACGAAGCCTACAACTATGCCCGTAACGCCGCCAAACGTGAAGGCATCTTACTCGGCGTCTCGAGCGGAGCGAGTTTAGCGGCCGTGGCCAAACAAATCGCCGGCATACCCGCTGGCTCTAGGGTGCTAACCTTCTGCTACGACACAGGCGAGCGCTACCTCTCGATCGACGGGCTGTTCTAGCCGAAGATCGCAGCAAGAGGTCGAGCTAAAATTACTTAATCATATCCAGCACATTGAACAAGTGTTGTGCGAAAAAGCGATGCATGATATCATGATATCATGCATCGCTTTTTACTAAGACTGCCTGTCGCATTGTTTGAAAGTCTTCAGCAATCTGCTGACTCTAGGAGGGTTTCGGTCAATCAATTCATTACCACAGCGCTGGAAGAATCATCGGCAGAAAACATTCTAACCATAGCGAATACAGCTATTGATCTAAATCGTATCCGGGAAATTTACGGCTCGTCCCTGGAAGGGATCCTTTTATATGGTTCTCAAGTTCGCGGAGAAGCCCATCAGGACTCAGACATTGATCTGCTGATGGTCCTAAGTGCGCAAAGTTCCATCGAGAGAAAACTCTATAAACAATGGGATGAAGCCTCTGTTTTTTCACCTAAAGTTTCACCCTCTTTTGCTAAGATTCCCTTGCTTAAGGGTCAAAACCAAATTGGTTCACTCTGGAGAGAGCTTGCACTTGATGCGAAAGTTCTATGGGAAAGAGACCTAAAACTGAGCCAAACTCTTAGCGAAATTCGAAAACAAATTCTGGAAAGTTCAAATGCTGAAAGAAAAACAGCACATGGACACGGATACTGGATTGTAAAAGGAGCCTAGATGCAAAATAAAGGACTGGTTAAAGATTATCTCCAAAGAAGTGCTGCTCGAATCAAGGCCCTTCAAACTCTTTATGATGAAAAGAGTTGGTCTGACGTTGTTCGCGAATCGCAAGAAATTGTAGAACTATGCTTGAAAGCGCTTCTCAGACACAACAACGTCCTGCCCCCTAGGGTTCATGATGTTTCTCCAGCACTTGAAGAGAACCTTGAACTTTTCCCCAAGAAAACCCATAAGGACATCGCCAAGCTTATAAAATACTCTCGCACATTAAGACGCGATCGTGAGCTTGCTTACTACGGCTCGGATGACTTAACCCCGTCAGAATTCTACAAAAAAGAAGACGCTATTTCTGCAAAGAAAATGGCAAATGAAACGTTCGACCTAGTCTTCGCGTGGTGTAAGAATTGACAGAAATTTAAAGTACTTTCCGAGAACATCAACCGCCCTCTAGGCCACCTTTTTCCACTGGGCAAGGTTTTTCCAAGAGCCAGTTGATGAGGAGCCCCGACCATCCCTCGACTTTTTTTGTCCTTGAAGACGGGTAGAGTTTTCCAAAATACTCAATCATCAAACATTCAAAAAGAGCTTGCTGCTCCAGCGAATTTAAATGACCGTGTTCAACATCAAAGCTCTTTGGAGGCATAAGACCGTTCTTTAGTATGTGACTCATGGTCGAATAATTAACAGGACGACTTTGGGAGCGTTGAAAGGAAGGAATTACCTCACCAAAGGGAAAGCTCAGAGGAGCACTTTTTCCATTGGTATCATGGCACTTGGTACAATTCATAGCGGATTGAATTCTTTGCAGGCTCTCGGGTTTATTCTCTGAAAGGCAGTGTTGCAAAAATTGAGTTCTAAAAACTGAATCCTCTGGGCCGAGTAGAGGACTATTAACTTCTAATTTCGCTTTGATACTCGTATTATTGCGCTTAAATTGAGAATTTATCTTCTTAAGAATTTGTCTCGAATTTATACCTTCTGGATAGATTGCAGTAACCTTTGACTCCTCGCTAATCACGCTCAAATAACCGGCTTGATGACAAGTGGCGCACTTTAGCTGGAGGAGATCTCCTTTAAAAAGCGCAAGAGTATCCGAGAGTTTATGCACGCTGGTCGAAGCTCGAGCTCCATCATCAGCCCCCAAGTCATGTTTAACGGTATAAAAGTCAACATGCCTTTTAGAATCATTATGAGCCCAGATAAAATTAGTTGTGGCGGGTATCTCGCGATTAGATATTTGGGAATTGATAGTTAAGTCGGCTTCTCCAGAGTAATTTGGAATGTGTATGAGAAGAAAGGGTAAGTCTTTCACGTCTTCGAGCTGACTATAAAAGCGTAGAATAGTGCTTTGCGGATAACGTTTAATCAAGGGCTCCAAAGACTTGGAAAGCTCTAATTCTGTAAGATTGTTTAGATCCTCAAGAAGCTTCGGGCTAAGTTCTCGAGGGAGTAGTTGACCTGGCCCCTTTTCTTTCCATTGTGGAGAGACTAAATCAAGCTTCTCTTTATAGAGTGAAAGTGTTTCCTGGGTGTTAAGCATGCAAGCTTGAAAGTCTTTGTTGCTAAAAAATGGTTTTTGCTCTGGACGCTGCGAACAATAGTCTAAAAAAACCATTTCTGCGTAAAGTTGCTCAATGCTCGTCAAGGATCTGAAATTGTCTCTCCATTGACTCCATCCAGAAAAACTCTCAGGACATTGTCGTCTAAGGAGCTCTTCTACAAAAATATTTTCTTGGTCTCGATCGTGAAGAGGCTCCTCTGAAGTCACAGAGGCAAAGTAAAGAGTGACTAAGCTAACTGTTAGCAGTCTCCAAAAAAACGTTACTCTATGGCTCATGAATTCATTATGAGTTCTTAAGTCTTGAATGTCTAGATTTGCTCAATGGAGCTAGATACGGCTAAACCATTAGAGAGTGTTGTGAGGCTTTTTAGAAGTAACTGAAAACACTAAGGAATTTAATAATGTTTTAAAGCTTCATTTTGGCTTGGCAAATAGCTATTCTATACATGCGTGGTGAGACATTTATCAAGACCGTCCAGTTTATTGCTTATAGTGATCTTCGCTTTGATTTCACAAAAAGCTAAGCCGGACACTTCGTCGGGCTTGTCTCATTCGAAAATTCATTCGGCTCCAGAAGCACCCTTACCATCAAGCAACTCTGAAAATGAAACTACTAAAGTTAAAACAAACGAACCTGACGCTTCGTTTGTGCAATTGCTTGTTTCGAAAAGATGGAAAGAATTGAGTGAGGGCAAAGCCAAACTCGGTGACATGAGCAGTTTTGAGAATATTTTTAAAATTGTTTCCTCTGGAAAAAATGAGGAGCAAACAAGAGCTTTGAAGGATTCTGGCTATCGAGTTTATAGATCAGTAGATGAGATCGTGGAACAAGATATAGTTATTGCAAAGTCAATCGCGCAAATGCTTGTCAGCTCTGGATACCTTTCCCCTGAAAAGTCAGCTTCGACAGCAGGAGCGCTCTTTAACCTTGAAGGGCAAAAGCAAATTATTAAAAAGAGAAGAGAGTTATTAGTCTCACTTAAAGAATTTCAAAATGAAGAGCCAGAGGGCAACAGGCATTTGAACAAATACGACAAACAAATTGAGCTTCTTGATCAATTGATGGCAAGAATACTCATTCTAGAAGAAGGCCCTATTTTTGAGGAAGAGCATAGGAAGAATATTTTTCTTCAGAACATTCATCAGCTCCACAAGAGCATGAAGACTAAAAGAGATTAAAACACCCTTAAAAGTAGCCCCACCCCTTGCTGAACTCGCCCTTCCCATTCGGTTTACATTATACGTAAAGTCACCTGTCACTTCCTATTTTGCGTCCCTGAAATGAGATATGATGAAGAGGAATCCAAGACTTTTCTTTGGCCTAAGATCTGAAATACTTAGTCATTTTTACTCTGGTCCTTATTCTGCCAAAGATATTGCTGAGAGTGAAGATTCCCTCAGGCATCACCTATTTGTTTGTGTTTGCTGGTTTTGCATTCATACAAGATTCATAGTGACTCGGAGTATTGGATCAAATCCAAGGCGATTAGTAAGGAATTTGTGGCTATCTCTATCCTATTTCTTGCGATGCAGGGCTCAGATTTGAGATCACTCCTCATTTCTACACTTTTTTTCTTGGTCTCGTTTTTATCATGCTGGTGATCTTCGTGCCCTTGCGTTTGTTGGT
>Ga0100403_1000869_pt1 | contig 29439 bp, 52 predicted proteins | sample CryGeymet201501t_FD_83663 | JGI IMG/M metagenome (GOLD analysis project Ga0100403, IMG submission 83663) | Groundwater microbial communities from Crystal Geyser aquifers in Utah, USA - Crystal Geyser metaG 2015-01t | ecosystem: Environmental > Aquatic > Deep subsurface > Groundwater | place... | reverse complement strand
CGGCGGCGAAGCGGAGAAAGATCCGGGCTTCATGCCAGTCTACACGGATATCGAGGGCCTCCGTCGCTGGCCCGACATCCTCCAGCCCGGAGAGCCTGTCGCCATCACGGAGAAGCTGCATGGGTGTTTAACCGCAAACACCAGTGTAAGCATGGCAGATGGAAGTGAGAAAGCTATCTCAGCTATAGAACCTGGGGATCTGGTATCTGCGTACAACCAAGAGACCAAGGGATTTGAGGCTTGTAGTGTCCTACGAATGATCCGACAGCAAGCTACCAAGAAAGTTAGGTGGTTACGGGTTGTTCTGGAAAATGGGGGGGTCCTGGAGATCACCACGGATCATCAAGTTCTTACATCTGTAGGATGGAAAGCAGCAGGGGTTCTGGAGATTGATGATGATCTTGTAGAACTTTAACTGATAACATGCATCAACTTATGCTATCCTTCTTCTCGGAGGTTAGCATGTTTGAAAACACACTTACCAAGAAAGTCCTAACCCAAAACTATCTGGTTGACAATCTTACAAAAGCAGAGATCGCCAGGAGGTACAATACAACAGTAAAAACCGTCAATGCTTACATGGATAAACACGGAATAGACAAAAGGACTCGTTGGGAGAGGGTCAGAGCCAATGAGGGCTTAGTGGGGAGAGTGTTTGGTAGGTTGACAGTTATTCGCCTGGCAGGAACAGATAAGCACCAAAAATCCAAATGGATTTGTTCCTGTGTTTGTGGAAAAAGGCTTAGTGTTAACAGGTCATCGCTGATACGAAATCTGACACTCTCCTGCGGATGCTTTAAATCAGAGTTGGCTAGACGTGGCGGGTACCAAGAGATATCAGCCTCTTTCTGGAGAAGGCTTGTTACGTCAGCAGCAGAAAGAGGGTACGCATTTTCCCTGACGAAGGAATATATCTGGAATCTCTACGAGGCACAGGGAAGAAAATGTGCCCTTACAGGAGTCCCAGTTGATTTCTGCCCTGACAGCAATCACCCAGAGAAACAAACTGCATCTGTTGACCGGATTGACAGTCACAAAGATTATGTCCCTGGAAATATTCAGATTCTCAGTAAAATGGTGAACCTAGCAAAATCCTGGTTTGACCAGGAGGGGTTCATCACCATGTGCAACCTAGTTGCAGAAAAGAACAGGAGATCGTATGAAAGTTGTTTCAATAAGTTTCCTAGAGGAATCGCCAGAAAGGTACGATCTTGAAGTTGCCAGACTACATAACTTCGTTGCTTCCGGGGTGGTTGTCCACAACTGCAATGGCCGCTGGTGCTACAAGGACGGGCGGCTCTGGTGCGGATCGCACCACCAGATCAAGAAACCGGCCAAGTCTAGCTTCTGGTGGCGTGTGGCTGAGCAGTACAGACTGTTGGATAAGCTATCACAGGCACCCGGCGTCGTGTTCTATGGCGAGGTGTACGGATGGGTGCAGGATCTTCGCTACGGCGCCAAGCCGGGAGAGCTGTACCTGGCGTTCTTCGACGCCTACGCCCCATTGCATGGCGGCTATCTCGACTACGACTATTTCTCTACCCTCTGTAAAGACTTGGGCCTGCCCACAGTGCCCCTGCTGTACGACGGACCCTGGGATGGGCGGTTGGTGGATTACGCCGAAGGACCGACTGCGACAGCAGCGGATAACGTCCGAGAAGGTTTCGTGGTCCGGCCCGCACAAGAACGGTTTGATGATCGAATCGGGCGCGTCGTTCTCAAGTACATTGGCGAGGGGTATTTGACTCGAAAGAAAGCCACATAACATAAGTTACTGTAGCTGCAGCAAGAAATAGCGTATTTGAGGTACAAGGGGGGAACTGTAGAGAGCTTAGTCGAGCTCTCTTTTTAATGACTAAAGGGAGAGACCCTAATGAAACTCTGTGGCAAGTGTGGTCTTGATCGCACAAAGTCCGAAACTATTTCCTGGGATGCTGAGGATTGCAAGCTCTACGGAAACTTGGATGCGGAAGATAAGCCTGTTGTTACCAGGCTTTCTGGATCGGACTTCAAGAACGGAACTTGTTCCGGGTGTGGGTACCAGACTCTCGGTACTGCGACTTATTTGACCCGGCAGATTTCTGTTGTTCTGAATCCTACCTCTGAGCTTGACGCCGGCGTCAAGACAAGTACTATTCAGGAAGCTCTCCAAGTTGCCAGCAAGACATCTTCGGAAGATCTAGTTTCCGTTCCAAGGAAACTCGTCAGTGCAATCAATCTGGCACTGTGTCGAGCAGAAGCTGAGCTAGCAGGTTTGGCGAATCTGGCAAAGCAAACTTATGAGGAACCACATGGCGGTGTCTCTGACGGACCGGACGTAGGGGCCTCAGAAGCAGTCTCAGCTCTACAGAGGATCTTTCTTCAACGACATGAGTCTTGGGGAAGCACGACCCCCTCTGGGTTTCGGACTCTACAAGCGATCAAGCAAGCCAACGAACTGACTCTTCACTGGAACACTCATGGGGTGTTGCCAGAAGACGCACCAGTTCCTCCACCAGTCTTCTCTGAGAAGATGCTTCAGTCTAAGAAGCACATCATGCTCAAGGGTTACTCGGATGCGACTGAAGAGGAAAGGACCAAGCTACACAGGGATTACTACGGGTTGTTGGTGGAGACCTTGGGGGAGCGAGCTCTTCGGAAGGTTCTTCCAGCTTCACGGGATAGGCTTATCAAGAACCTGGTGGAGGACCTACACTTGAATAACATTCCTTTGCACTTGTGGGATCAGCAGCACGCAAGGGTGTGGCATTTGATTAACCTTGCTGGAGGGCCCTCCAAGCTGGAGCCGATCATCGGCCCTGGTGGTTGGTCTCTCTCGGACTCAGTGTGCACTCTCAAGGAAGCAGCTCGACGATGGGCTGAGGAGAAAGAGGAGAAGAGTTGAATAATGCCAGGTGCTACTCAAAATCCAAGCTGTGTTTTTGTGGTTCGGATTGACCACGTTGAGGACGAAGGGGCGTTCTCGAGATGTTTCATGGGGACGGCTAAAACTCTGGATGCTGCAGTTAGCAGAGCTAAGACCAAGATTCGGAGCTCAGCATCCTTACCACTATAGCTGTCCACTCAGGTATTTGAAGATGGTTCCGGAAATCGAGGAGGGGGTCAATCTGGAGTGGCGTCAAGGGGCACAGGAGTACCACGCTAGTCTCAGTGAGAAACGCGCCAAGCGCAAGGCTCTGGCACGTGCTGTGTAGGAGAGCATTATGACAGAAGCATTCAAGAAGAAACTCGAAGCTTTCCGGCTGCTGGTGGAAATCGAGCAGCTGGCCAGGATCAAGGTTCAGTATCCGAACACCTACGAGAACAAGGAAAGTCTGTACCGTGACCACGGAGTTAGCGTGATCCCAGGTAGGAAGTACGTGAAGGTTGATATCGGCACTGGCGGTAGGTACATGGTTGAGATCGAGACTGGAATCATCCGATTCGTCAAGGCTTATGGTGTGCCAAATATGTTGCCCATACACCAGCATGGGACTCTGGATACCATCGACAACTACTACTGGGGGGACTACGAGGCGGTGTCGAAGTGCAAGACCAGATGAAGGTTGTTGCTTCCAAGCTTCTAGCCGAGTTGAAGGAAGAGGGGATTCTTGTTCATATCTCCAGTCGAGACCTTTTGGGTGGCGGTTGGGCCTATGCTGCCTTTGCAGCTGTTCCTGGTGAGGAGGTGTTTGGTGGACCCAAGGTCACAGTTTGCAAAGAGTTAGGTATTGATCGAGGCATCCTGGTGAAGTGGGGTACCAAATCATTGATCGCCACTACATCTGACGGACTTGCTGAACTTGTGGGTGCCTTCTTGGTTGATGTAGGTGTCCCGGAGAAGGAGTACGACTGCATGATTCGACTTAACTGCGAGTACAGCTACGTACTTCGGACCAAGGGCAGAACAAAAGTGCAAGCTCTGCACCGAGCTCTGGACGAAGGTCAACACATCGACATCGACAAGATGGAGCAGAGTTGGTCGCCAATCGAAGTCGATGAAGCCGAAACTGTAAAGGTGGATGTCTGATGGCAGAAGAGTTTTCAGTAGCAGACGAGTTGGTGGTTGAGTTGGTTATCAACCGGGCAGAGGAATTCGAGAAAGCTCGAGAGGAGCTGCAGTGGGCAGAAAAGTTCTATCAGGTAACTAGAGACCCTAGAGCAGATGGGTTTCATTACGCTCTCATGGTTCTCAATAGCCTGAAGGGCTACGTGGACGACCATGCAGAAGACTTCGGGTTGGAGGGTGAATGAAAGAACAAAGCAAGCCACTTCCGCTGATCTGCCCTGCAAAGTCCTGTGGTGCTGACCTTACCCAGCCAAACTCGATCTCCTGGGCGGCGTCTAGAGGTTCACTCTACTCTCATGTTGCCGGGAACACTGTACCCGCGGATAGTTTTCAGCTGTCTAAAACGTGGGAAAGCCCCGAGTGCGCTGAGTGTAGCGAGCCGCTTGACATCTTTGAGGGGGCTTTGACCATGTTTGGTGGCCTTCTTGACGCCAATTCCACGAAGGAGTAACTCAAGTGGAATTCGACTTCTTGAGCGCCATGAAGAAAATCCCGCGTCCCACAGAAGTAGTCACGCAAGCGGAGCTGTCTAGCATGGACTTGGACTTCTTTTTGGACCGCAGGACACTGGATCCGTGTCGTCAGATTCTATGGGACGCCGATGTGACTTTCAGGAGCCTCTTCAAGATTTTTGACGGGGACTTCTTGCATATTAGCTTCGAGTGCCGAACCAAGAAGAACCTGGCCAAGCTCAGAAGCGAAGTGAACAATCCAGAACTCTTTGACTGGTACATCACTGGGATGAACGCGTTGTCAGCGGAGTGGAAATCCCGATTGACCAAGTACCAAAACGAAACTTCGAAAGGTTATCAATGCCTCTCAAGAAAAAACCAGCTCCCTCGAAAGCAGAAATTGAAAAAGCTTTGATCTCGTTGCCGCCAGCGCTGCTTAGCGTTCGGGTAGTGGATCAGGTTACTTATGAACAGGCCGCAAGTTCTTTGTTGGAACTCAAGAGCTTACAGAAGAAGATTGAGACATTCTTCAAGGACATCAAGAAGACAGCTAGAGCAGCCTGGAAGGCTGTCTGTGACAAGGAGTCGGAAGAGCTGGGGAAACTCACCCCTTGTGAGGCCCACCTTAAGGGTCAGATTTTGGCTTACCAGCAGAAGCTCCAGAGGGAGAAGCAAGAGGCAGAGGCTCAGACCAGGAGGCTTCAGGAGGCTCAGGAAGCCAAGCAGGTGCGGGCAGCTTTGGCTGCTCGAGCCGAGGGTAACATCAGCAAGGCAATAGGGATTCTTCAAACTCCTATCCACGTCACAACAGAGCCTGTTGCTCAAGTTACCCGGGTCGCTGGGATCACCCCCAAGGTGATCTGGAGGTTCAAAGTGACCGATATCAATCTGGTTCCCAGGGAGTACTTGGTGCTCAATGAAGCGGCTGTTCGCGCTGTGGTGGTAGTACTCAAGGAGAAGACGAACATCCCAGGCATTGAAGCCTACTCGGATGACATTCTGGCTGTAGGGGGGCGATAACCTTGTTGATCTATGCCTTGAAGCAGGTAGCTGAGCCCCGCCAGCGTTACGTCATTGACGGGCCTGCCGCAGCCATCAAGCTTCTGAAGCCAGCCCTCCTGGAGATGACCCGGGAGTGCTTCATGATCCTGAGCCTGGACACCCGGGGCAAGACTGTCGGGCCCCAGCTCGTGTCCATGGGGTCGCTGTCGGCCTCCATCGTACATCCCCGGGAGGTGTTTATCGAGGCCCTCAAGGCCCATGCGGCAGCCATCATCCTGGGACACAATCATCCGGGGGGGAGCGCAGAGCCCAGCCCAGAAGACCTGGCAGTGACCCGCAAGCTGGTCTCCGTAGGCGAGATCTTGGGGATTCCAATCCTGGACCACATCATCGTGGCTCGGGAAGGTTGCGTGTCCTTCAGTGACCGTGGGCTACTCACGACACCCCACCAGCAGACCTACATCCGACACGAAGGCCCATTGGAGGCGCTTGGAGCTCTCTCACGTGTCGCAGACGGATCATCTGACACTTAGACTTGGCCACTGGCCAAAAGGAGAGCAAATGTCACACCCCTATTGTTTCATACTCGAGTTCTCACGGTTCGAGCCCGTAGAGGTTCTAGGACATACAGGCAGCTACTACGGGGAGTCCATTCTCCCTTATGGCTACGCCTGGCAACAGTGCGACGCTGAGGCCGAGGGTCACGACCGTGTCTGGCATACTGAGGAGGATATGCGGGACTCACTTGGCGTCACCCCCGAGGATCTACTTCGGTGGATTCGCAACGAGGCCACGAGCCTTTGGAACGTTATGGTGGAGATGCTCCCATTCCTCGATGACGGGAACCCCATCACGCTGTACGTGAACGGACGCGGCCTTGAGCTTGACTGGAGTGACGAGGTGTTGGACGACCCAAACGGGCAGTACAACGTGGTTGGCTTCGTGGTCCGCATCCAGCCCGCTGACAGCCGGGACGCAGCAACTGCTAGTGGCCTGTACGATCATGAATAGTAGATGAACATGAGTAAGTGAAAGTTCTACAAGACACAGAACACCTCGAAAGTGAGAAGTCATGCCACTCGAACCCGATAAGCCCTATACCTTATCAGACGGAACTGTCTTCACGATCTTGACTGACAGAGACAGCGCAACCGACAGTCCCCGGAACTACGACGGAAACATCGGAACGATGGTCTGCTTTCATAGCAGGTATAACCTTGGGGACGAACATGAGTACAGGAAACAAAGCTTCGACTCGTGGGAAGAGCTGAAGCAGGAGATTCGGAAAGACCACCGTCCTTTGGTCATCCTGAATCTCTACCTGTTTGACCACTCCGGGCTCGCCATCTCGACAAGTCCGTTTTTGTGCCCCTGGGATTCCGGCCAAGTCGGTTTCATCTACGCAACCCGAGAGCTGGTTGAGAAAAACTGGGGGTGGGAACTCCCGAAAAAGCTCGGGTCCGCCGATCGAGTCAGGATTGTTCGGGAGCTGAATGAAGAGGTCAAGCTGTACGATCAGTGGCAATACGGCGACACCTGGGGCTACTCACTCAAGACCCCGGCGAACAACGTCTTGGATAGCTGCTTCGGGTTCTTCGGCCTGGATCTTGAAACCAACGGGATGTTGGACCACCTACCGAACAAGTACCACGCGGAACTCCGCGCTCTCTAGGAGAACCACCTTGAACATGAACCAGAGCGGACACTGCCCACACTGCGGTGCACCCCTCTTCATAGAGAAAAACACCATTACGCCCTTACCTAACGTCCTCTACACGTGTTCCTGCACCGAGCTGCACAGTCAGCGTGACCTCAGGAAGGAGAACTCATGAAATACGTATGTCAGTTCCGCGCCTCACCATCTGCCCTCATCTGCGGGGCACCCCTGGACTTCCTTCGGACCAACGTGATCGTCGTTTACACAGAAATCAATCCCGAGAACGGGCATTTCGCCAATGTGCAGTCAATCCTTGCAAAGGGGGATCTGGATGACATCACCATCCAAAGTGCAGCCGTTGTCTGCATTAAGAATACGGATCACACCACAGGATGGCTCGGCCTCACTGATCGCGATGTGCTTGTCCGAGGGTCGGCTGAGGCCGAGGCCATCCAGAAGGGCATCACGGTCCTCCCCGTGACCGAAGACGAGAACCAGGCGATTTCGGACTTCGTCAACGCGAACGCCGGCACCTGCCAAAGTGACCTGATGCGCGCCGCCCTGGCAGACGGTGACGATGCCGAGACACTGGTCTGTGCCTACTGCAATCATCCTATCTGTCCCGACCCAGCCGGCTCCGAGGGCGTGTGGGTCCATGACCCGGACTGGGACGATTCCCACGACCTGGATGAGGACCACGCCGCCATTCGGGCTGACGCCTACGATGGAGGCCATGATGGAGACCACCAAGGTGCTGCAGGACGAGGCGAAGTCTGAAACAACAGAGTTGGCCCTTGAGCCTACTTGACACTGAAACCAGATAGGAGAAGACTATGCCAAAGTACATGGGCCTTGCCCGTTACTCGATTGAAGCCTCCAACCAGTTCACGGTGGAGGCAGACACCAAGGAAGAGGCCCTGAAGAAGATTCAGGCCGCGGCTGATCAGAGTGACCTGGATGCCTGGGCCCAGGAGGGCTCCCCCATCGAGGTTGACTTGGAGGAGATCCATGAAGACCCCGAAGCGTAAGCAGACTCCCTGGCCTGATTTTCAAAAGTCTGAGCAGGAAATCCTCCCCTGGAAGGCTCCGATCACTGGTGAGGTATCCTCACTCAAGCTCTACTACCCTAAGGGCCCCTGGGTAGCTGAACAAGCGCAAGTTAGTTTCCGAAGCTGGCAAGTTCGCTGCAATGATGGCAACGGCTACACGCTGTTCGTCGGGGCAACAAGTAGCTCGGCGTATGGGGCGTTGGACACTGAGTGGCTGGCGAAGCGGATTGCTACTGCGCTGAATCGGGAAGACCTGAAGGAGAAGCTGTGAACACACACCATCGGCAGGGAGACCTGTTGTTCATCAAACTGGACCAACTACCCACAGGCGCCAGGCGGTCTAAGGACGCCTGTCTCTTCAAGGGGACCTCGTTGTCCAACACACACCGTCTGAACGGTGATGGCTGTCGGTACGACCTGGTCGGGGAAGCATTGCAGGCGTTTTTAAGCACGACCCCCCGGTCTATTGCCTGCCTGGTCAAAGTGGGCAAGAAAGGTGCCTCTGTCGTCCACGAAGGAACAGGAAGTCAGAAGACTCGGCATCAGCCCATTACCCTGACCACAGGGGTCTGGGAAGTCCGTCGAGAAGAGGATTACACACCCCAGGCCATCGTGGCAGTGAACGACTAGGAGACCCCCAATGATCACAAAACTGACTCCTGCTCAAGAGAGGGAGCTTCCGAGGTTCCGGCAAAAGTGGTTGGAGATTGGAACCAGCACCGACCGGGCAGATAGGAAGAAGGCAGAACGGGCCATCCTCACTTTGCGAGAAGAAATCAAAGTGACCACCAAGCCAGTGTTCGTCTGGTGCGAGTCTCCGGCCACCTGCCTCCTGGCTCTACACGTTATCCAGTCTCTGCACGGGGCTGCAGTGGCTGAAAGCCAGAGTGGGGGGAATTCTCTGAAGAGTTCCCTGGGGAGTTCTCTGAAGAGTTCCCTGGGGAATTCCCTGAGGAGTTCCCTGGGGAATTCCCTGGGGAGTTCCCTGGAGAGTTCCCTGTGGAGTTCCCTGTGGAGTTCCCTGGGGAGTTCTCTGAAGAGTTCCCTGGGGAATTCCCTGGAGAGTTCCCTGTGGAGTTCCCTGGAGAGTTCCCTGGGGAATTCCCTGGGGAATTCCCTGTGGAGTTCCCTGGAGAGTTCCCTGTGGAGTTCCCTGTGGAGTTCCCTGGAGAGTTCCCTGGAGAGTTCCCTGTGGAGTTCCCTGGGGAGTTCCCTGGAGAGTTCCCTGGGGAGTTCCCTGGAGAGTTCCCTGAGGAGTTCCCTGGAGAGTTTCCTGGGGAATTCTCTGAAGAGTTCCCTGGAGAGTTTCCTGGGGAATTCTCTGAAGAGTTCCCTGTGGAGTTCCCTGAGGAGTTCCCTGGAGAGTTCCCTGGGGAATTCTCTGAAGAGTTCCCTGTGGAGTTCCCTGGGGAGTTCCCTGTGGGGACAGTATGAGGCATATTGGGTAGCGTTCTACCTGTATTGCCAGAAGATCGGAGTAAAGTACGAACCTACCAGGTCCAGGCAGCTCAACCTCTGGAGAGACGTCACTTCCTCGTGTGGTTGGTGGTGGTGCTACGAGAACTACGTCATCATTTCCGAACGCCCCACAATACAGGCGCTAGACGACCAAGAAAGACTACACTCGGAAGATGGGCCTGCTATGGCGTTCTCTGATGGCTGGAAGCTCTACTGCTACCACGGGGTCGAGGTCCCGGAAGATGTAATTCTGCGGCCCAAGACACTTAGAGCAGAGCGCGTGCTTCAAGAGCCCAACGCTGAAGTTCGTCGAGTGCTGATAGAGCGGGTCGGACTTCAGAAGCTCTTGAAATCTGGGAAGGCCGAGACGCTCCACAAGGAGAAGGGTCGGGTTCTCTACCAACTGGACCTGCCCGGGGATGAGCCCCTGGTTGTGGTCAAGGTTACCTGCCCCTCAACAGGGCGGATCTATTTGAACCGAGTGCGTCCTGACGTCAAGACTTGCCAGGAGGCCGTGGCCTCTCGGTGGCGCTTGACGGCGGACGAGTACCACCCCGAACAGGAGACATGATGACCAATCAACAGAAGTATGACGAAGCCTGCAAGCTGGTTCAGCGGGCTCGAGACCTGGTGAAAGACCTACCCGAGCCTACTGGAGCTACCTGCGGCAACTGTGGAAGATACAAGACCATGGAGAGCGGAGACCTCGAGCCCCTCTCCGACATCTAAGAGGCAAAGTGGGCTTCACAAAGGTGTGGCTCTGTCCAACCGAGAAGTGCTCATGACAGCCATGGGGCTTGCCTGTCATGTAGCCACTGTCACTTCTCTTGGGACATCGGAACACCACTGACGGTTGAGGAAGGACGAAAGAAATGAACCACCACATCACTGCCGCCCTGGTTCACCGGGGCAACATCTTCGATGAGACCTACAAGACCATCGAGGAGTGCCTCAAAGCCGTGGGGGATTTACACTCTGATAGTGAGCATGAGAAGCAGGTGGACATAGTCGAATACCCGGACCACTATCTAAAGATCCGTAAGAACACGGTCTTCTTGTACTACCCAGCCAACGCCGAAGTCTACGAGTTTGTCCCGGGGAGCGCCTCGGACTTTGACGTTCCGATTGACTTTGCGGTCCGGGTCGCCTGGACCATGACCTGGCTGGTTCAGGAGGCCTTGGCGTTCCCGGAGGAGGTGGAACTGGAGTGACCACAAAGCCCACGGTTAACAGGGCGGAACGTTTCATCTCTGACAAGGAGCTCGAGCCAACACCGCCGGAGGAGGCCTCATGAAAACCGCAATCATTCCTGCAAGTAGCCTGTCTTCACGTACTTTGCGGGCAGAAGACTACGTAGACCCGGGCGCCAAGGAGCACAAGGCTGCTGCAAAAAGAGAAGCACATCTTTTGAAGGTGTTTGCACGTGCTCCACTCCGGGATTTGAACAAGGAATCAGTCAGAAAACTGATCGACGTGCTTCAGGAAGAGCTGAAGCTTAGGTGCTGAAATGAAAGAAATCTTTGAAGTTACTTCTACTATCACCAATATAACCTTTCGGATAAAGCTCGTTCTCCGTGGGGAGAGACATGGTCTCAGGGATTGTCTTGTACATGATCAGGATGATCCCTTGGTTGAGTTCTTTGATTCACGTTACGATAATTCAAAGTTTGCACTAGGACTTGGTCAGTTTATCTCGAGCTACTACCTGACAACACTTCTTGGCTTGTCTCAGTTCGGCCCTGGACAGCATCAGCGGGGTCTGGGTCTAGATCTTCAAGGTGGTGTACCTGATTGGAGGGTTGATGGCCGTTCCATGAACCAGGTGCTTGTATGGGCGATCAAGACAATCGCGGCCAAGGCAAGTGCTACTCTTGACGCCGGCGTCAAGACAGCAGAGGCGGGGCTGCATGAGGAATCTGATGGGTGTCAAGAAAAGCTTCGGTTCGGGCCCTGACCTCGAGCTCTGTTGTCCTGATTGCGGTACTTTGATGAACCTGACTCGGCACAAGGAAAAGGGGCATTTGTGGTATCGCTGCGGGCAATAGCCTGCTTGCCGAGGTAGTCACTCAGCGCATACAGACGGATCCCCAATGGGTACTCCTGGAGATTCAGAAACACGAGCAGCCAGGCACAGTTTGTATCTGACCTTTGACGTGCTCTGGCAAAGCGGCAGGTTGTCCCGGACTGAAGCCTACGCTTGGCTAGCTCGTGTGATGAACAAGACCAAGGATGAGTGTCACATTGGTATGTTCACTCAGGATGAGTGCTCTACAGTGGAAGAAATCATTGTCCAGACATTTGGGGACGAGATGAATGAGTAAGCGCCTACGTTGACGCTTGATTGTTAGTACAAGAAATTGAAACACTAACCACCTACTACTTGAGAGGAGCGAAGCTTGAACATCTTCAACAACATGCTGTCCCAGCCGGCGCCGGTTCCATCGCCCACGCCCAATGAGGCAGTGCCGGAATCCGTAACGGACGTGGTCCCTGAGCCCGTCATTGAACCGCCTGCTGAGGCAGAGATGTCTCCAGTCGAAACCGCCGACTCCAAGGTCGAGGTTTCTAGTGGAAGCAAACGCCTGGACGCCCTTAGCATACGCCTGGGTGAAGAGATCGGGGCGTTCTGCCAAGAGCCCTGGAAGGCCCATTCTCCCGAAGGGAAGGTCTTCGAAATTCTTGGAGGCTTCAAGGTCCGGGTGGACAGGAAGGTGGGGCTATTGCTATCGGTTCCGGGAGCGACCCGGGGGTCAGCGGTCGGGTGGGTGCTGTTCAGCAGTATCCAGAGGGGGAAGTCTCCTCTGGTTCTGCAGCAACTCATTCACCTCGCCAACGTCGTGCGGGAGATCGCCGAGATCGCCCGGTTCGCCTTGCTTGAGAAGCAGGCGAATGCTGCACTGAAGGGAATCTCGGCGGCTCGGGCTAGTTTCAACGTCGGGGACTAGCGTCAATACTGCTTGGCCCCCTTCGGGGGGTTGAGCTTTTAGCATCAAAGGAAGATTGCGTGTCTAATATACGACAGCTTGTCAAGGACCAGTGGGAAGAAGATGACCTTACTCCAGGCTACAACTATGTTGTTTATTCAGTACGAGTTTGTCCACCAAGCGCCTTTTCAGGCCAGCTTTGGTTGAAACGCGACAGCATTGAAAAAGAAGTCCAACGAACCATGAGGACATTCAAGTTTCTTCCAAAACTCTGTCTTGTGAGAAAACGCTCTGTCCTCATTCCGATTCCATACGGGACTCCTCTTAATTGTCTGACGGATGCTATCACGGGTCTGATGAATTCAGATTCGTTGACGTCAGTAGCTCTGCCAAACTGAAGTGGAGGAAAATCATAAAAACTCGAATAGTTTCTGCAAACCGTGGTCCAGTTACTCCAGAAGTGCTGGATGCTTTGGATGCTGAACTTGGACTGCCTTGTATGCTGCCAGAAGCTGGGTCGTCAAAACCACTCACTCCACTGGCGAAGATCTACATAAAAGGGGTTGAACGAGCTGCTGAGATTTCTCCCTGCGGGAAATTCAGGCGTTCTTTGAGTCGAGTTTGGGATAAGAGCTTGCCACTCGTACTGTATATCATGTTGAATCCCTCAACAGCGGACGCGCTGGTGGACGATGCAACTATCCGCAGGTGTATGAGTTTCGCTTACCAGGAAGGGTACGGCGGCATCCTGGTCTGGAACCTCTTCGACTACCGGGCTGCATCTCCCAAGGTCCTGGCCAAGGCGCGGATGGACTACGACATCTCTGGAGGTCCGGCCAATGAAGACGCCCTTAAACGCATGCTTGCCCGGGTTGACAAGGTCGTAATGGCCTGGGGAAGCTCTTTTTCAGTTGTACAGACCAGGGCGACGGTATCCTGGCTGAATTGGTTTCTGACTTGTCATGCCCAGACGATATCTACCAGGTGTCTCGGCTACACCAAGTCAGGGCAACCCAAGCACCCGCTTTACTTACCCTTGAACACACCATTGATACCGTGGACAATGAAGGGCTGAGCGAGGTAAACTTCTCCTCATGCAAAACATCCTGGTTCTTGGCACAACCGGAGGGCCCACGGCATTGGCTTCCGGCGTAGGGACTCTTGGCGCTTTGGAGGGACTTCAAGAGGTACTCAAAGTTGTAGGCGTTTCTGGTGTTTCTGGGTGGGCTGCCCCCGCAGGAGCTATTGCTCTGAAAGTTTCTTACTTGAGCGCCTTGGACGTCTTACAGCGTGCTGACTCCAAAGTCATTCTCCGCCTAGCTGTAGCCAATACTGCCAGATGGGTTTCCAGTGGTGGAAAAGATTTCTTCACGGGCTTTTTCAGGGGGTTACCCATACGGGCATTTTTTAGGCTTGTTCTTGGCAAGCGCAAGTTCCAAGATTGTCAGATTCCTTTGGCAATTCCGGCGCTCTCTGTTGAACAGGGAAAGATAGTTACGTTCAGCCAGAACACGCACCCAGAGGTTGAAATTGCCAGGGCTGCACGGGCGAGCTCAGCTAACCCAGCTTTTGAAGCTGAAGCTGAGTTTGACTTGACGAAAGACCACTACATCGACCCAGGACTTACACGGCCTTTGGACACGAGTCTTTTGGACAAGGTAGAGTTCTCCAGATGCTTGATTTTGGTCAATGACATCACCCGTGCCGGTAAGTTGAGCAACTTTCGAACAGGCCCTTGGTCTTACCCCAGGTTGCTTTACCAGGTGATTGCGGATGCTTACTCAGTCAACCTGCGTGAACAAGTTCTCGAGACTTTTGCAAAGGTCGTGGATTCTGGACGGACTTGTCAGATTGTGAAAGCTCCAGGGGAGGTTCCATTCTTTGAGTTTACTGGTAGGCAGTTGACTCAATTTGCTGGAGTTACTCGAGAAAAGGTCGAACGCTATCTGCAAAACAAAGCTCTAACAGACTCGATTTAACTGCCTGTAGTTCAGCTTGTTAGAGCACTTCTGTACTACATTGGGCTACCTGAGTAAAGAGAAACTAGAGACTTACATCACCTGGATCTCAAAGAGAAAGACCCTAACTTCAGAAGCCTACAAGGATGATCGTGGGCACGAGTGAAGGTCGAGATCGCGAAGTGCGTCTTGCTGTGCAAGAACTGCCACGCCGTAGTTACGAATAAACTACTTGAAATTCCTTAGTTTATCGGAGAGCGGGCTAAAGGCTGGCCACCTGCTTTGGGAGCAGGGCATCAAGTGAGTTCGATTCTCACCTCTCCGACCACTGTCATCATTCGAACCGGGCAGACCATCAGTTCTATTCTCCCAAATCAATCCCATGCTGATTCCAACATGGGAGTTAGTAGAACAGTACCAGGCTGGAAAGTAGTGAGTCAGGTACGGAGAACGTGTCAGCTACAATTTTCTGGTATAAGTAGGTTGTGACGGATCGGCAAATAAAGAGGTTCTACCGTCGCCCTCGAGACGCAACTGGTTTACCCGGGTAGCGTCGAGGGAAAACCTCGAGGAAGGGAGTGGCCCCCAAAGCAGTTCAACTGCACCTGGTCTTGGCCTAGCCTTGGTTGCCCGTTTGGGCTGGAACAGGAAACTGTAACCAGACCATAAAGGCTTCAAAGGTGATGCCAGACTAGACCCTCCAAGGGGCGGCACCGGGACTGCCCCGGCGCTCCCTTCTTTTTCGTTGACGCCAGCGTCAAGAAGAAGCCTTCATCTTTCGGCGGTGGGCTTCAACGTCACCCGCTAGGGACATTACCCCAAGAAGAAGTAGACAGCTTAGGTTTTTCCCCTTCCTTGTATACTCAGATTATGAAAACTTCCAAGAAGTGTCCAAGATGCAAAGAGGTAAAGCCTGTAGAAGTCTTTGGTGTCAGAAAGACGCCGCGGTACGCAGGAGAGATTAATGCTTACTGCAAGCCCTGTGTAAGTACTGACTTGAAACAGAGGTATAGAGCTAACCGCGAAGCCAAGCTTGTCAAGTCAAGTGCGAACTATTATAAGAACCGAGACAGGGAGCTGCTCCGAAGGAAGGCTAGGTACCAAAGCAATCCCTCAGAGGCAATGCAGAAAGCCTATGAGTGCTCCAAGCGAAGAAGAGCCAAGAGATATGCGCTTCTAGCTGAGATTAAAAGTGTGCCCTGCTCCGATTGCAAGCTGGTTTACCCAGCATGGTTAATGGACTTTGACCACGTCCGGGGTACCAAGTCGTGCAACGTCTCGGAGATAGTAAGGAAGTCGTTCTCAAAGAAAAGACTCTTAGCTGAAATTGAGAAGTGTGAGCTCGTCTGCTCCAACTGCCATCGGAACAGGACACATTGTCGAAAAGAGGGGACACCAATCAAGAAGTACTGGAGAACTTTTCAGACCCAGTTTTCCGGAAAGTTGTAGCCATCTGCAAAGCTCCCATCTGGTTTGGGTGGCGTCTCTTGAACAGGGGGCTTTGGTTCAGTCGGTACTGGAACTTCTGAGATTGAACCACCCAGGAAGACAGCTTTCGCTTCATCTGGGTCACCTTCAAGTCCAGGGTTCTGGCGATAGCCAGCAGCTTTCAGCATTGTTCGGACCCGCGTGATCAGCTCGTAAAAGGAAGCTTGACCCTCGGCCTCATTAACTGCTTTCCAAAAAGTATGGGTGAAAGCTCCATGGTAATCCCCATCGATGTAAGCGTCTGCGCTGGTCTCGTCAAAGTCACACCCAGAAAAGAACAGAAGCCCTTTTGGGGTTTCCTGCACTTCTGGGTTCTGTCCCAGGCCGCGGTTCTTTGGTAGGCAGCGGAACCTGTGCAGGATGTCTGCAGGTGGTCGAACGTACCTAGGAATTGAGTTCTGCATACTAGTTACAGAAATAGCTGGGTTCGGCATTGGCTGTTGCCCTGAGGTATAACTATGCAGAGGCCTCAGATCCCGAAAAGAATCTCCAGAGTGACAAGAGTCAAGCACAACTAGAATCTTTGTGCCCGGGCGCTTCTTGACGAAGAGTTCCTTGAGCGCTGGACCTGTCAGCACAGGCTCGGTCCAACTGAAGTCGGAGGCGCATATCACGTTAGCTGCCTTGTAACCTCCAGTTTTGGACACTATTGGGTAACGTGTCCCATGGCAACTCATCCACCAGATCAGTTCATCACCCGATTTCAAGATGGTGATGTACTCTTCGAGCTGCTCCCAAATAGCTTTTCGGGTTGCTCGTTCATTGAAGAGCATCTGGATGTTGGTATCGGAGAAGCCATAACCTTTGACCAGGTTGTCTCTGGTTTGTCCACGAGCTGCGATGTCATTCTCACAGCCGCGTAGGTTACTGTAGTTGATGTCTCCGTTTCTATATTTGTTTACCGCAACCAGGAAAGCGTATCGCATTGTTCCTCCAGTTTAGTAATCTTTGTTAGTCATTTTTTGTGTTATGCTGTATGCGTTTCCATTTACCTGTGGGTAAGACTGGTTGTGAAATCGCCCTGGTCATGGAAAAGCTTTGGCTCAAGCGCGAGCGCAAAACCTCTTTCTTTAGGCCTAGCACTTGAGCCCATTCTGATATCGTCTTACTTTCTCCCTGAAACTGGATTCTTTGTGTATTTCTCTTATTTTCACTTTGCTCTACGGTTGTGGCCCAACGACAATTACCTGGTTCGTAATCGCCGTTATTGTTAGGGTACCTGTCAATCGAGTGCTTGTGGGATGGGCGCCTTCCCATGTCTAGCAAGAACTGTTGGTACCCTTTTTGCCCTAGCCACTGAGGGCAGACAGTAATTCCTCGCCCACCATAGTTCTTGTAACTTTGATTTTTGGGGTTAAAGCACCGGTTACACATTGATCCCCAAATTCGGTACTCGGTAGAAACACCCCGGCATTGAGACCCCTCGCCATGGACCTGCCGGGCTAATCCATTTTTCCTGGATACCTCTGATACTAAGCAGCCACAGGATTTTGTGTGCCCTTTTCTCAGATTCTCCCCAAGGGTCCAAAATTCAGTGTTCTTTGAACAAGAGCATCGACATTTCCATTGGAGATTTCCTTTGTAAGACCGAGTTGGTGGGGTTGCAAGAACTGTAACTCTTCCAAAGGTTTTTCCTCGGAGATCAATCATTTTAGGCATACACTAAGTATGCCAGAAATTTACTTGAAGAGCAACGATGAAAGGTTTAGGCTGGCCCAAACAGCAGGCTCGATGCCATTGTTTCCATCCTGGGCTGACACTCCAGCGCCGATGCTGACCTTGTCACTCATTCGGTAGCCGAGGCCAAGAATTCCAATTCTGGCTTCTTGGTTGAGGTCGTTGATCTCGTCAGTGAGGGAGATTCCTACCTGGGCTGAAAGCCGACTCAGAGTGGGCTGAGTTCCAGATGAAGATTCAACAGCCACGTCTCCCATGCTGCCCAGGGTTACTTCAGACCCAACCGTCACACCGTTCACGATGTCGTCGAAAGTGATGTTGTAGAGACCTACGGGAAACATCCCGCCTGATCGGGTTCGATAGGCAAGCCCACTCTGAAGCCACTCGCTGCCCTGGGCTCTCTGGGCCACGTTGTAGACAGAGTCGATCAGGCTGTAGATCTTCTGCAGTCGCTCAGACAATGGGGAGATGTAATCGGCCTGGAAAGAGCCAATGGCATCTGTCAAGAATCCTGGTAGTTCAAAGTCTCTAGTCAGGCCCCTTGCGTTCTTTTCCACGCTGCGCTTGAACTGGGTGAGTCCCAGTTCGTAGTTGTTGGCCAGGAGTGCCAGTCGCTGAGCTTCTCTGGCTTCGGCTCGAGCAGCTGAATACCTTCCTTCTTGAGCCAGGGCTTCAGCCCGTTTGGCATGTATTTCAGCAGTTTGAAGAATCTGCTGGGCGGCTTCCTGAACAGCAGCTGCATCAGAGACACGTGCCATCTCGCCTCTAGCCAGATCTCGTGGGTTGACGATGTCACGACTGACTGCTCGGGAAAGCATGTCTCTGGTGAATTGACTCACGTTCTGGTCAAACGTGGTGGCCGCGGCCAGTACTGGCGAGAGCGCCAGAAGAACAAGCAACAGCAGGTTCTGTGGTCTTTGCATGGATTTCTCCTTGTCCATCAGGACGGGTTATGGGTTGGCAGCCTAGCACTTGGAAGTAGGCCTTGCATCAAAAATCCTCTCTGTTCTTGACTTTTTTGCTTTGGCTTGGATACCCTTTACCCGGCTACTAACCTCTATTGAAAGGATACTTCTGATGAATAAGGCTGAGTTGACGAAAGAGATCTCACAGCATCCTGACATTTCGATGAACTTGAAAGAGTCCAGCTTGTTTCTGGATACTCTTCTACAGGTGATTCAACGAACGCTTGTCGCTGGGGGTGAAGTGAGGTTTCCAGGCCTTGGTGTTTTCAAGCCCATAACGCGAGCTGCCAGGAAGGGAATTAATCCGAGGACAGGGGAAGCTTTGCAGATTCCGAGTCGTGTTGTAGTGAAGTTCTCAGCTAGCAGTGAGCTCAAGGAGCTGGCAAACAACAGCTAATGTGTCTGTGTATTTGCCGTTTCCTTAACGGTGTGTTACTTTGTTTGTGAAAGGAGGTATACCAATGCAATACCCGGGAAAGGGCCGGTATGAAAGGCCCAAGTTTGGAACGAAGGATGCAGACGTACTTCGCATTAACGCCCCAGCACTGAGAGCCATCCGACAGAAGCGTGGACTCTCCCGGAGAGAGCTGGCTGAGAAGATTGGAGCGTCTGTGGAGAACATCGCTCGCATCGAAAAGGGTCAGGGTGGAACTTACCGAATCACAGCCAACAAGCTGGCTGAAGTTCTACAGACGAAGGTGCATTACTTCATTGACCGTACCTAAAGCAATGAACACTCGAAGTGGCCTCTTGGTCGAAAGACCGAGAGGCTTCTTTTTCTGATACAAGTTTAATGAGTAACTTTCTGCAGGAAGGAAAGGAGGTGGGCTTATGACTCGAAGTCTGCACGTCAGGCCCGTTCAAAGGGGCTACGCGCCACAAAGGCAGGAGGTTTAAGCTGCTTCCAAGTAGGTTTAAGTTGGTTGCTTCACCCCCTACGTTTTTTCTTGTAGCTGGCAGGCCCTTTGTCATGCAAAAGGCTTTACTGTGGTACTAATGAGAAAAGCTATCAGCCAGTAGAACCTAGACTTTGTGGTATTTACTGGGTGTGTGCTAGTATCAAACTTGTCCGTGGAGAAACTCTGCCTTCAACACCAAAGTTGACTCCTTGACGCCGGCGTCAACCTACAAGAGACCACTTGGTTTTGAGGTACAAGAGGGGATGAGAATCTTAGTCCAACCCCTCCTGGGTGGGCCTGGTAGACATAGGGCCGGGAGGCCCTTTTTTCGTAAGGGAGAAAAAGTGAACACAGAAGATCAAGACGATATCCCTGGTCCCGAGCCTGTCCCTTTTCAAGTCCTGGCTAGCATTACAACGAGTGGGTTCAACGAAGTGCTGGAGATCCGAAAACTGCTGGCAGAGAAGCATGCCATCAATGAGGCGCTGAATGACTGGATCGAACAACTGTCGAGTCTGCTTCACAGCCTGGAGATCTCGGATACGCAAGTTAGCATTGGGCTTAATAGTGAAAACTTGACCGTAGTAGTGCGCTGGGTGGCAGGAAGTGGTTTCCTGTTGAACTACTACGCCACCAAGGAAGAAGAAAACGATGAGTACAGGACAGTGGCCCTTCGTGATGCTTCTTTTGAAGACAAAGTCCTGGCATCCGGAAACTTGGAGCGGTTGGTTAACAAAGCTAGATCTGAACTGCAGGATCAAGTCAACAGGGCGAAGCAGTGCTCCGGGTTTCAAACAGAGTGGGTTTCTGTCAAAAACGAAGAGCCTCGAGTCATCGCCAGGAAGCAGTAAGGAATCAAGGAAAAACCCAGGACTATTCCTGGAAAGAAGTATGCATGAAGTACCCAAAAGCACAGCACCTTCCTCCGCCTTTCGTCCTCAGCTTTCTTTCAGCAGATGACCTGGCTATCCTGGCCCTGGCCGAGACGGAGCAGACGACAGGGAGCGACGAGGCTGACAAGCTCATCCTCGAGCTGGAAGCCATCGGACATGAAGCAGGCTTTCTGAAGCCAACCAAGACGAAGAAGAACGCTCACTTGTTGAATCAGTTCAACGCGAACAACCACCACGTCCGAGCCAAGGAGATTGGCAGCAAGTTGAACGAAATTGGTGGAATCAAGCTGATGGCCCTGGCCCGTCACCGAGTTGCCAGGAAGTTCAAAGGGGCAAGACGTTTCGGCGGAAGAGAGCTTGATTTCTGCTGGGACGGAATCGGGGCGTGGTCGTCATGAGCGGTGGGCATTGGGGTTACGCTGGATATAAGTTCCAAGAAAAGCTCGAAGAAATGGCTCAGGACGAAGACGTTCAGAAGCGCTGGCCTTTGCTTGCTGCTGTCCTGGCTGAGCTTGGTCCCTACCTCTACAAGCTCGAGCACGAGATGGATTGGGACCTCTCTGGAGACTCGTCAGTTTGCCAAAAGGCTGACTTCGAGCCGGATGACGAGAAGTTTCAGGTACAGCAGTATCTCAAACTTATGACAATCGTCTTGACGGCACCAGACGAGCTGAATCTGAAGCTCGTCCAGCTCATACAGGAAGCACGCGATGAGAATGCCAAGACTTGAATCCGGCAGTTACACCTTGGAGCAGATTCTCAATTGGATGGACACTTCAAGTACAGACGTAGGCGTTGGTATAGCAGGGTGGGAAGACACCTCTGTGAGAGCCCTTGTAGTCTTGGCTTTACGCAAACAGGCTGCAGGGCACTCCGAAGAGAGCTTGGCTAAGATCAAGGCCCAGATTGCTGAGGAACTAGTCCTGGCTCCAGGAACAATCTTATGAGTGCATGACTAAGCCACGTACTCTGCCCTCTGGGTTCATGAAAAGGGGTTTTCAAAATGACTGAGGCTTCCTTCAACAGGGTATGCCGTCGTTGCGGAAAAGACTTCTCCAAAGCAAGCGAGCTTCTGGGTGAAGATGCTTTCAAGATGCACGTTCAAGTCCATGCAATAGAAGATGTTGAGCGTGCACTTCAGCTGATAGACGAGTACGAAAGTTTCATCCAACGCGTTCTGCCAAGCTTGTCTGGACCTGTCCGGCTCATGGGCTTGGAGCTTCAGAAGCGCTGTCACAATCTTAAGGTTAGAGCCACACAGATTTGCTTTTCAGAAGCTTCAGTATTCAAGATACACTAGGCATCTACGATGGCCAGGATGTTGTCCTCTGCGACCAGGACAAGACCCTCTTCTCCGAGGTTGTCACCCACATCGAGGGCTTGGTTGTAGAGGACAATATCCCCTGGCTTGACCTCGGGGGGAAAGACGTAGCCGGTACCGGGATGCCTTCGTCCTTTACCTGTACGCACTACAACACCCTTGGCTACACGGACACCAATGTCTTCGACCATGGGTTTAGGGAGCCAGAGACCACCAGCCGTCTTCTCCTGCTTGTCTGAAGGCCGTACGATGACCATGTCATAGAGGGGGGTAGGGCTGTCTTGCGTTGGCATAGATCTTTTCTCCTGGGTAGTGGGTGTGGTATTGGTAGTCTGAGCATACCACCCACTACCCAGGAAGAGCAAAAGGAAAAAGAAGTGGCTGCCAAGTACTTTGTTCAGATTTCCGCCTATACTGGGATCTACCAGAACCCGTTCAAGAAAGGCGGTTGTGGAATCCAATGGAGTCCTTGGGAGACGCTTCTGAAGTTTCAAGAAGAAGACCAGGCCAAGGCGTATTACGAGGACACACGCAAAAGACCAGGACTTTACAGGTTTCGGATTCAATACCGAAACAAGACCCTATACCAAACGGAGTAACGATGTTTGAAGAGTATCTCGAGCCTCTTGGGATCAGACTCGAACCGGATGAAAAGCTTGGGGGTTACGGATTGTACTGGAAGGTGCCTGTATTGCGAATTTGGGATTATCCTGATAGCCCTACCCTCGAAACTGGAGAGCTCTGATGGCTGGCTGGACAAAAGAGCAAGGTCACCACTTCGTGGAACTTTGCCAGAACCGGACCATGATTCTTGAGACCTTGGTTTACCTTGAGAGTATCAAGCCAAGTAGGAAGACGTTCTATCCCAAGGAAATCGCCAGGTTACTGTTGTTCAAGTACTCTGATGAGGGCGTCATGGCCCTTGAGAGCTGGCTCAAACGTGGCCCTGGTGTTTACATGTGGAGCCCTCTCAACAAGCTGCTTCAACAGGGAAAGGTCTACTGCTCTAGTAGCGGTAGCCTTTACGGGCTTGTGAAGAAGGAAAAGTCATGAAACTCGAGCATGCGGATAAGGCTTACTGGTGGGAAGGAACCAGCATCAAGTCCGGAACGGTCATTGAAGTGGACAAAGACAACTTCCGGTACTGGGTCGTCGAGGACAACACCGGCAATCGGGTGAAAATGGATGATTCTTCTGCTTACCCAACCTGGAAGGAAGCGGAGAAGGCGTGTAACGACTTCTGGTTCATTTTGGACCACACCGAGAAGGATTCAGAATGAAAAGCATCGCACGGTGTAAGAAATCAAAGGAGAAGAGGTAGTGACTTTCAACAAAGTTATCCTGGTAGGCGGTCTCAACACTCAACCAAAGCAAGGCTGAGATCCTGGGAAGACTTAATAAGGGGGACCGGATCTTCGTGGAGGGAAGTTTGGAGCATATGCCCAAAGGTGTTGCCACGGTTCAGGTCAACGACTTTCAGATCCTCGAGCGGACAAGGAAAACGGAGCCATGAAATGCCTCCTGTGTAGAAGAGTTGGGCTGCTTCCAAGTCAGATGTTTATCCACAGATGCTGTTCTCAACGGGTCTGGTATTTGCCTTGATGAAGACGGCTGCAAAAACTGCGTAAGCAGAGACCAGGGTGCCTAGTTTGTTACGGCATTTCCAGCGTCTACAGACCCTTGAGAAGTCACTTCGTACTCGGTCTCACAGCCTTTGCAGACCATGACAACGGAGTGTTTGGTCAGGTAGACTTCAAACCCGTCCTCACACTCGTTCTCACAGCAGACCTGAACGGATTCGCAGGAACAGTCTTCAAGTTCGGTATCTGGTTGAGTAGGCATGCAGGTAGGATACCAGAACATCTTACAGAGAGGAAAACTCTAAGTGAAGAAAAAGCCGGTTTTAGAAAAGATCATCCTTAGTTGGGATGGAACTCAATGGCAGGCCAAGCCTTCATACGCCTATGCTCCTGATGTGTACCCTGTTGCGTACGGGGACACCAACCCCGCTGCACTGGTTGTCACTAAGGATCTTCCTGATCCGGAGGAATTCTCATGACTTTTCCAGGGCTTGTAGGTTACATCGACTCGTTTGGTAGCCCTTACTGTATCTCCTGCGCCTACAAGCACATAGGGAAGGTCTCTTGTCGGATCTGTCCTCAGTGCGGGCGTTCACTGGCACTCACCAGAACCAGACTCCACTGCGTCTGGCATCGGTGTGGTGGAGAAGAAGGAGTTCCATTCGAAATCGACTGGAGGGATCAGGAAGAGCCCTTTTCAAATCCAGAAGAGATTGCTCCACTCGAGGACTACAAGGCTGAAGGTATTGTGTGTGTCAGCTGTCGGGAGCCACTGGTCAAATAGTAGAAGAAGCATGACCCTATTTACACGCTTGGCTATAACCTACGGGCTGTTACAAGACAGCCTGAAGTGGCTTCTGGTACTCGCCCTTCTCCTGTACGGTACTGGTGGCACAGCAACCGTGCTTCTGTAGTGATCTTGAGATTTGATTCTCTCTCAGAGGTTACTTACTTCAGCTCATGGATACTCTTGTTTCTTGTCTGGCCAATTCCTCTGTTCTACATCCTGGAGCAGCTCTTCGCTCTTCCTTGACGCCGGCGTCAAGAATCTAGTACAAGTAGGACGGAGTCACGGCTTCGTCTACTGTGCGTCCAAGACGGAGGCCAAAAGTTGGACGGCTTGACACCCTTCCTGGTGGAGGTGGGAGTACTCGTAGAGCTCCCCCCCGGTTGTTATGAGAGGGGGCCTTACTGGCCCCCTCTCTTCTTCTTTTGCCCCTTGAAAACCTGGTATAAGAAGTTTGTCCAGGAAACTCAAGGAGGCACTATGGCGATCAAGAAGATAGGAAAGAAGCTGACGCATTGCAAGGGCTGTTCCAAGGAGTTCACCTATACGGGTAGACACACCAGACCGGCGAACTACAGAACGGAGTACTGCAGCTCCTGTCACATCAAGGCCACGACCCTCGAGACTCCCCACCTCGGAAGATCAAGTTCCGGCACCGGGATCTGATAATGTTTCTTCGATAGTACAAAGAGGCCCCTCGGGGCCTCGCCCTTTTCCAAAGGAGCCCCATGATGTGCCCAGAGTGCAAAGGACAGGGGGGAAAGTTCGTGGAAACCAAGACCTATTCTTTTGACCCGCCCACAGAGGAATTCTGGATTCCCTGCATCTGTCAAATTCAAGAGACAGAGGAAGAAAAGGCTTGGTATACAAGGAAATCCAATGAAACTTAACAACTTTAGTGGCCAGATTGAATTATGAAAAAGAAGAGCTATACCCTTGTGGACTGCGAGAAGCAGAACAAGGAACACCTGGACACTTTTCACATCCCACCTGCCAGGCACAACCTGGAGCCAGGAACACTCGTCAAGCTCATCTTCGAGCCAGTTCCTGTTGAAAGTTTTGGTGGAGAAAGGATGTGGGTCAAGGTGAAAGGCCCACACAAGAAGTCAGCGGAAATCTACGAAGGAACTCTAGACAACAACCCGGTCGTCATCAACAAGCTCAAGTGTGGGGATGTTGTCCTCCTCAAGGGCAGGCACGTTGCAAACATAATGAAGGTCAAGACGACGCCCAAGCTCCAAGAGCTGTCAACTGCCTGACACAGGGGATTTTAGGAGAAACTTATGACAAAAACTTGCGGCTGTTATCCATGTGATGAGACCTCCTGTAGGTCCTGTGAGTTCTGTTCAACAGGTTACGTTTCCAGCCACATGCCGGACTACTGGGAGACAGACGAGATCTCAAGCGCCATCAGGGAGCTTTGGCACTCTTCCCTTGATTGGCAACAATGGCAGGCAATCATGGACGCCTGTGAGGAGCGAAGCTCAAACAGATTCTGCCCTTTCACTTGGGTTGACATTGCCAGGGAGCTCATGCTCCCCCTTCCCAAGCTGAGTCTCGAGGTTTGGATGGAACAGGGGCCAGATCCCAACATCAGCTCCACAGAGTTAGCCCTCAAGAATGAGGATGAAGCCGGAGTTACTTTTGCGGACTATGTCTTCGACGTCGAAGATCTTTCACGGTACCTTGACGATACCCACATCTCGATGGCAATTGACGAATTGGAATCAATTTGAGGTCTAAGAAGCCTGAGGTCTAATCTCTCCAGGAGAGTAAGCCTGGAACAGACCACTCTACCCTCAAGGGCCCACACTCCCAGGAGCTTCAAAGAGGGCTGGCTAACAATGAGCAGCCCCTCCTTTTCACTTTTGTTGTAACTAACAAGGAGATCCGTGAAAACACACGATGAATATGCAGTTACCTTGGCTATCAGAGAAGACTCTAGACTCATCGGAGGCACTCCCAGAGATCCCGAGCTCATCAGGAAATGGATCGCAGCGAAACAGCTCTCCGACAAAAAAGCCGCTGAGGAAATCACAGCCATGGGCACGCCAGATGCTCAGGCAGCCCTCACCACCGAAGAGGGGGCCTGGACCGGGTTCAGGACCCACAACGAGTATGGAAGACTGATCGGTCTTCACATCCAAGGAAGACAGATCGCAGCACTCATCAAGGAAGCAGGGACGCTAGTAGGTGCGTTCATGTCTTTCAGGGGCACCCGGACCTTTCTTCAGGTAGGACTCTCCGTGGAGCCTCGCTGTATTCTTCTCATGAGAGAAGGAAAGCCCCTCATGGAACCGGATGGTAGAGAAGAGTCCGCCATGCATGTCATGGGTCCACAGGGACCAAGAACGTGTCTCAAGAGGAGAGACTATGTCCTCTCGCCCTGCGAGCTGAACTTTCGCCTTGTCATCCCCAAGAAACTCGACGGCAAGGATATCTTGAAGGAGAACAAGGACATCGAGGTCAAGACCCTCCCGGAGTTGCTGGAGTATCTGCTTGAAGCAGGCGGCACTTCCCCAGGTCTTGGGACGGACAGGACCCAGGGTGAAGGGCGATACAAGTTGAAGTCCTTCGAGAAGGTCATCTAGCTTTCTTCAGTGCAGCTATCCGCTCCGGCCCGCCCACCCCAATCCAGTGCGGCCTACCGAGCCCGCCCCCCACCCTCTTCAGTGCAGCAAGCCAATCCCCGGCCTACCCCACCACGCCAATTCACTGCAGCGTACCGCTTCCATTTCTACCCGATCCAGTGCAGCAAGCCGGCTCCAGTCACCTCCGTCCCCTCCAGTGCAACGTACCGTGCCGCTTCACTCCATCCCAGTGCAGCAAACCGGACCCAGCCGTGTCCCGCCACTCCGTTGCAGCATACCCAACCAATCCGTTGCAGCAAACCAAACCAAGCCCAACCAATCCAACGCAGCTAGCCGAGCCGTACCAGGCCAAACCGATCCAATGCGGCATACCATGCCTACCCTGGTCAGACCCGCCCACTGCAGCAAGCCGAGCCTTCTCTTTCCGACCTGCTGTAGCAAAAACTAATCCCAAAAAGGGGGGCCAGTCAAACTAGCCCCCCGCCAAAGGAGTCAAAGATTCTCGAGACCTTCATCAAGTATCTGGAAAAGCCAGATTCTATTGATTCTATCTGGGAGTGGACTGCCAGGTATAACCAGATCTACAAGAGGACTCTTCTTTCTAATAATTCCATTCACCTGATTTATAAGTGTCTCACCTGGACTAGAACAATCCAAGGTGACTTAGCTGAAGCAGGAGTTTACAAAGGGGGTTCAGCCTTCTTCATAGGCTCCATGTTTCCAACCAAGACTCTTCATCTCTTTGATACGTTCAAGGGGCATGTAGGTTCAGACCCAACCAAAGACCCAGAACACCCCGAGCATACGTTCAACAGCGTAGATGAAGAAGATGTCAGGAAGCTCTTTCACTCTTTACCCGGAACTCAGTTTCACGTAGGACCCTTTCCAGAAACAACAAAGGGACTAGAGGCTACAAGGTTCTCTTTCGTCCACGTGGACATGGACATCTACAAACCAACATTAGCAGCTTGCAGTTTCTTCTTCCCAAGACTTCTTCCAAACGCCGTGATGGTCTTTGATGATTTCAAGGGAAATTGTCCGGGAGTCAAAGCAGCCATCAAAGAAGCTCTTCCTGGGATCACGCTGCTTTTTGCAAAAACCCCTCAAGCCATTTTGTTGAAGGAGTAGTTCTCAAAAGGAAAAACTGCGTTCTTTTGTTCTGGTTGTGGGATGAACATCTTTTGTACCCGGTGTTCAATGAACGTCCAAGCTTCAGACTTCTGGCACCTCCACAGAAGACAAGGAAGAGGGATTCAGTGTGGCGTTCACGATAGACAAGTGTTCTCCAGAATCAACTCCAAAAGGAGTAACGGATGATTACCATGGTAACGTATTTCACGGGTCAGTCCTGGGCATCGCTGGAGTGGCAGGAGCTCTTGGATTGGTACCCCCCGATCTCGTGCGAAGACATTAGTGGCCTCCGGGCTGCCTTGACTCAGCAGGAAGAAATCTCGGGGTTCACCCCCGGTTACCTCGTGGAAACAATCAAACTCCTCGAGGGTGCGGACTAGGTCCCTGCAGATTCTTTGGGGGCCTTCGGGCCCCCCTGCTTTTTAGTTCGTGTAATTCGCCGTGAGCGTTTTTTCAGGTATAAGGTATGTAGATGAAGATGTCTTCCAAGAAGGTCCTGGAGCTATTTAACCGGTTCACACACTGTGGACCAAACGATACTCAAGGCCTTCTGTGGATAGCCACAAGCAGCATCGGAGGCCGTTTTATCAACGGCTTTCCGGTGTGGTCCGACAAGGCCCCCCAACCCTGGGAGGTTGACGACGGGCCTGACGTCCACGAGTGGGACGTCGCTTATGGCTATCGGGTGGAAGACCTCCTGGAGGTGGAGTTCATTTCCGGTTCCTCAGACTCCAGTCTGAAGGCCGTGAAGGTGGATAACCACCTCTGGGAGGTTTGGTACACCCCGCCCAGAAATGACCCTTCCTATAAGGGTTATTACTGGGAGGCGTTTGCCAACCTCGTCCAGTCTCTCCGTTAACGGGGACAGGACGCACATTAGTTAACTGAGGACGGGAGCCCGGCGGCGAAAAGGAGGTGAAAATCAATTCATCAAGTCGCCAGGCTCCCAGAAACGCAGTCGAGAAACAGCCTTTCTTTTTGCTGATTCCTGGTATTTGAGCTTTGATCAACAGGGCCAACCCTCTCCCCCAAGAAGAGAGAGGATTGGTAAGTACCATGGCTTCCCAGGCCAACCCCAGAAGAGCTGTCCAGGTTCTTCAAAGAGGCACAAACAGAGGGATAGGCACACTCTCAAAGAGATAGGCACACTCTCAAAGAGATAGGCACACTCTCAGAGTGCCGAGGGGTGTGGTGTCTTCAGTTTACCATGGGGAGCCAGGGCTTGTCCGTGGCGGAGGAGAGTCAGGGGTTAGGGCCATGGATAAGTCCGGGGTAAGGTTCAGGCTCAGTGGAGTGGCTGCAGGCTTGGGTTTGGTAAGGGCCAAGAGGTGGAAATAGGGTGGGGAAGTGGGGGGAAGTAATACCTGTAGTGGGAGAGCAACATCCGGGGAGAGCCAGGACTTGCCGTGGCTAATGGGAATAGGTAAGAATCGGGACGGATAAGAAGGAATACAGGTAAGAATCGGGACGGATAAGAAGGAATACAGGTAAGAATCGGGACGGATAAGAAGGAATACAGGTAAGAAGGAATACAGGTAAGAATCGGGACGGATATCCGG
>Ga0100403_1000863_pt1 | contig 29539 bp, 35 predicted proteins | sample CryGeymet201501t_FD_83663 | JGI IMG/M metagenome (GOLD analysis project Ga0100403, IMG submission 83663) | Groundwater microbial communities from Crystal Geyser aquifers in Utah, USA - Crystal Geyser metaG 2015-01t | ecosystem: Environmental > Aquatic > Deep subsurface > Groundwater | place... | reverse complement strand
GGGGCCACGCCGGGGCCGTGGGAGTGGGTCGGCGAGGCGATGGCCTTCGCGCTGGTGGTCCCGGGGGAACACATTGCCGTGCTCACGCCGCACGAGGACTGGCTCGCGCGCATGGACCAGGAAGGCCGTCCCCGGCCTCTGCTCGTGCAGTCGGCCGACGCCCGCCTCATCGCCGCCGCGCCCGAGCTGGCGGCCGAGGTGCTGCAGCTGCGGGAGGAACTGGCTTCCAGGTGCCCCAAGGGGTGCTTGTCGCACCCGTCAGGATTCTACGAGCAGAGGCTGAATGAGGTCCAAACCGAACTGCGGAAGGCGCATGCCGATGTCGCCGCTTTACTCGCTGTCGCCCGTGAGAATCTCGCGGCCCTGAAAGGAGTGAAGCCGGTGTCCCAGACCATCATCGATTGTGAGCACGGCGACTGCGAGCGAGCGTGCATCGCCACAATCCTGGGGTGCCCCATCGAGTGCGTGCCCAACTTCAGCGATCGCAATCTGCCGTTGGCCATGTGGATGCGGGAATGGCTCGGTACCCGCGGGTGGGGACTGATCGAGACGAAGTCCCCGACGACTGCGCGTGACGTCACCTGGAGTGGTCTCCTCGGCGTCGTGGCGATTGCCACCGTCCCGTCCCAGGCGTTCCCGGGCGCCAAGCACGCCATCGTCGTAGGGTGGCGAGAGCACCCCCAGTACCCGGGCGCGCTCGATTGCTACGTCGTCCATGACCCGAATCCGAACAATGCGCCCTACAAGGACGTTGCGGACATCGTGGAGCGGCTGCGTTGGCCTGTTCCGCAGTTGTCGGAGATCGAGCATGCAATGGTCGCGCTGCTCAATGCCTGCCTCACCGCCGAGGTCGAGCGCTGCCCGCCGGACTGCACCGATCACCCAGGAGAGACCCCATGATCCGGACACTAGCTCACGTCCTCGGTTTCGACGTCGCGGACCGGCTCCAGTACGCGACGACGACACGCACGCCCGAGGAGGGCGAGCCGAACGTCGGCCCCCCACCAGGCTACCGCCGCAGCGGCCCGTGGGTGTACATCGAGTCTCTCGGCGAGAGGCACACGCGCTGGGTCTGCCCGCTCATCGAGGACCTGGAGGCCCTCGAGCGCGCCGAGAAGGACGCCGCCCGCGCCGCCCTGCTCACCCGCGCGAGGGACTACGCCCGCGAGCTCGTGGCGGCGCACCGTCGAGGCGAGGACATCGCCTGTCGGGATGAGCGCGACCGGCACATCCTCCAGGCCGTCAGCCAAGGCACCCGCGACGTGGTGGTCATCGCCGCGTGGGGCGCTCACCCGCTCGCCCGCGAGGAGTGGCGGACGCTACCTGACATCGCGCTCCGGTGCCTCGGGACGACCAAGAGCGGCGCCCCGAAGCACCCCCTGTACCTACCCGCAACCGCCACGCTCGAAGCGTGGCCGAAGGAGCCGAAATGAGCCACTGGAGCGATAACCTGTCACGCGAGGAGGCGGACGAACTGATGTCGGCACTGCTCGCAGGGGCAGACGTGCTGCACGACGTGCTGCAGCTCGACCGGCCGTTCGGAGCGCCCCGCGACCCGCGGACGCTCCAGGAAGCGTACGCCCTGCAGAAGCGAGCCGCCGCCCATGTGCAGTGGGTCCGCGGCCGATTCGGCGAGGCGGACGAGCCATGAGCCAACTCCGATTGCTCGACAGCGCGAAGCCGGCGCTGAACGCCTGCATGTACTGCGGCGATGACGTCGCCCCCGGCACGCGCTGCCCGGTGGCGCCCGAGTACCTGCACGGAATGCTGACCCTGGACGCGCCGCTCCGCGTGCTCGCGTCCGCGGTCCGCACCAGTGGGGCGATCATCCAACTCGTCCCCGCTCCCGACGGGCGGGTAGTGATCGTCACCAGGGGCGCAGACATGCGGATCTCGCCGATTCCCTTCGACGCGCCCGGAGCCCGGGAGGTGGCCGCGGAGATGATGCAGACCCTGAACGCGACGATTCGGGAAATCTCGGAGGATTCGCCATGACCGAGCGCCCCATCCTCTTCTCCGCCCCGATGGTCCGCGCCATCCTCGACGGGCGCAAGACGCAAACGCGGCGGGTGCTCAAGGTCCCCGCGGGCGGAATGTCCGCGGCCGGCCACGACTACCGCTGTCCCTACGGACTCCCTGGCGACCGCCTGTGGGTGCGCGAGGCTCACACCCTCGTTGACGGCCCGGCGTGGTCCGGGCTCCCCTGCACCGCAGGGCCAGACGGTCGCTGGGCCTACTACCGTGAGGGCTTCGACCGCGCGCTGTCCTCCCCTTGGCGTCCGAGCATCTACATGCCTCGGTGGGCGTGCAGGCTCACGCTCCGCGTCGAGGCCGTGCGATGCGAGCGACTCCACGCCATCGACGACGCCGGAGCGCTGGCCGAGGGCATCACCGTCCCCGAGGGGCGGTCCCCGCGCGATGGCTTTGCCGAGGGTTGGGACAGCATCAACGCCAGGCGCGGCTACGGCTGGGGGCGCAATCCGCGGGTGTGGGTAGTGACGTTCTCGCTCCCGTGACAGACTGTGACAACATACCGCTACATGGGCGGGCGTATGGTGATACGTATGAGTGTGAGGAGGGGATGCACCCCTCCCGAGAGGGCGAGACAATGACGACCAAGCAGACAGCGAGCCCCCCTGCAAGGATCACCCACAGCAGGCGGATCGTGACCTGGCAATCGCCGTCGGGCAACACGATGGACATCTGTTCGTGTTGCAAGCGGCGCCTGGAGGCCGCGTATTCGTGGCCGAAGGACGACGACGGGCAAGAATTTTGCTCGGTCAGCAGGGGTCTGCACCGCGGGGTCTGTGACCTACAACTCACCTGATCCGCCGGGAGTTCCTGGCGGCGCACTGCGGCGCCCTGCACCCGTCGGGACGGGGCGGGGCTCGACGAACTCACACCAACGGCCCGAAAGGGCACCGGAGCATCTCATGACAGCCCCCGCGGGTCTGATCCGCAAGGCACGCAAGGATGCGGGTCTGACACAGGCCTCCCTCGCGGCGCAACTCGGCGTGACCGTGGGCACGGTAACGCGATGGGAATCGGGGGCCGTCGACCCTCCGAGTTCGCAACTCGCCCGCGCGGTCGCAATGTGCGGCCTGTGCCTGGCCATCAAGCCCCGCACCGGGGCTCCTCCGGGGTGTTCGCACGCGCTCCAGTCGATCGATCGGACGTGTGACGTTCGCTGTGCCGACTGCGGTGCGGTAACTCGGCGACGGGCAGATGAATGACCAGCAGCACCCTCTTTGCGCGTGCTCTCGCCATGCTCCCTCCCTCGGCCTGCCCGGCACAGCACGTCGCCCAGAGCGCCCGTCTCGCGATCGCGACGACGTGTCTCGCGAACGGCTCGCTGCTGTGGCGTCCGGGGCGCGGGCCAGCGCCGCGACGGGGGGAGGCATGAGGCCCTCCTACGATCTGCGCCGGGTCTCGATCGCCGAGGTTGCCGCTCTCTGCGCCGCTTACCACGCCTACGGGGGAGCAGGAGCAGCAGCAACCTATGCCTTCGGTGTCGTTGAGGAAGGCGCGTGGTCGCCGCCTACGCATGGCAGCCCCCTCCACCGGGCGCAAGCCGCGCAGTGTGCCCCGAGGCTCCCGAAGGCGTGCTTGCGCTCTCCCGTATGGTGGCTGTGCCTCGGGATGAGCGACGCCTCCAGCACGTCTCCACGCCGCTGCGCCGACAGATGCGCGTGCTCATCGACCGCGGGCGCTGGCCTGTGCTCGTGACCTACTCCGACGAGGGCCAGGGCCACACCGGGAACGCCGTGGTCCCGCAGTGCGGGGCGATCGCGATTCGATTGGCGCTCGCGCTCACCCCGGGCCGAACCAGCCCCTGACGAGCTCGACGATCGCCGGGAGCGCCTGCGGAGCTAGCACCGCGAGCACCACTAGTGCGATGAGCGCCTGTGTCCGCGACTCGCGGAGGATCGCCCACCGCGCCTCGGACGCTCGGTCCTCGGCCTCATGACGCGCGCGCAGCAGCCCTAGCACCTCTTCCTGACGGCGCTCGGACTGCACCTGCCCTTTCTCGACTGCGCTGGTCAGCGCCGTCAACTGTGTTTCCACGCGCACGTCGGCTCGTCCAAGGTCGCCCACGACGCCCTCCAGTCGCCCCGTCACGACATCGAGGCGGTCCACCCGCGGCGTGAGCACCGCGAGTTGCGTCGAGAGCCCATCCACCTCACGGTGCAGGGCCGCTCGACCGGCGCGTCCGTCCTCGGCTACGCGGTCGATGTCGATGCTCACTGCCACCACCGCACGTAGCCGCGGATCTGCTCCACTGGTCTGCGCATCCGTCGCACTCCATTGCTCACGTTGCCGTCGATCGTCGAGAGTACCGCGCCGGTCGACTCGACGATGCCGCAGTGGCCGGCGGCGATCGGGCCAGTGTCGGAGCCACTGCCGTCGCGTGCCATGACGTAGATAGCCCCGGGCTCGGCGTCGATGAGCCGATCGTTCCGAACGGCCCAATCGAAGATCGAGGAGACCGCGCCGAGCCAATCACCGAAGGGATGCATCCGCCAGTCGACACCCGCACCGACCTCCCCAAGCCCGAGCGCGTAGGCCGTCCAGGAGCAGACAGCAATGGCGCACCATGGAGGCGGCGAGAGTGATGGCACGCGGTGATGGGCACCGTAGCCGTCGACGAGATGCGCGAGCGCGGGCCCGGAGTTGCTGCCGACCGGCGACTCCATCGCGCCGAGGTCACAGCGCGCGGCGAACAGGGCGCGGATCTGCGGGGTGTCGTCGTGGCCTAGCGCCGGTGCGCGCTCGGCCACATAGGCCACAGGTCCGGCATCGAGGTGCGCCAGGGTCTGCGGACCCGCGACGCCATCCGCCGACAGCCCCTCCGCGAGCTGAAGGGCGAGCACAACCCGCAGCGTCTGCGGGCCGAAGACGCCATCGACGAGCAGGGGGTACCCCCACGCGACGAGACTGCGCTGGAGGTGGGTCACCTCGGGACCGCGCGAGCCGGTGCGCATCAAGTCGCCCATTCGTGGAGTCGGTGCTCCAGTGCTCGACCACGCCGGAGCGCTGCCGACGAGACGCGGTGCGCGACCTCGACGACGGCCAGCGCGCCGAGCAGGACGAGGACCGCAGCGGCCTGACAGCGGGTCATGGCGCGATCTCGGGCGGTGCCTCGTCGTCGGCGCCCGCCGAAGGAACCGAAGCGGTTCCTTCCACGACGACCTGCGGCTCGGGCTCGTCGGGGCTGGTGAACGCGGCCACAGCGCCCAAGATGGCCGCGATCAGAGCGATGATGGCGGCCTGCTGACTCTTGGTGATCACGCGACCCTCCTCCCGCCAGTCTAGCAGCGTCGAATAGCCGCGGCGAGGGCATCGTCATAGGTGTGCTAGGAGGCCCCGCTGCTGCTGCTGCTTTCGATCCTTGCTTGTGGACCCACCGACTCGGCGACCGACACCGACGCATTCGACGCAGACTGCGACGATGGTGACCCGAGCCTCGTCACCTGCTATCCGGACGCGGACGGCGATGGATTCGGCGACCGCTACGGCTACACCATCCAGGCCGTGTGCCCGCCCTGCCCGGCCGGGTGGTCGGACAACCCCGACGACTGCGACGACGGCGACCCCCTCGAGCCACGCGGCGAACTCTTGTGCGACGGCCGGTGAGGCTTCACGAGCTCGGTGGGGTACATCGTCTATGCCTGTCCGCCCGGATACGCGGACAACAAGCGGGTGGTGCGGGTGATATCCTCCCGGCATGGCAATTTCCGCCTGCTCGTCGAAGGTGACGCCCCGAACCGCCAGGTCCGGTGCATCGTCGACGGCTCGGCGGGCCTCAACCGTACAGAGTTAGCCCGAGCAGACGCGGCGGCCAAACACCTGCTGCCGCCCACCCCGTCGCCTGACGGGCACATGGGCGGCCTGATCCGCAGCGACACGACCACCGGGTACCTATACCGATACGCGGGCAGCCTCGGCGTGTTGCTGACCTAGCGCCGCTCGAGGGCGGCGAGGCGTGCCCGCAACTCTGCGATCATGACCTGCTGCTCCTGCACCGCCTTGATCAGCGGCACCACGAGCTTGCCGTAGTCGACGCTCCACGGCAGGAATCCGCGCTCGCCGGGTCCGGGGACGCTGACCACGGCGCCGTCGGTGAAGTGCTGGAGGACGGACTCCAGGTCAGCCACATCGCAGAGAGTCTCCCTGGGCTCTCCAGCCTCGTGGACGCCCGTCTCCGGGTCGAGACGGCCGCGTGTCCGGCCCTTGACCACACGGCGCCCCAGGGCCTTCTCCGCGTCAGGAATGGACACGGCCTTCGGGTAGACCTTGTGCAGTTCCTGGGCGATGAGGCCGGTATCCGGGGCGTGTCCGCGGAACGTCCACTCGAAGTCTCTGACCTGCATGGCCTGGACGAGCGCGAGCCCGTCCATCCGAGACGCCCGCTGATGCCCCTTCAGGCGGCCGTCCGAGGTGGTGTTGTAGTTCACGCCGACGCCGTTGCCGGTGATCGAGCCGACGATGCCGCCAGCGTCGTCGAAGATGACGTATGCGTTGCCGGTGTTGGCCGCAGCGACCGCGCTGAGGTCGAGCCATAGGACGTCGGCACCGGCTCCGCTGTTGGTGTTCCGCATCAGGGCGCAGCCCGTGGCGCTCTGTGTGTCCGTGACGGAGAACTTACGCTCGGGTGTGGTGTCGTTGACGGTGAGGCTGCAGGACCGGAGGTTGCAGTCAGAGCCTGCGTCACCTTGGATGATCAGGTCGTCGCCGAAGTCGAGCGTCAGATCCCAGGTAGCCGCGGCGGTCAGCTTCATGGAGGTCGAGGACGTGATCGACGTGCCGTTGAGCGTCAACGAGTCCACCGTCCATATGGTGATCCCCGAGCCCGATACCCCATTGACCGAGCCGCCGGTTATCGCTACCGCGTTGGCGTTCTGCGTCGCCAGACTCCCCAGACCCAGCGAAGTCCGAACCGTGGCCCCGGACTCGGCCACCCAGGCAGATCCGTTGCCGACAAGGAAGTTACTGTCCGTGACCGCCAGGGCTGCGATTTGATCGAGGTTGGCGTCCCATGCCTGGACATTGGAGCCTATGGCAACCCCGAGAGCCGTCCGAGCGGCGGCGGCGGTCGAACTGCCCGTCCCACCATCGGCCACGGCCAGGTCCGTCCCGCTCCAGTTGGAGCCGTTGATCGTCGAGAGCGTTGCCAGACTCCCGAGGCCCAGCGAAGTCCGGGCCGTGGCTCCTGATTCTGCGACCCAAGTCGCGCCGTTGGCGACAATGAAGTTGCCGTCCGTGACCGCCAGAGCGGCCATGGCGGCTAGGTTGGCGCTGTATGCCTGGACGTCGACTCCCACCTGGAGGTAGGACGCGGCTCCCGCGCCGTTGAAGGCGGCGATCCTCGAAGCGGTGCCGGTGTGCGCCGAGGACGTCCAGACGAGAGACGCCGCTCCAAGGGCGTCGTGGTCCGTGACCCCGGCGGCCGACGTCTCCCAGGAGACGACCCCGAGCGTGGAGGTGAAGACGACGGTGCCCGCCACGGGCGGCGCGGGGTATCCGAGGCTCATGGGATCACCGGCCTGGTGCGAGTGAGCGGGTCGTCCATCAAGAGCACGGTGATCTCCACGTGATCGCCAACTGCCCGCTTGTTGCGGACCTGCGCTACCTCCTCGTCGATCTCCGCGTCGGTCGCCGAGACGAGGATGACCTCCCCCACCTCTACCTCGTCGAGCGTCTCGTCGCCGGCGATCGAGAAACCCCGGCGACTGATCGCGTATCTGCGAGCTCGCTCCAGCAGGATGCGGTCCGCCGTGTCCGTCCGCACCACCAACTCGGTGGAGAACGTCGGCATTGGCAGGATTCCATGGAGTGCCTGTGACGCGGCACACCAAGCGTTCGGCCGGTTCCTGGGGTCGTCGTCGTCGCCGCCGATGCTCCGCATCCGAGCCGGCCGGCCCTGCGCGCCTCCCACCCCGTAGGCGATGGAGAAGGCGTTGAAGATCGGCCCGCCCGACATGGTGACTGCTGATGTCCGCTCGTAGCGCCCCGTCTCGGCCGTCGCGTCGATGTGCCGGGTCGCGTCCTCGGCCGTCGCGTCGAGCCGCCACACGTCGGGATAGCCGCCAGCCGCCCCGAAGACCCAGTCCATAGGGAGCAGCGGGAAGATCTGATTTTGGATCCAAGCCCACACGTCGATCTGTTTCGTGATCACGAAATCGAGCTTGTAGGCGTCGAGTCGCTGTTGTACCACCGCGAAGCGCCCCCAGTCCACGTCGACCTGAGTCTTGCGCAGCAGGTACTCTAGGATCTCCCCTGCTCCCGCGAGAGCCGTGGTCCCGCGACCGATCGTCCCACCGCCGGTGCCCAGGTTCAGCGCTACCCGATGCTCCCGGTTCGGCTCGATCGTGTAGGTGCCCCCGGTGTTGTCGACGTACGAGACGCGCCGTCCGAGCAAGTCACGAACCTTCCGAATGGTCCGCGTCTCGACCGCGCCCGACGCAACCTCCATCAGGGAGCACGATGTCGCCTCGACCCAGCCGTCGGCGAACAGTTGCCACGCCAGCGTGCGGTTGGCCGCCTCGTATTCGACCGCGTACGCCGGGATGATGTAGTCCGTGGGGGTGCCGAAGATCACCGGGTACACCGCGCCGATCGCCGCCGCGTCCGTGATGATCGTAGCCGAGACAGTCACCGGCCAGGTCGTCGCGTCGATCCTCGCGGGCGTCGGAGGCCACACCCCCGTTCCGTAGCTCGGCCGGACGACTGTCAGGGTGAGCGGCTCGAAGACGCCACCGTAGCCGACTCCCGCCGCCTTGCCTCGGATCCACGTCTCGGCCGCGTCGAGGGTCTGACCCTCGATCCACCGGCGGATGGTCACGGCCGCGCGCTCCAGCGAGTGTCCCCGGGCCACCATCCGTGCCCAGGGGACCTCAACCGCCGCGTCGATCGTGACCGCCTCGTCGCTCCCCAGTGCCCCGGCTGCCCGAGCAAAAGGCACGGGCAGCAAACCGGGCACGTAGGTGTACTCGATGCCGGCCTCGGTGGACACGGAGAGCGGCTCGGGCGAGTCCGTGAAGCGGAGCACCCGCCCCTGGACATCCAGGTCGAGGAGCGCCCACACGCGCCGCCCCGTCCGGATGGCGGTGAGGCCCACTAGACCAACTCCTCGACGGTGACGGATGACACCCGATACACCTCGTCGTCGCCCGCCTCGCCGAGCACGTGCGTGAGCTGCACGTCCGAGGTGATGCGCCCCCAGAGCCAGAGCGACGGGTCGGTGATCGTCGTGCTGGTGTTGGGGATCGACGGTAGGGCCAGGACCGGCACCTCACCGCTCTTGACCCGCTCCAGCAGGCCGTCAACGAAGAACGGCACGTCCCCCACCGCCGCGAGCGGGGAGCCGGAGTCCGCCGCCAGGTAGGCCGGCGTCTGCGCCCGCAGCGCCGTCAGGTCGACGCCGTCTTGCCACGACACCGTCTCGGTCCGAGGTGCTCGGCCGGTGCGACGCACGTAGGACGTGCCTCCCGCGTCCTCGCGGCTCGTGGCGTTCCGCGCCCGTCCTCGGGTCCAGCCTCGACCGTGTCGCTGACCGGCTACGGCCAGGTCCAGGACCGCGATCGTGCCGGCGGTGAAATACCCGTCCACGGTCGTCGCCGCGGGGATGCGGATGCGGAGCTTGGTGTAGGTGCTCGCGACGTCATGGACGACGGCGACGGCGCTGTGGTGGTACAGGGTGCAGGCCCCCGACGCGGCCTCACCGCCCGTACAGCCGTCGAGGAAGATCCTCGCCTTGGGGGTGCTGGCATGTGCTCCAGCGTCCATGGGGCCGCCGGTATTCCAGCGGATCTTCCGGTACTCTCCACCGTCGAGCACGACCCAGCCGCCGGCCAATTCGCCCTCCCATAGCGGGCGCTGTCCGGAGGTGGCGCCGGCGACGGAGGGGTAGATCGTATCCCCGACCTGCACGTAGTCGGCGGCTGAGAAGCCCTGCCCGACGACCATGGAGAGGGTGTAGATCGTGGCCCAGGCGGCACCCGTCCAACCTTCCAGCACGAGGGACGGAAAGTTGCAGTTGATGGCGACGAGCGCGATTGAGCGGCGCTCGGTCTCGACGGTGAGGTCCCAGGCCGCCACGATGGCCTCGGCCTCTCCTGACGCCCTCCACACCGCCCGCCAGGGACTGGGGGCGACCTCGTAGTAGAGGGCGGACAGGGGCCTGTCAGCGACGGGATCGACGTCGTAGGTCTCGCCCAGGAAGCCAGGTCCCGAGAGCAGGCCGAGGCGTCCGATCTGCGTGTCCGGGCCGATCTCCGGCACCGGATACGGGTAGGACCCGATCCGCTTGCCGAGCATGTCGGTCCCGAGTCGGAGGAGCGTGCCTACGGGCCGCGCGTCGACGAAGCCACCCCGATACCTCACGACGTGGACCCCCGCCGCCCCGGCCCCGAAGCGTGCCACGGACGCTAGGGCACCTCCTGAGAGGAGTGTGGCCGGCGCTGCTGCCCGGGTCCACGTCTCTTCGTCGGCGCGCCTGTACCAGAGGTGTCCTGTCCCCGTCGAGTACTCGATCACCATCATCAGGGCAATGTAGCCATCGACGCTCCAGTCGTGGGTCACCGTGACGATCGTCGAGCCCGCTACTTGATCACGCCACACAATCGCGTCCGTGGCCGCGTCGAACCAAAGCGCGGTGATGTAGGATGTCGTGGCGTTGTCGCTGCAAATCAACTGGACATGCGATGTCCCGTCGAGGGGGTCGCCCCCTGAGACCTGGAGCACCTCCCCCATCCAGACCACGTCTCGGCTGTCCGTGAGCGCGTGCTCCACGTAGTCGACGCCGCCGGCGGTCCCGGTGAGTTGCGTGAAGTTATCCGAGAGCGCCCAGGTACCGAACGAGCCCACGCGCGACCAGTTCGCACCGAGGTTGTACGGCAACTCTGTCACCGACGTGCAGAGCACGGGGGACGACAGATCCAGTTCGAACTCGGACCATCCGCCCAGTTCGTGGGCTTGGATGGTGTTGTTGTACGAAGCGCTGTCCGATGTGGCCTCATGGACGAGGAAGGAGCGCCCCGAAGCCGACACCAGGATCATGTTGTCAATGAAGTCGGTGGAACTGCCGATGGGCAGTGCCTCCTGCACTGTCCTGTTCGAGGCCGAGGCAGCGGCAAAATCGGACAGCGCAACGACGTGCGTCCTCCCCGTCGATGTCAGCGTGTAGGCGAGGAGAACCGACCCGTCCTCATCCACCGCGGCCGCGAGCGCAGAACAGGCGCTGGCCTGCACGAGGACCTCGTCGGCATCCTCGAAGGGGTCCCACGCGGCCCCCACGATCCTCCCGAAGATGTTGTTGCTGGTCCCGAGGTAGACCAGGCCGATCCGGCCGTCCATCAGCATGACGAGGGTGATGTCAGTCGGGACCGTCGCCGCTTCGGTCCACGAGGTCGCCTGGACATTCGTCCACGTCGCCCCGTAGTCGCTGCTGGCGTACTGACGGATCGTCACCGTCGTGGGCGTGTAACTCCAGGCGAGACAGAGCAGGTCCACGCCCGTCCAGACCATCGACATCCGGTCCCGCTGCCCAGCTCCTGCCGTCGAGACTGCGTCGAAGACATCCTCCGACTGGACCGTCCACGTGGCACCGTCGTCGCTGCTCACCCAGGCATCGACGACGTCGGCCGCGTACGCCCCGCTTTGGACCAGCGCCACCAGCCGCCCGCCGGGTATCGCCGCCACCGCGACCGCCCGCATCAGCACCTCGTCAGCGTTGGCGTCGATCGTCGTCGTCACCCAGGCCCGGGTCGCAGGTGACCAGACGTGGCACTCGGCGGGCGAGGACGCCGTCTCCTCGTGGGCCGTCACGACGACGGCCTTGCCTGTCGCGTCGATGCGGGTGGCGTCGAAGAACCCGCCGTTGGCGGTGTGGTCCACGAGCGCGGCCCAGGCCACCGGGACGGCCGTGGTGTGCCCGCGCCAGTATGTAGCCCCGTCCGCCCGATGCAGGACCCGCGCAGCACCCAGAACGATCCCAGGCATCCCCGACTTCTGGACGCGCACGTCAATGCCGGTGTCCTGGCCGCCTACGATCGCAGGCAGCAGCGCCGCCGTCGCCGTCGAGGACACCACCGACCCGGGACGGGGGTTGGCCTCGGTGAAGGACAACAGCGTCGTGTCCCGCTCTGTCCAGATCAAGCGGGGGTCGGGCACCCCGAACCCCGTCATCGTCACGGCCTTTCGGCTCATCGCCACGCCCCCACCGCGCTCGGCGCGGGATCTGCGAACAGCGGCCGGAGAGCCCCCGACCGCGCCTCCTGCAACACGTAGTCGGTCAGCGCGCGGTTTCCGATCTGCACCGTCACGCCGCCCCCAGGCAGGCGACCCGTGCGATTGCCCTCTTCCAGTTCCTCGCGGTTGCTGCTGGTAAGTCGGCTGTTGGCGACGAACTCACCGGACTGTGCGGTGATCGGCACCTCGTCAGGAGCCCGCCCCCCGACTGCCGCGCTGATCAGGCCGCCGTCGTGCATCGACGGCTCTTTCTGTGCCAGCACAGTGCCAACAGCGACGGTGCCGGCTGCGCTGATCAGACCAGCGGCGATGGCTCCCGCCACAGGCCCGAGGTCCGCGAAAGCGCGAATCGAACCGACCGCCGTGTCCACCGCGATCGACACGATCGCCGACGCCTGCTGTGCCAAGAACATGTCGTGCATCTGCTTCTTCCGCAGCTTCCGGATCTCCTGGTTCTCCTTCCGCTCTGCCGCGATCGATGCGTCGAGGCGTGCCCGCTCTGCCTCCGACATCGCTGCGTAGCCCTCCTCCCGCTGCTCCAAGAGAGCGGCAAGGGTGCTGCGGTTGGCCTCCAACTCCTCATCCAGGGCGGCCAACTTTGCCGCCATCTGCTGCTGCAGCAGTCCGCCCAGGGCGTCGGCGAGTTGCGTAGCCGCAGAGAAGATCGCTTGGTTGGCCTCGAGCCGCTTCGCCAGCGCCGCCGCATCCGCTGCGGCCTGGTCCGCCACCGTCTGATCCGCCGCAGCCTGGAGTGCCTCGGCCTCCTCCTCTCGCTGGGCGAGGACTGCGGCATTCCACTCGTCACGAGCGGCAAGCTTCTTGGCGAGGAGCGCCCGATCGTTCGCCAGTTCCTCGGCGTCGAGCTCCGCCAGCGCTTCGATCGCCTCGCCGCGGATGCTCACCTGCTCGCCGTAGTCGTCCCGGATCCCCTCCAGCGCCTCGCGTCGGTCGGCGATCGACATGCCCTCATTCGAGGCGATCGCCTGTACGCCCTCGATGCTGGCTGCGAGGTACGAATCAAATGCCGCCTGCGCCTTCGCGCTGGCTTCAGCGGACCGAGCGGCCCATGCCTCCGCGGCCTTCGCGCGCTCGGCCTGGAGCGCGATCTCGGCCTCGGCCTCGGCCTTGAACTGCTTACGACGCTCGGCACGCTCGGCCCGTTGTGCGGCGTTCTCTCCTGCTTCGTCGACGAAGCCCGCGATGATCTCGTCGTTGAGATCCGCGTACGCCTGCTCCTGGTCCCTGAGGGCCTGGGTCTCTGCATCCGCGGTAGCGGCCGCCTTGGCCGACTCCTCGCCCGCAAGCGCCATCGCGGCACGGTAGGCCAGCACCAGCGGATTGAGCGAGTCGAACGCGTACTGGATATCGCGGAGCACTCCAACGGCCTGGGCGATCGGCCCGACGAAAGCCGTCACCGCCTCCGTGGCGGCGACCACGTCCGGCAGGAACTCCTCTCCGAGCGCTACCTTGGCCGCATCCGTGGCCGCGGTGAAGCCCGCCATGCTCTGGTTGTAGTCGTTCAGGCTGCCGGAGCTCGTCGCCGCCGCGATCGCCGCCACGTCCGCGTTCTGCGTCCATTTGTCCAGGCTCGCAGAACCGCCGGCGAAGACCGCAGCCACCTTGCCGCCCTGCGATCCAAGCAGTTGGATCGCAACCTCGGTGCGCTTGCTCTGCGTCGCCTGAGCCGCGATGACGTCCAGCACGTCGCGGAACACCGCGTTCGTCGAGCGTGCTTGCCCCGCCGCGTCGTCGATCGCAATGCCGTACGCGGAGAACGCCTCCGCAGCTACACCACCCTGGGTGTGCGCATCGCTCAACCCCGCCGTCAGTCGAGTCAGGCTGCGGGTTAGTTCCTCCGACGACGCCCCTCCCCCGATCGCCGCGTACTTCAGCGCCACGACCGTCTCTGTGGCGATGCCCAACTGGCCCGACGTCTTTGCGATCTCGTCCGTCAGCGAACTCGCTGACCCCACCAACTTGAAGATCCCAGCAGCGGCAGCCACCGCTGCCCCTGCCGATGACAGCAGCACCGGACCGAACTTCTTCCACGACTCCGCGAGCGAGCCGGTCTTCTTCGTCTGCTCTTCGACTGCGGCGGTGGTCCGCCGGCCCTTCTTTTCGACGTCCTCCAGCCCCACTCCTGCCTCGGCGAGAGCTTTCTTCAGGTCGCTGCTGTCGCCGGTCAGGAGGTACGCGACGGTCGGCATCTAGGCCCCCAGCCGAGACAGACGCTCGGCCTCGAGCCCATATCCGAGCGTGAGCAGCCGCTGCACCACCTCGCGCACCCGCCCGCTGCGCAGCAGACTGATCAGCGAGAGCTTCACCGGCGCTGGGATCGCGAGCGGCTGCACCAGCGCCACCCCCGCTCTCTCGGCCTGGGCGCGAGCAGAGACCGTGACCGTGCGTCGCGCGAGTTGGAACGTCCCGCGCGATCCCACCGTGCGCGAGCGCTTGACGGTCGCCTCCAGTTCCTCACGGAACACCCCCTCGGCCCCCGACCTGGCAGCGTCCGCGAGGCGGAACACCAGCCCAGGCGGACCACCGTGCCCTGCGTCCTCGTGGACGTACTGCACATAGTCGGTGTCGTTCCCGACGACGACGGTACCCCCACGCGTGGCGGTGTAGAACGACGCCAGAGACAGCGCGGTCTTGCCCACCGGCCATCTCGACGTGATGTACTCAAGGACGAAGGAGGCCGCGGCCTGGAGCGGCACGACCCGCAACTCGCCCGTCTCGCCCGCGACGTGGACGCCGCTCACCATCTCGCCGACGTCGACCTCCCAGGCCATCAGCGCCCACCTTCGAGCAGGTCGATCACTCGCTGGGTGACGAACTCTAGAGGGGCCTGCGAGACCTCCTCGATCAGCGCCGGGACCGTCCGATCCGCGAGCCCGACCGGCCCACCGTGCTGCGGATCGTGGTGGACATACGACGCATAGTCCGCATCGTTGCGGATCGTCACCTCGTCACCCTGCGCCGTGACGTCCCAACGCTCGGCCGAGTGCGTGTGGCCTGGCCGGGGCACGCCCACGGGCCAGTCGCGACGCATCGTGGCGACGACGTTCTCGCCGACGTCCCGGAGCGCTGCGCGGACGACGTTGTCGAGCTCGCCCTGCGCGACGCCGATCGCCTCGATCGCCGCGCGCATTCCGGTCCCGAAACCGCTGCTGCTAGAAGCCATCCACGCCCACCTTCCGGCCGGGCTGCTTGCGCTTCAAGAAGCCGGCCGTGACCAGCAAATCGGTGAGCTGCGTCAGCGTGATCGGCTGGTCGCGGAGCTGCTGGTCGTGGTCGTGCATCAGCATGGCGATCACTTTCTCCCTCGCTTCTTCGGGGAGTTCCCAGACCGCTTCGGGGTCTCCCCAGCACTGGACTCCGAGCCGGACGATGGCGAGGTCGAGCCAGCCGACCTCTCCGGCTCGGTAAAATCCGCCACCTCCCGAGCCTTGTGCAGGCTGCGAATCCACTCAGCCATCAGGCTGTCGCAGTGGTTCCCCAGGCATCGCAGTTCGGGCATCGTGTACCCGGCTTCCTGGAGTTCGTCCAGCACGGCGGACGCGTACCCGTCCATGGCGTCGTAGTCCGCTCGCGCCGGCAGCACCGACTCCAGGGTCAGCCCTCGATGCCACCAGAAGGCCCCGACGAGGGCGCCCGAGTAGAGCGGACCGCCGCCAGACTCGGGGTTCTGGCGGGCTAGCACCCACTTCTGGATGCGGTCTGCGAGGTCGAACATGGGGAAGCGCAGATGATGCTCTCCTCGCTCCCCTAGGTCCACGCAGGTATACCGGCTGTTCCCGGATGGAATGTCCAGTGCTCGCGCCCTGGGCTTCACTTGGGAGCCTCGGCCTTGGGGGCCTTGACCGGCTTGACCGCGGCCAGGGCAGCCTCGATGAACCGGCGAACGTTGGGCTCGGCCTTGGGGTCCCAGCCTTGGAGGATCTTCTCCACGCGCTCGATCGGCACACCGAGCTTGCACGCCAGGACCGGGACAGAGAGCCGGGCTCGGTGGGGCTCGGGCAGCGGGTGCCCGTCCTCGATGGCCGACTGCTGCTGCTCGGGCCGGACCGGGATGATCAACGGCGCCCCCCTGTGCCAGACGGTGAGAGTGGTCCAGTCGGCGCGCCCGACCAGCACGAGCACCCTGTGCAGGAGGAGGGTCTTGATCGCCACCAGGATGTCGGGCGGCAGTCCGCCGAGTGGCTGCTTGCGCCTCCAGCCCGGCCATTCCAGGTCCAGGGCCGCCTCCGCGTTCTGCAGCTCCTCCAGGCGAGCCGGTGCGGCTCGCCCGCCGTAGATGCGGGCCAGGTCGGCCAGAACCTCGGCTTCGACAAACCGAGCCTCGGTCACCTGGTAGTCCCCGTGTGCGAGCTGGAGCAGTCGGTCGGGGACCTTGATCTGACGGGCCATCAGGACTCCTAGGCCGATCGGCCGAAGATCAGCAGGTCGTAGGCATTGGTGGACCCGACGACCGCCGAGGTGATCGTCGCAAGGATGTCGGTGCTCGCACCAGTGACAGGCACTCCGTCTGGCGCGTAGAGGATGAGCCATCCGAGATTCGGATGCACGACGTTACCTCCACCAGCCCCGAGCGCTGCATTCCAGTAGCCCCGTGCACTGGCGAGCACACCGTGCCCGTTGGTCGCGTGTGGACCAATCTGGAGGGTTGCCAGCGCCGTCGTCCGGTTGTTCCGGATTGCGATCAAGCACGTCTCCGCGAAGGTCTTGACCGTGCCCTCGGGGTCAGTCAGGACGCCCGCCAGGTCGTAGGACGTGGTAGTCGATGCGGCAATGGCCGTCTCGCTGACGTAGTGACCTAGGTCGATCTTCCCGTCCGTCGTGCCCGTCGCGAACTTCAGCTTCTCAATGAACGGCTTGGGGACCACGCCCCGAGAGATCCCGCGGCTCGTGATCTCGTCCAACACGACACTGATCGAGACACTGCCGGCGTAGGTGATTGCCATGTCGACTCCTAGGTCAGGATCGGGGCGAGGATGCTCGCCGCGCCCGTGACCGCGTAGGTGGATGGATCGCCGTCCGACATCGACCCCCGGAAGCTCATGTCGTCGAAGGTCAGCGTCTTGTCGGCCTCGCCTGCGTAGGTGCCGTCGATGGTGACGGCCAGGTCGAACGTGATCTCGTCGGAGACGCCATCGAGGGTCGACGTCCACGTCGACCCCACGTAGTTCGTGTTCTGGCAGATGTCGGGGAGGGTTGCGTACGTCGCGCTCCCCGCGTCCTTGTAGTACGCGCTGAACGAGGTTGTGCAGGCCTGGGCGTCTCCCCGGCGAGGTGTGGCGTGCTCCCCTCGGTCCAGGATGCGGGTCGTCCCATACCCCGGGGCCGCATAGGCGAAGTCCCCGGGCTCGTTCGCGACGACGTAGCTGTGCGCTGCCGCCTTGTCGATGAAGGTCAGGACCAGATCCCGCTTGGTGTGGGCGACGGTGGATTCTGCCATGGGTGCTCCCTAGACGGCCTGATAGCCTTCTGCGATGAGGATCTCTGTCGAGATGGTGTGGTCCGCCTCCGCGGAATCCGGGGTCGAGCGCCAGAACAGCGCCTGTCCGGTCGTCCGCGCGAACACACTGCCCGGGGTGGCGTAGATGCTCGCCGCCGCTGCCCCGTTGACGTAGATCGCGTCCTGGGTCGCGTCGGTCCAGCCCGTGGCACGTCCACACTTGGATCGATCGTCGTGCCCGTGCCCGCCGTCAGCGTGGCTCGCACGTAGATGACCGTGCCAACGCGTGGCAGATCCGCCGCTGGGATGGTCGCCTCCGACCCCTGCGCCGCCAACGTCTCGGCGATCGTCACGAGGTAGTGCCGACGGCCGCGAAGGGTGACCCGCTCGACGGTGACGGTGGCGGCGTAGGGCATCAGGTCCCCCTGGCGGTGTCGTGCCGGAGCGTGAACTCGGCCACGGTGATCAGAAACTCACGGGTCGGAGTCAGCGTGCGTTTGCATCCAACCCACTCCCAGCGGACCGGCCCATACATCGTGTTGATGCCCGGCGCGCTCATCAGCTTCTGATCGAGCGCCAGGCTCTCCTGAAGCGATGCGTACTGGTCCGACATCTGCACCTGAAAGCACATGCCGATCAGGAGTTGGTGCTCGACGGCCACCGGCGACGTGCCCCGGTAGAGGTTCAGGTTTTTTGAACTCGCGACGTGCAGGCTGAACTTGTTCGCCAACGCCGGCGTCGGATTCGTTTGGGCGTCGATGAGCTGCGGCCCTCGCGTGAAACCGGTGATGGCCTCGAGCGCGTCGATGATGGCGACGAGCGTCGCGTCGAAGTCGCTCTGGTCGGGGAGGCTCACCACAGCCCCCAGCGTGGGGGGGGCTCGAACAGCAGCACGACCGGCTCCGCAGCCGCCGTGCTTCCGTCGGCAACCCCGTCCTCGTCCGTGTCGAGCATCCAGGAGACCTTGCCCCAGAGCGACTCGAACTCCGCGGCATACTCGGTCGCCAGCGTCGCGTACTTCCCTCCGCCCGCCGTGTAGGTGCTGGCGGACCGGAACAAAAAGGCCAGGGAGAGGAGCATGTGCGGCTCGGCGAGCGCCCACGTCGACAGGACGTGCTGCGGATAGCGTCCGTCGGAGACCATTCTTCCGATGATGGTGTCCCAGGCTTCATCTACGAAGACCTGGGCCTGGGCAAGCGTGTACTGGGTCGCGATGTCGGAGTGTCGCCGCAGCAAGTCGGCTGCGTCGATTCTCGGCTCCGGCTTGGCGCGCACGAGGTGGGCGTCCCGCACGTAGGAGAGGACTGTCCCGTCGTCTAGGGTCAGATCCCACTGCTCGGACCATCGGGTGGAGTAGGGGAGTGTGTCGGGGACTGCCGTGGAAAGTAGGCTGTAGGTGGCCTCTCCAGATGCGCCGGGAGTAATAGCCGCTCCATCCACCGCGACCCGTGTGCCTTCACGGACGGTGATCGTGCCTGATGCCACCGTCGCCGCCTCACCAGACCCGTCCCTCACCACCAGGGAGAGGGCGTTGGTGAACCCTCGCCGGTAGAAGTTCGGGGTCCTGTAGGCGGCAGCGTAGGAGGCCATGGTGCGGTTCTTCTCCGGGGCTAAGGCTAGACCACGTCGTCCATCGGCAGTGCCACGTCGTACTCGATGCGGACGCGCACCGAGCCAGAGGAGAAGGCCGAGTCACCGGCGGTTGCCCCACCAGTAGCAGCGGCGATGAACTTCACCGCCTCGGTGCCGGCCACGAACAGCCCGAGGCTGGCCGCCACGGCGGACGGGGTGGCCCCGTTGAGCCCGGTGAACTTGCTGTTCGCCGCCAGGCTGTCGCCCTGGGCACCGAGCCCCAGGTCGGCGCAAGCCGTCCCGTAGATGTCCACGTCGCCGGTGATGCCGATCGACCAGGTGGCCGAGGTGCCTGCGGCCACCAGGGCCGTCTCCACGTTGGCCCACACCCCCGTCACCCGATGCCCCACGGGCAGGGTGAGAAGGGCCGTCTCGATGGCCGAGGGGGAGAGGGTGTCCTCGTAGACCCGGCGCTCGAAGCCCTCGGTTGCCGAGGTCCCCCGGTGCTCGCGGACCATGCCGGTTCCGGTGCCCGAGCCGCCCTCGCTGATGAGGCCCGCCGAGTCGATGTCGAACAAAACGCCGCCAGCGAGGCTGGTGATGTACTTGTGGGTCGCGCCGGCGTTGTCCCCGAGCTTCTCGGTGATGTGCCCGGTCGCAACGCTGTTGTGCAGCGTGAGCGTGGTCCCATCGTGCGCGATGGTGGCGTCGTAGCTATTCCCGAGGGCAATCGGTACGTCGTTCGGAGTCGCCAGCGCGTAGTCGTGGCCGGCTGCCACGTCGAGCCCGATGTGCGTGACGGTGCCTCCACCGTCGGTCGGAGCCGCGGCCTCGAAGTCAGCGTAAGTCCCTCCAGAGTCCCCAGCGAGCGACGTGGTGCTGGCCTTGATCGCGGTCACCTGCCCCGAGGTCCGCGCCGTGGTGAGCTGCGTCAGGTGGGCGTCGATGGCCTCGGCCACGGCGGTCGCGTGGTTGATGGTCACGAGGACGTTCTGCCCCTCTCCTGCGGCCGTCAGGGCCACGTCCTGGTCAAGCACGCCGTTGAGGTCGATGCTGTCGAAACTCGACCCAGAGTTGATGTTGCTGCCCGCGACCGCCCGCCATGCGGCTCCGTCGCAGTAGAAGATCGCCCACTCGCCCGCGTCCAGCGCGTCGATGCTCGCGGCAGAGTCATCCTTGACGGTGATGATCTCGCCGAGGCTGCCCACGTTGCGCACGAGGTGCCAGACGCCGGAGGCCCCCTCCTCGGCGGGCAGGTTCAGTTGGCGCGATGCACCGTCCGGATCGAAGATCAGCACGTCCTCGTCGATCGTGGTCAGCGTGACGGTGCCAGCCATCGTGCGAGTCTCGCCCTGGGCGCCGTCCGTGGCGAGCTTCAGCTTGCGCTGGAGTGGGACGAGTTTGGATCCTGTGAGCATCTAGGTCTCCTACTTCTGTCGAGCGACGGCCCGGCGGGCGGCTCGTGTTGCGATGCGATCCGCCGTGTCGGCGGGGAAACCCCAATCCTTCAGGTACCTCGCGAAGGCCGCGCGGGCCTCCCAGTGGTCCATCGGGAGCGCCCCATCCCCCTCAACCGTCCCTGGCGCGACGTACCGCTGGCCGTTGAGGGTCGCGACCTCGGCTGTCGTGGGTGTGTGGACCTTGCCCATCAGTCGGCCAGCGTCCGGACGATCTTGACGATCTCGTCCAAATACTTGAGCAGCTCGGACGCCCGGCCGTCGCTGACGGCGAAGACCAGCGCCCGCTCGATCTTGCGGATCACCTCCTGACGACGGGCCTTGCGCTCGGCCCGTCGTGCGGCGATCTCGGGGGCCACCCGTCGGGCCGCCCGGCGCGGGGCAGCGAGCGGCGGCGGCGACGATGGACGCGCCAACACGCGGGCGGGCTTGGGCTCGGCGGTGGGCTGGATTTCGCGTGCGCGCCTACCCATGGGCCACCTCCTCGTCTGGGTCGAGCGGCAACTGAATGTCGATGTCCATCTCGCCGACGTCGGCCCGCTCATTGGTGAGTACCGGGCGGCGTCCGTTGAACTGCCCCCCGTGCTCGCGGAAGTCGGCCAGCAACTCGTCGAGGTGCGCCTTCGCGGCGTCCCGGGCGCGGTACTGACTCTCGTCCTTGGCGCGCCGCACCAGCCGGTCGTAGCGGTCGATCGCCGTCTTGAGCATCTTGCCTCGGATCCCGAGAGACATCGGATCGACGAGCCGAGCCGTGACCAGGTGGCGCTGAAACCGCTGCTTCATGGGCCGGTCCTCGGACCAATAGACCTCCTGGCCGACCCGCTCGTAGCCCTCCCACGCCCACCCGTAGGCGTAGCGTCCGACGCCCCGCTCTGCCGTCAGCGCGACCCACCTGGCGCGGTACATCCCGTCCCGCAAGAACGGCGACGGGTCACCCGGCATCCGCAGCAGCCGGTCACCAGTGAGTAGCACCCGCCGCCCCTTCTGGTTGTGGAACGCGATCGCTGCCGCCGGATTCCCGGTGTCATCGACTCCCTGCACGCCGGGGATCAGAGGCAGCCGCTGGAGGTCGACAAGGTACTCCCCGGCGCTGGCGTCCCACACCCAGCAGTCGGGATTGACCATGAGCAGAAACTTGGCTCGGGTCCGGCCCTCGATGGCCGAGAGCGGCTTCTGGCCGCCTGCAGCCTGGGTCGGCTCTGCCTCTCCGTACGTTGCTGCCATGGTGTGTCTCCGGGTCGCGGGTGGTGTGACCGTCTCTCCGGTCTGTCTCGCCTGGTGGGGGCACCCCGGCGTTCAGGTTTCCGCGACCACCCCGACCCACCTAGGTGGCGGAAGTGACGAACTTCACGCCGCGGGCGTCCTCGATCTCCGAGACGCCGACGAAGTAGTGCCCGACCACGATGGTGTGGCCCTTCGGCTCGTCTGCCGAGAAGGTCACGTACACGGGCGAGCCGGCCGGGGTCATCTGCGCGAACGACTCGCGGGACGTGGACCGCGCCGAGATGTGGCTCGGCACGCCGTCCATGTAGCCGTAGCAACCGGGCGTGAAGACCGCGCCCTCCTTGTCGGCGCCGTTGGTGACGCAGGAGTCAGCGCTCCAGAGCTGCGCGCCGGCGAAGGTGCCATGCATCCCGTAGCCAGCGTTGTTGCCGAGGGCGGTGAGTGAGCTCGCGGCATCTGGAGGAGTGATCGACAGTCCCTCACCGCGGATCGAGTCCATCACGTCGGTCAGTTGGATCGGCGCCAGCACCGCGTACCGCTGGCCGGGCGCGCGGGCCTGGATGAGCGTGTAGAGCGCGTCGTAGAGATCATCGACGGTAGCGTTCACCCCGCTGGTCCCGACGCTCGAGGTGAGCGACGTGAACAGCGCGCACACCATGTCGGTGAAGCGGAGCTGCGCGGCGCGGACCATGTCGGCCGCCATCGCGGCGATTCCGGCTCCACCGGGGATCGCTGCGATCTCGTACAGGTCGGTGACGGTGCGCACGAGCGCCTGGCGCGCGACGGTGATCGTCGCGGTCGAGGTCCCGATGTCGGTCACCGCGACGGTCGTCACCTCGTCGGCGTTGCTTGCGGCCATGGCGTCATCCCAGGACACCTTGCCGACCTTGCTGGCAACCGATCCGGTGCCGTTGATCGAGCCCCTGTAGGTGCAGAGCAGCGCCAGGTCAGTGCGGTCGACGATGGTCTCGTGGATGGCGCGGTTCATGGCCGCGGCGATGAACAGGTCGCCGGTGCCAGTGTACGTGGTCGTCAAGGTAGAAGCTCCTCTTTGCAGTGGAGCCTACACCGTGGGTCTAGGGCCGGGCACGTCGTAGGCGGATCAGGTGTCGAGTCTGAAGCGCCCGTTACGGTCGGTGGCACCGGGGTTTTACGACGTCCCGGTCGGAGCAGTTTTCTCGACAATGCTCGAGTCGCGCCCTTGAGGTCGGCGGCACCTGCTGACAGCATACACGGGCCGCGCAGCGCGCGCAATCATTCCCGGGAGGGTAGCAACCCCATGTCGACGAGCGCCTGACGCTGCGACGCCGGGTCCATCGCGGCGAACTGCGCGGGGGAGGTTGCCGTCGGTTGGCCCGTGCGAGGCTCGGCTTCGCGCCCCGTGGTCGCCGTCGGAGGGGGCTTCGGGGGCGCCTGACCCTTCGGGGGTGCCTGACCCTTTGGGGGCGCCGCGGGCTCGGCGATCACGCTGCGCAACACCGCCGGCTTGCTCTCGACGTAGGCCACCCACCAGTCGCCAAACGTCGGCTTCACCGGCTCCGTCCCCTCTGCGGCATCCTCGGGCAGCGTCGGTTCGAGCGTGCTGTACTTGTGCCGGATGAAGTCCACCAGGTCGGGGTCGGTCACCCCGGCGGCGGTCAGCAGTCGATCCACCGCGTGGTCCTCCTGGATGCGCGCCAACTCGGCCGTGTGCGTCTCGGCCAGGGTGACCGCCTCCTGCGCCGCCTTCTCGTAGCGCTCGGTCATCGCCTTCAACGCGGCGTTCGCCTTCTCGGCCGCGGCGTTCGCCTTCGCTGTGGCAGCCTCGGCCGCCTTGATCTCCGCGTAGAGCTCCTTGAAGCGCTTTGCGGGCGGCTCGACCTCGGCCTCACTCTCCGGCATTGGGCTCTCCTCGGGCCGGCACAGCGGCCCCGATCGCGTTCTCGATATCGATTCTGTAGGCTTCCTGAATCGCCTCGGGCCGAGTCAGCCAGGGGCGGATCTCAAGGATCAGGTCGATCCGAGACAGCAGCCCCAGGTCGATCATCTTCTGCTTATGGTCCAGATCGTCGATCCGATCCGCCCGTGTCTTCGGCGCCGCCGGGTAGGTGATCTCCCACCCGTCCGTGGGCAGCGACCCGCCGCCGAAAGTGTTCGCGACCCGCGCCGCCAGCGCCGCCAGCGCGAGGTCGCCCTTGGTCATGCCGGGCAGGTGGTCCTGTTGCAGTCGGGTGATGCCCTCCTGCCGGATGGTCAGCGCTACCCCTGACTGTGCCTCGGCGATCTGCACGTCGTCCGTGCCCAGGCCGATCTGACTGAGGATCCATCCCGCGTACTGCGTGATCGCCGCGATCACGTACTGGGGGTCCGAGGGCTTGTCGATCGTCCCCACCGAGCCACCGAGCGCGGAGTCGAACATCAGGATCGACTTCGGGTCCGCGGCCACCGTCCGAGCGTTGACGTTGGGGTCCGCGCCCCCCTCGTTCAGCCGCGCCCCGCGCAGCTTCACGTTGATGCCGTAGGCTTGGCTCCAACTGGCATTGCGTACGACGTGGAGCCAGAACGTCACGAGCATCGCCACCGTCAGCGTACCGTCGACCAGTTCCGACCACCCATCCGAGTCCATCACACAGCCCGTGTCCTCGGCGTGGTACAGCACCAGTGGAATGTAGGGCACGCCGTCAGCGACCCACGGGTAGGACGTATCCACACCGAAGTCCGCGCTGCGGTCCAGTCGCCGCCCGTCCGCCTCGATGATCCTGTACGTCGGGGAGAAGGGGTCCTCGATGGACCACACCTCCCAGAACCAGCGGTGAGGCTTCCCTTTGTCGAGCAGGGGATCCCTCATCAGGATCGCCTGTCGGATCTCAACGGGGTGATCCGGCGCGTGCCGCAGTGCTCGGACGTAGGCACGATGCGGCGGCACCAACTCAATCTGCGGGAGCCCCAACTCCGGGCTCCAGTGCACCCGGACCAGACAGTCACGGAGCCCCACCACGAGGCGGTTCAGCCGGCGATGCTGCGCGAACAGTCCGATCGAGGCCATGTACGCCTGTCCGTCGGGCGTCAGCGCATCGTGAGTCAGCACCGGTGGCAGGCGGTAGAGCGTCGCCACCTTCGTCACGACCGACTTCAGCAGGTTTGCCGCGATCGTGGGCTCGCCCCAAGCGATGAGCGATGTCGACGAGACGTGCCGGCTCATGTACTCAGAGAGGTCGCGGCGCCAAGCGGACGTCTCCAGTATCCGCAGGCGCAGACTCGTCGCCTGCCAGAGGTCCCCGGTCACCGAGTCTGGGGGCGGCGGCCCTTGTTGCGCGTCGCGAGAGGTCATCGCGGAGAGCGTAGCACGTCAAGGCAGAGCCACCAACCACGATGGGGGGCGCATGGCGTCTTGCAGTGGTTCGGTCGCCACGTATCGGAGCGCATCGATCGGGTGTTTCAAGTCGTCGTCCGCGCCGGCCCAATGGCGCAGGCTCCGGATCAGCAAGACGCACCGCTGATGCACTCGGAGGAGCCCTCTCCGCATGGCCAGGTCGAGCAGTGACACCCCTGCGTCGACGGAGCCTGGACCCTTCGCCGCCGGGTGGACCGGCACCCCGAGCAGGTCCGCCATAAGGTCGTTGATCGTGCGCCCACCGGCTGTTTTGCCGGCGCTGTTCGTGTCGCCCACAATGTTGTCAACGTGGCGCGGGGCCAACTCGTGTCGAGCCAGCATCTCGCGGATGCCTAGTACATCGGCGTCGGGGTCGGAGCGCGTGGCGTTGACATACTCGTCGAGGATGATCATCTGCGGCGTCTGGGGATCCCAGAGAACCAACACCGCGACCTCGTGCCCGGCCAACTCGCCATGGTCGATGCCAATCAGCACCTGCCACGAGCGCTGAGGTACCGCAGCGACGACCGATTCCTCGGTAAAGCCGGTGAAAACCCTGTCCACCGTCTCGCCCTCCCACCCCCCCTCGCCGCGCTGGGCTCGAGCCCACGGTGCGAGGCCGTCGAGTTGCGCGGCGATCGACTCGGGGGTGCGCCACGGGCACTCCTCTGCGGTCAGAGGCAGCACGTACTGCTGCCAGGTCTCGCCCGGGGGGCGGCCCGCAGCGGGGTCCCCCTCGACTCGGAGTTGCAGCGGGCGCGCGTTGACGCCGATGGGGGTCAGCGTTCCCCAGACCGGCCCCTGGCTGACCGCCACGCGGGCCAGCAGCTCGTCGAGGACGATGGACGAAGGAGGCTCGTCGAACCAGCCGCCCGTCGCCTCCACACCCGCTACGGCCTTCGCCGCGCCCTCGCCCGAGCGGAACAGAATCCTCGATCCGTTCCGGAGCTCGATCAGGTCGTTTCGCCAGCCGCGGCGCAGGTCGAAGTCCGAGCCCACCAGGTGAGAGGTCGGCGCCAGTTCATATAGTTGCTTCCCGATGACCTGGATCTTCGCGGTGTGGTCGGCCGGAAGGACCAGCAGCGTGCGCCCCGGTGCCCCCAGGACGTGATCCCACGCCCGGATGGAACCGACGTAGGTCTTGCCCGCGCGATTGCCTGCACGCAGCAGGGAGCGAGCGGAGTTGTCCCGCAAGAACCGCGCTGCCGTCGGCCCGAGCGAGAGCCGGGCGCGCAGGTGCGGCATCGCCTCGACGGCCGCATCGATAGCCGACCGGGGCACCTAGAGCCGAGCGAGCAGCGCGTCGATCTGCTCTAGGCTCATGCCGGCCAACTCGATCCGCGTCTCGGTCTGGACGGGGCCGGCGTCGGGGCCGCTCACCTCCCGGCGCTCGGCCCGATGCAGCCCGCACCGGTCGAGTACCTCGGTCGCCGCTCGAAGGCGCACCGCGTCAGCCACGGTCAGCCGGCCTTTCTCGTCAGGGCAGCCCCCAGCGAGGGCGACGAGGACCCGCACGGCCGCGAGGGCGCTCGCCGACAGGACCCGGGCCGCGTCCTCGCGGGCGATCGCGTGCGCGCTGTTGATGGCGTCGGCCACCTCGGCGAGCTGTAGCGTCCGAGACACCACCGGCGCCGACACCCGCAGTTCGGCCGCGATCTCGGTCACCGAGGCACCACCGATCCGCAGACGGATCAGCTCGGGGCGACGGGCTCGGCCAACGCAGGACGGCCCCCGTGTGCCCCTGGTTGCCGCTGGTTGCCGCGTCATGCCCTCGCCCATGCTCGCCCCCCTCTACAGCCCACCCCGTCCCCAGGGCAGCGGAGGGGGCAAGGGCGGCGTTTGGTGTTGCCCCTGTTGTCATGGTAGCCGACATCGACATCGACATCGAGCGTCGACTCGGGCTGCGCGAACTTCAACGACTACCCTCCCAGGAGGCCCCTGCCTACGCTTGTGAGGCCCACACCGCCATTACCGCGGCCTCGTGGACGGCGCCAAGGCAGTCGTCAGAGGGGACGATGGTGCGGGTGCAGGGGCTGCTCCAGTCGAGGTGGCGCCGTGCCCAGGTGATGGCTGTGAGCGTCATCCGCTTGCCTGGCAGTCCCACCCCGCCGCAGATCTGCGCCCAGTCTCCCGCGTGAGGGCGAGGCCCCGGCACGCACCCCGCGAGTTCGAGCGGCCCGGCCATGAGTCCGGCGTGGTAGGCGCACAGCAGAGCGGATGCCTGTGGGATGCCCCTACGTACGTGCTGGGCCTCGACGACGAGCAGGGCGCCCTGGGTGACGTCCGCGCCAACGCAGGCCGCCACAGAGGCCAGAGAGGGCAGCAATGTCCCTTCCCCGGTCGAGGGGGAATACCAGACGCCGGCGCGACGCGTAGACCACGCCCACCAGGCGAGGACGGCACTCCCCGAGAGCAGCACGGCACCTCCCGAGAGACCGGGATCTAGGGCGAGAACGAGGGGGGATTCAATCATCGGATCTCCGTTCGGTGCCAGGGTGGCGCACAGATGGCACCGGAAAGGCACACTCATAAGATAGAGAGAACCTCTACTTTCATAGTAGCAATATCTCTGGTGCCACCGTGCCACCTAAACCCATACCCCCTACCTACGGCTTCTGGCATACACACTGCACGCATGCACAGTGCTGTACACCTGTACAGCTATGTCCCCGGAGAGAGAGCCCCTTAGGGGTACCCTTTTCGGCTCAGGTGGCACCGATCGCGAAAGCGCCGGTTGAACCTTGCCAGGAATGGAGCCACCCCCCTGGCACCAGGGTGGCACCGGGTGGCACCGGGTGGCACCATCTTCGTTGGCCAATCCGTAGGGCGGCGGCCGGTTGTCGAGACTCTACCCGCCCGTGCCACCCGAGGCAAGGGCTCGGTCGAACTCAGGGGCGAAGGGGGCAACAGGCATCAGAACATCCCCACTTGTGGTTCCGCGTCCACGTCGATCCGTCGCATCACGGCGCGCGGCCAGAGCCAGCCGCCCTTGCCCCGTCGGCCTCGGCGCGTGGGATCAGCCGCCCCGCCCGGCCACGCCGGGCGATGCTCGCCAGCGTCACGAACAGCATCCAGCGGAGCCCACAGCCACACGTCGGAGGGCAGAAGCGCGCTGCATGCCTGCTCGTCCGTGGGGCTCTGCTCCTCGTGCAGCACCATCTCGACACGCCACCCCGTCCGGGCCTGGATCTCGGCGTACTCCTCGAAGTTGGCGCAGTCGATCCCGTGCTCCCAGCGGGCGCTGTTCCGGTGCCAGTTCGGCGCCGACTTGGCCTTGACCTCGTGCCAGTTCGTGGCCTTGGCGCCGATGCACAGCACATCCGGCGCGACGAGGAGTCCTCCCTCGGCGAGGAGCATCGGGGCCTTGGTGCCAGGCGCGTTGTCCTGGAGAGCATGCGTCGGCAGGAGCAGGTTCCCGCGCCTGGCGAGCCAGCGCACCCACCGCCGCTGGGCGTAGTCGCCGAGGAACCACTCGCCCGAGTCACGCATTGAAGGTCCCGACCTCCGCCCCCCATGAGCCCCAGCCCTTGCGCGTTTCGCGGGAGAACAACTCCACCTTGCTCCCGGGGCACAGCGCCTCGACGAGCGCGTAGAACTCGTTGGGCTTCCGGCTGTGCTCGCGCACGGGACCCGGGATCACGGTGGTCTGGTTCGTGAGACACACCGTCGGGCGCCCACGGATCGCGAGGATGCAGTGCTCGGTTTTGCCCCGCAGCCAGTCGCCGGTCCCCATCCGGTCCTTGACCCAGGTCAGGATGGTGCGCTCGCGGAAACCCCAAGCGTCGAGCACCGCGTAGGCGTCGCGCATGAAGGCATTGGTCGTCCACAGCCAGAGGATGCAGTCCTCGTGGGCCATGGCCCCGACGGGCAGCGCGCAGATCGCGGCGGTGTCCATCTCCGGGTAGGGAAGCCGCGCCCGGTGCGTGATGTCGTCCACGCGCTTCTCGTACTTCCACGGAGGGTCGGCGACGATGACGCGAAACGGCCCCTTGGGGGACGGGGTTGGCTCGGCGTCGATCCGCGCGGCAGTCTCGCGCTTCTTCGCCTGCCGCGCCTGCCCGCGGGCCTCGCGGATCGAGAGGTCCCCGCTGGCTACCTGCTCGGCCAGGTCGGGGCGGGCCTTCGCGAGCGCCTTCGCCTGCTGCACTCGGCCGCGCGTCACCCCGAGCGCGGCGCCCGCCTCGGCGCGGGTGTCGCGCTTCGGGGCGGGCGGTTCCGCGGGCGGGGGCG
>Ga0100403_1000860_pt1 | contig 29578 bp, 35 predicted proteins | sample CryGeymet201501t_FD_83663 | JGI IMG/M metagenome (GOLD analysis project Ga0100403, IMG submission 83663) | Groundwater microbial communities from Crystal Geyser aquifers in Utah, USA - Crystal Geyser metaG 2015-01t | ecosystem: Environmental > Aquatic > Deep subsurface > Groundwater | place... | reverse complement strand
TCTCCAGGATAAATTCGCCATTTTTCTCTAGTAACAGAGACGCCAGAAATCTTTAGGGCTTGAATCGCTTCTGCTTTATCTGGTAAGAGGTGCTTGGTTATTTCTTCGTAGGGGTCGTTTTCTTTTCGAGCTCTCAAGAGGAAAGTATCCTTGTCTATCGGGGTGATGTTATTTATAAGAGTATATATTTCTTCTAGGCTTCTTTTTTCTTCTTTTAGAATAATGGGATTCATATGGAGGATAAAGCCGTTTTCTGTAGTAGCACCTGGTACTAGGGTGCCGTCTTTGGTGGTGAAGAATATTGATCCTCTGTCAAAGTAGTTGGTTCCAGAGACATACTGGTGTTCTGCTTTGGTTTTGAAATCATCACCCAAAACTATTTGAACAAAATAAAGTTTACTTACCATCAAGATGGCAAATAAGATGATAAGAAGTGAGATGATCCTGAGTCTATTCTGGAAACCAGACATTAGTATTATCGACTAGTATTGAAAGAAAGTGAGTTGGTAAGGTGTCTTGAGATATATAGATGGTTCTTCTCTTCTTTGAAGCCTTTGGTTGAGGCGACCTCTATTGTACCTGCATGCTTGAGATTAATATAGGTGAATTCCAAAGTCGCAAGCTTGCCGGACATTTCTGTCACTTGTCTTTCGAGATTCTGGCGAAGAGCAATGTTTCTAGCGGTAGCGTTTATAGCGTAAATATAAAAAGAAAGAGTGATAGTAATAGTAGCTAAAAGAGCCCAGAAAATACGAGTTCTATATTCGTAACTGATATTTGAAAATGTAGAAACGCTACTGTGCTTACTAGTCATGTTATTAATATTTTGGTTTTAAATTTTTTCTATTACTCTCAGTTTGGCACTTCTGGCTCGTGGATTTAGTTCTAGCTCTTCCTCGCTTGCGGTAATTGGTTTTTTGTTTATAGCTACTGCCTCTTCTTCTTTAACTTTGTCTCTAAAAAAGTTTTTAACTATTCTGTCTTCTAGGCTATGGAATGAGATAACCGCAAACCGACCAGTTGATTGAAGAGCGGTGAAGCCTTTTTCTAAACCAATTTCTAGAGCCTTTAGTTCTTCGTTTACAGTGATACGCAATGCTTGGAAAGTTTTGGTGGCTGGGTGCACCTTGTGGTAATACTTGTGAGGCTTGGCCAGTCTCACTACTTCTACTAGGTCAAAAGTGGTTTTGAATGGCTTGGCTTCCCTCCTCTCTACTATCATTCGGGCAATCTTTTTTGAATGTTCTTCTTCACCGAATCCGCGCAAGATGAGCTCAATGGCATCCTCATCCCAGGAGTTTAAGATGTCGGCGGCCGTGAAGCCTTCTTTAGACATTCGCATATCAAGTGGTTCATCTTTCTGGAAAGAGAATCCTCTACCCTGCCTACCGGCAGGCAGGTCAGATGAATCCACTTGATCGCTTGAGAAACCCAGGTCAAGTAAGATGGCGTCTACCTTAGGAATTCCTATTTCTAGTAAAACTTGATCTAAGTTTTTGAAACTTTCGTTTCTAAGGTAGAACTTGGCTCCAAGAGTCCGCAACCTCTCTTCGCTTCTTACAATGGCCTCTTGGTCTCTATCAAGACCGATTATAGTCACCGAAGTGTCTAAACGCTTAAACACTTCAGCACTATGACCTCCAGATCCGACGGTGCCGTCTAGGTAGACTTCACCTGCTTCGAGATCTAGAGCGTCAACACTTTCTTGTAAAAGAACAGGAATATGCATATTACTTCATACCGACTGTGCCAAGCTTCTCGGCCATCATGTCGGCCTGGGACTCAATCTTCTTTTTATAAGTCTCCCAGCGTTTTTCGTTCCAGATTTCTATGCGGTCATGCACACCCGCAAAGATAACTTGAGACTTGAGATCACCGAAAGTGCGAAGGTAGTCTGGAATGAGAATACGACCTATAGAGTCCACATCTATTTCAGATGCTCCACTGAACATAAATCTAGTGAAGCCTCTGGCATCTGCTCGCCAACCGAGCTTGGCCATTTCCTTGGCATTGGTTTCCCAAGTCTTGTGAGGAAAGAGAAAAAGACAATTATCCAAACCTCTAGTGACGACAACTTTTTTACCAAGTTCCTTTCTAAATTTTGCTGGCAAAGAGATTCTGTTTTTGTCGTCTACTGTGTGTTTGAACTCTCCTATTAGCATTCTATTTATTGGTTTTTTATCTCATCCCACTTTCTCCCACTTAGTAGATATTTTATACCACCACCCACCACATAGCTACCATACTTATCCACAGTCGACCTGACCTGCTTTCAGGCAGGTTTATAAGGTACTCTTTGGTTAATTTATTTATTTAAAACGACGAACCCCCGGACGCGATCTCCTGATCGGCCGAGGGTTTGGTTGGTTGGACTGAGAATTACCTCAGAATTTCATCCTTGCGGTGATGATACCTCTGTTGTCTCCTACCGCGTAGGCACCCCAGAGAGAAAATCTGCCGAAAGATTTCGAGATGTATGGGCCGGTACCCACAAACTTCTGGCTGTAAACACCGGCGGAGACAGTACCTGAGACCTGATAGGCCCCGAGATAGTTGTACCAGTAGCCACTACCACCATCTTCCAAGACGGAAAGAAGGGACCACTTCCCCTTGCCGACCCAGATTGACGGACTGTGGCGTAAGGGTTTTTCGTTGGTTTCGACACCTGCCGACCAGGATACCTCGATCCAGTCAGCGGGAGCATAAGTGACTCCGATAGTCGCCTCGCTCCATTCCTTGGTGATGAGCCCCCACGAAGTCCAGCCGAACTTGCCTTTGATTGGACCTTTGACGTAGAGGTTGAACTCAGGTGTCGTTGATCCGGATTCGGACACGACGTTCATCTCTTCGACGAACCCTGAGATAGTCTGAGCTTGTGCCGATGAACCCAGACTCAGAAGAATGACGAGTGTAATTATCTGGTTTCTCACCTACCCCCCCTAAACTTTCGGCGAGCATCCATTGCTGCCTAGTCAGACTTATAACAAATATATGTATAAATGTCAATAGATAACTATATATCCACAGTGGCACTTTTGGCGTTTGATTGAATGAATGATTTACGGGATGGTACATCTGTACCCATGAGAATATCAAAGATGCGATCAGCTTCCCTAGCGTCTGCTACATTAACTTGTTTCAAAACACGCACCTTTGGATCCATAGTGGTTTCCCAAAGTTCCTCAGCATTCATTTCTCCAAGACCCTTGTATCTTTGAATAGAAGGTTTAGATGGTTTTCTAGACTTAGCGGTAGTTTTTTCTTCCTCCTCCTCGTTTTCTTCTGGTTCGTTGTTTTCTTCTCCGTCTACTTCTACCAAATCTTCTAGATTTACATCTGTACCGAGGATTTTGTTTTTCTCTGCATCAGTGTAAGCGAAAGAAATTTCTTTGCCTTGTTTGATTTTATAAAGTGGTGGTTGAGCAATATAGACATAGCCAGAATCTATAAGTGGACGGAAGAATCTATATAGAAGTGTCAAAAGAAGTGTGCGGATGTGGGCTCCGTCAACATCGGCATCGGTAGCAATGATGATCTTGTGATAACGAAGTTTTTCAATATCAAAAGTATCTCCAATAGCAGTACCAAAGGCGACTACGAGATTTTTAATCTGCTCTGATGCCAGCATTCTATCTAGACGAGCTCGTTCAATGTTTAAAATCTTACCTCGTAAAGGAAGAATAGCTTGAGTACGTCTGTCACGTCCCATTTTGGCTGTACCACCGGCGGAATCTCCCTCCACAATAAATAGTTCTGATTCTTCGGCTGAACGAGATTGGCAGTCTGCGAGTTTACCTGGGAGAGTCATGCCTTCTAGAGCACCTTTACGCAAAACGGAATCCTTGGCTGCTTTGGCGGCCTTTCTCGCCTTGAGAGCAAGGACCACTTTTTGAATCATAGCCTTGGCATCCTCGGGGTTTTCTTCCAAGAATGCTGAGAAAGCTTCACCAAAAATACTTTCCACCATACCTCTGGCTTCTACTGAGCCAAGTTTGCCTTTGGTCTGACCTTCAAACTGAATTTCACGAAGTTTAACAGAAATAACTGCAGTCAAACCCTCTAAAGCATCATCCCCAGTAAAGTTATCTTCCTTTTCACTTACTAAATTATTTTTCCTAGCATAAGTATTGAGGCTTCTGGTGAGAGCTGTTTTAAAACCAGTGATATGAGTACCACCCTCTGCTGTATAAATGTTATTGGCAAAAGGTAAAATACGAGCACTGATATCGTCTACATACTGCATGGCGACTTCTACTGTTTCGTAATCGTTACCATTGGCAGTCTTCTCTACATAAAAGATATTTTTATGAATAGGTTTGTTGTGTTGGTTTTCAAATTTAACCAAAGAGACTAATCCTCCTTCAAAGTAGAAAGACATTGAAGGCACATTAAGTCCAAGTTCTCTTAGGTAATATGCCTTGGTGTCATCAAAGTTTCCGGCTTCCCTGGCATCTATAATAGAAATACGAAGATTTTTTACTAAATAGGCTTGTTGGCGGAGGTGATTAACTATTCGCTCAAAGCTAAAATCAGTTTCTTGAAAGATAGTGGCGTCAGGCTGGAAAGTGATAATAGTACCGTGTTGTTTGGAAGTACCAATTTTCTTTACTGGACCCTTTTTCTTACCTTGGCTATATTCTTGGGCATGAACAGCTCCGTCACGGTGAACTTCTGCACGACAATAAACCGATAGAGCGTTTACCACAGAGCCACCTACGCCGTGTAGACCTCCGGAGACTTTGTAACCTTCCCCACCAAACTTACCTCCCGCATGGAGGGTGGTCATGATTGTCTCTAGAGCAGAGACTTTGGTTTGTTTATGAATATCTACTGGGATACCTCTACCGTTGTCTACCACGCGAATTTTATTACCAGGTAGAAGTGAGACTTCAATATCACTAGCAAAACCTCCCATAGCTTCGTCACGAGAGTTATCAAAAATTTCCCAAACTAGGTGGTGTAGACCATCGGGACCAGTGGTGCCGATATACATACCTGGTCGTTTTCTGACCGGTTCTAGACCCTCTAGAACGGTGATGGATTCCGCGCTGTAATTACTCTCTGACTTTCCTTTCGGCATATGTTTTATTGCTAATATTTTAGCACAAATAGCTCTAATAAGAAAGGCTTTAAATGTGGAATTGTGACTTTAGACTAGCCGTATTTCGCCACCGAAATCTTTTACAGTCCTCCCTTCTATTTCTTTATGGACAACATTAACTTCATCATTTGTCAATGTTCTCTCCAAGCTTCTATAAGTAATGCGGAAAGTATAACTCAACTTCCCTTCTCCAAATTTATCAGCGTTCTCATATTTATCTATAAGCTCTACTTGCTCTATCATTTCATCCCCCACTTCGCGTATAAGATCAAAATAATCATTAGGAATGAAATCATTTTTAACTACAAATGAAATATCTCTTAGGACTGGTGGGAATTTAGAAACTTCTTTAAATTTGTTTCCTAGTTTTAATTGTTTGGTCACTCGCTCGTCCTTGGACCATAGTAGACGAATATCTGGAAGCTCCATAGAGGCAATAGCTAGTCTCTCCAAACCAAAGCCGAAGGCCCAGCCATGGTAGCCTTCTAATCCAAAGTTAGCTAAAACACTTTGTCTTGGCATACCAGATCCAAGCATCTCTATCCATTGACCATTAATCTCTGCTTCCATTTCAAAACTAGGATCTGTGTATGGGAAGTTGTGGTCATAAAAACGGTAATTAACATCACCAAAGATACTAGTAGCTATTTCTGATAAGACACTCTTCAAATCTTCCGGAGTCACCTTTTCTTTGACATCTGGTGCTAAATATAATCCACCCATTTGGTGGAAGACATTCATGTGTCTATTATCTATCTCATCTTTGCGATAAACTTTGCCATGGCAAATTACTCCTAATGATTCACCTTTGGCAATCCTTTCTTTGATAGTAGGGTGATTGAGATAGTAATACCAGAAGACAGTGTCATGAGTACGCAAGACATGAGTTTCATCTACATAGTAAGTATCAGACTTGGAACGAGCTGGGTGACCTTCGGGCATATTAAATAAATCAAAAAGAATATCAACCGAGATAATTTCTGGTATTTCTATAATATCAAAACCTTTTAGAGATTTTACCTGGAGGGTTCTTTCTACAATTTCTTTGAGTGGGCTACCTTCTGTTCTGGATAAATCTGGTAGCGCCAAGAAACGCTTGAGGCGTTCTGAATCTGAGTCGTGCTTGTCTTCCAAAGCTTCTCTTAGGCGGGTTTCTTCTTCGGATTTAATGAAAATTTCGGCCATATGTTTGGAAACTCATTATAACCTCAAAAATAGCTAATAAGCAAAGTGTCAAGGATGCCCCTTGACACTTTGCTTGGGAATTGAATTTTGGCCCAAAAAGTGTATAATAAGGTGGATTTTTAGACTTCTTATATGGGTATTCAAGCAATTATTCTTTACGCATCACTTTTCATCACCCTCTTCTTTGAGGTTTTTCTACTTATAACCTACCTTGAAGTTAAAGAAGAATTAGGTTTTGAAAAGAATCATGTGGGTAAAAACATTACACACTTCCCTTCTGTTACTATTATCGTGCCTTGTTTTAATGAAGAAAAAACTCTCACTGAAACCGTAAAGTCTCTTTTGAATTTAGATTATCCTAAAGACAAGCTCTCTTTGGTTTTAGTAGATGATGGTTCTACAGATGGCACTCAACTTATCTTTAAAAAATTTGCCAGCCACCCACAGGTGAGAACTTTGACCAAAGAAAATGGCGGTAAGCATACCGCTTTAAATTTTGCCTTAGAAAGTATTTCAACTGATTTGGTGGGCTGTCTTGATGCAGATTCATTTGTAGATAAAGATGCCTTAAAAAAGATCGTGCCATATTTTCAAGACGAAAAGATTATGGCCGTAACACCTTCTATCAAAGTACATAATCCCAAGAGCTTCCTCCAGCATATTCAAAAAGTTGAATACAGTTGGGGTATATTTTTGCGTAGGATGCTTTCTTCCTTGGAAGCTTTGTATGTCACACCTGGACCGTTTTCTATCTTTAGACTAAGAGTCTTTAAAGACTTGGGTGGATATAATATGGGTCACCAAACAGAAGATTTGGAAATGGCTCTTCGTATGCAAAAGAATAGATACAAGATAGTGAACTCTTCTTATGCTCATGTTTATACTGTTACCCCAGAAAAGTTTTATGGGCTTTATAAACAACGAGTGCGTTGGACCTATGGTTTTCTAAACAATTCTTTGGATTACAGGGAAATGTTTTTCAATAAAAAATACGGACACATTGGATTATTTGTTTTACCTATTGGTATTATTTCAATCTTTACCTCGCTTTATATAGTGGCCAATCTTTTATTGAGCTTTACTAGTAAGGTTTTGAATTCTTTTGCTAAATTTAGAGCTGTTGGTTTTGGCTCTAGTTTTGAATTACCTAGTTTTGATTGGTATTTTATCAACACAGGCACTCTACCTATTATCACTATAACTGCCATAGGGTTTTCTATTACTATATTGGTATTGGCTCTAAGACTCTCTGAAGGCAAGGCTAAATTTAGTAAGGGTGTTTTGTATTATTTATCTCTCTATGGCTTTATAGTGCCATTCTGGCTTGTTAGAGCGTTATTTGATACTCTCTTTAGGAAACAAATTAGCTGGAGATAATCTTAACACCCCAAAACAATGGTTGATTCCAAAAAATACATAGTTGCCTTTCTTATCACTTTGGCTATCTTTGCCACAGCAGTTTATATGAGTAATATCTTTACCCAAAAGAAACTTGATGATGTGAGGGATATAGAAAACAGAGTGGCTTTGGATATCCTGTCTTCAGAGACCCAGTTTGCTCTTCTGGAAGAGACTTCATGCAAAGATATTAGCCCAGGCTTTCTTTCCAAGGAACTTGGTCCATTGGGAGAAAAACTGGCTTACGCAGAAAACCAAACCAGTTTTAATAAAGATGATGTAGATTATCTCAAACGATCTTATTTCTTATTAGAAATCAAAGATTATCTTTTGATGAAAAGTTTGACTGAAAAATGTGGTAATAAACCAACATTTATTCTTTATTTTTATTCTAGTGAAAAGGATTGCCCAGATTGTGAGAAAACTGGCTATGTTCTAACAGCTCTGAGAGACAAATATCCAGATTTGAGAGTGTATTCATTTGATTACAACTTTGACTTGGAGGCTGTTAAGACTCTAACCTCTATTTATAAAGTAGAAGCTAATCTACCGGCTTTGATTATTAACAACAAGCCGTATTACGGCTATAAGACAACGTTGGAACTAGAAGAAGTTGTACCAGAACTCAAACTCCTTAAGACCGCTGAAGAGACTGCCACTAGTACTGAATCTAATCAGTAGTTCGGTCACTACAATAGAATAACCCTTTCTCATATGCGCTATGGCGTATATGGGAATCAATGGTTACTCAATAAATTTATTTATTTTGGGTTGTCCGAGTAATTTAATTAATGATGTTTTAAAGATATTTAATTTAAAATATTTGTATTATTATTCAACTAAAATTTTTTACGAAGAGTACCTGTTATAAAAAATTTTGCTTTAATATTTCTAATGCTCCATAAAGACCACCAATATCCCCGAGTTCCGCTTTTACTAAACGCGGACGCTCTGGAAATATCGTAAGTGTCTTTTTTAAGTGATGCGACACTCTCTCAATTGAAATTCCGGGGCTTTTGATTATCATTGATCCTCCTAACACAATGACAGATGGTGACCAGTAAACCGCGGTATTGTTTAGGCCATATGCAAGCCACTTTGCTTCCTCTTCCCATATTTGCGGGTCGGTAATTTCATACGCTTTTTTGTTAAAACGCGCCTCAAGCGCTACGCCCGAAACATGACCCTCCAAATGCCCCGCAGAATCGCACATCGGGCAAAGCATTCCGGTAGGATCAATGATTTGATGACCTGGTTCAAAACCAAAGATGTTTCTGTCTATTTTCCCGTCAACGATTCTTGCGCCACCGATGCCGGTGCTTACTGTAATATACGCAATAATCTCTTCGCCCCTGCCGGCTCCGTTCATCGCCTCTCCCAACCCAACGATTGCAGCATCATTTTCGAGATAGACGGGAATTTTCAATATTTTCTGCAATGTCTCTTTAAGTGGCCTGTCAATCCATCCGGATAAATTGGGAGAATTTACTAACTTTGTTTTTTCCCGATCAAGAGGCCCGGCAATGCCGCCCGCCGCCGCGTTAATTTTTTTCCCGCCTGAAAGTTCCAGGGTAATTTTTTGAAAAAGCGACATTCCTGCGTTAAAATCTTGGGGTGTTTCAACGATTTTAGGCTCATCAAAACTTTTGCCGTCACAAGAAACAGCTAGTCGCATTTTTGTTCCCCCAATGTCAAATAATAAAAACATGGTTATTGATTCAATCTTATTATTAACCCTTTATGCGGTTTAAGTTTTAATTGCGTAGTTTGGATTTTTTCGCCACCGCACTTGCCTCTATGCGTATTGCATAAAAGTGTCCCGTCTACTGATAACCCCGCTATTTGCTCCGAGTCCGAAAAATTTATAGCAATGAGCAATTTCTCGGAAGTACATTCTCGTCTGAATACAAATACATGTTCGTTGTCGCTTTCCATTGGTTTGTAAGAGCCGGATAAAAGCGCTGGAGAGTTTTTGCGATAATGAATCAATTCCTTGAAAAACGACAGCATTGAATTAGGATCACGAGATTCGCGTTCTACATTTTTTTCTTTATGATCTGGGGTTACTGGTAGCCACGGTGTGACATCTGAAAATCCAGCATTAGGATTTGAATTCCACTGCATCGGTGTTCGTTCCGGGTCTCGTCCAACGCCGAACTCCGGCAGATTTTTCCCCCACGGATCAATTGTGGCATCAGCCGGCATCTGCACATCTTCCATTCCAAGTTCATCGCCGTAGTACACAAACGGCATGCCACGAAGCGTAAACTGCATCATGGCCGCAAGTCGGGCACGATCTTGCCCAAGTCGGGTTGCCAATCGCGAGCGGTCATGATTGCCGAGCGTGTAATTCGGCCAGTCGTCGGGTCCAAGCTTCTCTTCATACTCATCAATAAATTTTTTGAATGCCGCCGCGTTCCACGGTAGCATCATCAGATTAAAATTAAAAGGTGCATGCAAACTGTTGTCGCAGGCCTTATAAAGCTCCATCATTTGAGGAAGCCCCAAATAGGCCTCGCTCACCATATAGATGTTCTTACTTTGCTCGCCCAAGACATTGCATAAGGTATTTGCTGTTTCCGTGAGTTCCGGTCTACCCTGACTATATACATGGAGAAGCGCATTATAGGGTTCGTCTCTTGAGGCATCATAATTTGGATTAGGCGGTTCATCTCTAAATTCGTCGTCTTTAATCAAATGATATACCGCATCTGTTCGGAAGCCGTCTACTCCTCTTTTGAGCCAAAATCTTAAAACATCTGCCATTTCATCGCGGACATCTTTGTTCCGCCAATTTAAATCAGGTTGATCGGATAAAAAACTGTGCATATAATACTGACCCGTTTTCTCATCACGCGTCCAAGCCGATCCTCCAAATACAGACAGCCAGTTGTTCGGCGGACTACCATCGGTTTTCGGGTCTCTCCAAATATACCAATCCCTTTTAGAATTATCCTTCGCCTTTTTTGATTCCTGAAACCAAGGGTGTTCTGACGAGGTGTGGTTTGGAACAAAATCCATGATTATTTTGATGCCGCGCTTGTGTGCCTTGGCTACTAACTGGTCAAAAATATCCAAGTTTCCAAAAATAGGGTCTATATCACGATAATCTGAAATGTCGTAACCAAAATCCTTCATCGGTGACTTATATATTGGGTTAAGCCAAATAGCGGTTATACCCAAAGACGCATTCGTGCCGTCATTCAAGTAGTCCAATTTCTCTATAATGCCCTCAAGGTCGCCGACACCGTCTCCGTCTGTATCTTTAAAACTTCGCGGATAGATTTGATAGACTACTGCTTTGCGGGACCAATTTTTATTTATCCCGTTAGAAATAGGACGCGGACTATCTTTCTGTTTGTTGCCTTCCATATGAGTAATGTGTGGATTATCTTTTTGCATAGGTTTCTAATTTTTATTGCGTCCACGATTTCTAACGGGATTTGTTTTTTTGTTGTCTAATTCCATAGATTTATTATTAAGTTTAAATTTCTATCCGAAAATTTGAAACAACATGCGCAAAAGTTTTTTTGAACGCTGGTTCAACTTCCGCCCTTGGTAATTTTGAGCGATGCGTTTATTGATTCTTGTGGCAGTCGGATACGGGTAAATTTTAGTAAATATATCCGAGAGAGACATGTTGTGTGTCTGTGCAAATATTAGTTCTTGTATAAGTTCGCCAGCGTGTGGAGCAATCATTGTTCCACCAAGTATTTTTCCTTTCTTAGAGATATGAATTTTCAACAGGTTGTCGCGATAATCATCAGTGATGGCACGGTCGTCATGAGAAAAAGATTCCATAATCGTCTCATACGAAACGCCACGTTTTTTAAGCTCCTCTACAGAAATGCCAAATGTTGCAATTTCAGGGTCAGTATAGGTAACCCACGAAAGGTTATCGTTAATAAGTTTTTTCTTAAATGGTGAAAACCAATTGCGAATTATAACGCCGGCATGGAGTTCGGCCGCGTGTGTAAATTGATATTGTCCAGCGACGTCACCGCAAACGACAATATTTTTATTGGTTGTGCGCAGATACTGGTCAACCTTCAGTTTCTGTCCGCTTTCCTCAAGCTCTATGTTTGCCTTATCCAAATCAAGACCTTCAATGTTGAGCTGCCTGCCAATTCCTACAAACAATGCATCCGTCGGAAGCAGTTGTTCTTGACCATCAACTTCCACAACCAGCTCCCCATTTTCTCGTATATTTTTCGCTTGAGCATGAAAAAGAACATTCATTCCTTCACTTACCAGTTGCTTATACAAAATATCAGTAATGTCTTTATCCTCTTTTGGAAGGAATTTTTCTCCTTGTTCAAGAATTGTAACTTGCGATCCTAGGTGTTGGAACGCTTGACCGATCTCTATGCCGATAGGACCACCGCCTATAATGACAAGATTTTTTGGGAGAAAATCTATGTCAAAAATGTTTTCATTGTTAAAAATTTGCGTATGCTCTATTCCCGACAGGGATAGAGAGCGCGGGCGTGAACCCGTCGCAAGCACGATACGCTTGCTTTCATACGCAGTGTCTCCTACAACAATCTTATTTGGACCAATGAATTTTGCTTCTCCAAGCACAACCGATATACCACTTTTCCTAAACCAATCAGCATTTTCGTGTTTACGGATGATATCTTGTCGGCTTTTTACATACGTCATAACCGCGGACATGTCCACTGTGCCGGTAGTTTTCAGTCTGAATTTTTCAAGATTGCGTCCCGTATGCACCGCTCGGGCGATATGAATAAGAGCCTTGCTTGGTACACAACCAAAGTTAAGGCAATCACCGCCGATATTCTTATCGCTTCTATCAATGAGCAGAGTTGATAGACCAATGCGATTTGCAAAAGCGGCGATATTTAACCCACCGGAGCCAGCTCCGATAATAATGATGTCATAGATTTTTTGGCTAGAATCTTTTTTCATATTTTTTTTCCTATATATGTTAATAATAAAATCCCACCAATGGCTATTAATATATTTACAAGACTCATTGAACCAAGAGATTCCCCAAAATATACAAACAAAGCAGTTCCGGGAATCATTCCTATAAATGATGCGAATACATATTTTCTGAGCGGAATATTTAAAACACCAAGCAAAAAGTTTAGACCATTAAAAGGAAATACTGGGATCAATCTCAACAACACGACTGTTGCTAGAGCTTTTTGTTCAAACCTTTTTTCATATTTCAATATTCTCGGATATTTAGGGAGAACTTTATTTTGGACATATTCTCTAAAAACATACCTAGAGAATAAAAAAGCAAGTGTTGCTCCTAACGTATTTCCTATAAGAGCAATTACGGTACCAAAAAATTTACCAAACAAAGATCCTGACAAAAGTGTAAGTGGAGTACCTGGAAATCCTAAGGGTGTTAATACTGTTTTACTTAAAATAAGAACAAGAGCAGTAAACAAAGGTTTTTGAATTGATATTTCTTTTAAATTTTGTATTAACAAAAGTATCTCACTTTTATAAACAAAGAGAGTAAGCGAAACACTTAATACAGCAATTAAAACTAATATTTTTTTGGCGCTACTTTTTTTATATAGCAACATAACCAAAATTGCAGCCATTATCTCAATACCAATTATAATTTGTATTTTTATTGAGAGAGTTCCGACATACGCAAAAATAAAAGCAAAAGGCATAACACCAAATATTGTTGAGAACAAAAATGGAATACTTTTTATTTTAGAAAAAAGCCCCAATCCATAAGAAAGCAAATCAACAGGTATGATCATCCGAAGTAGTACCACTGTCCAAAATATATTTTTTTCAGGAATTTTATCTTCTATTTTTCCAATTTTATCAAGTGAAACAAACTTCTTTACAAGCGGTTTACCGAATCGTCTTGAAATATAAAAAGCTATCTGTGCACCAACTACCCATCCGATAATAGAAAATATGCCCGCCCAAAACCAACCCCACATGCCCGAAGCAATAGGTATCAAAGGTAGTGTTGATATTGGGGCTAGTATTACAGCAAAAATATTAATAGCAATATATAATAATATTCCAGATATACCACCTCCTATACTATTTTTAATTTCAATAGCATATTTTTGAGCGAAAAATGTTGCAACAACAAAAAAGATAATTACACACAAAAGTTCAATTATAGATAAGATATTTTCTTTTTTCATATTTTTACTCAACAATTGGATTAATTGTGTTTCCAAATATCTTCAATATTTGTTTCGTATAAGTGGCTATATTTTCTTTGAAATATGGTGGATGTTGTTTTTGGATTTGTGCGATAATATAATAGCCGATCGCCATCATCGCGGCGTACCCGGCATTTTTGGGAAGTGGTATATGAAGTCTTTGGTCTGGTTCGCCCCATATTGTATTTTTCTCTCCAAAGCTTATAAAAAGCTCCTTGGAAGGTACTACAGTTACCGCATGCTTCATATACTCACTTGTTTCAACATCACGAGCAATTTTCCTTCCAAAAAGCTCAATGAATTTAACTTCAAGCATCCGAATAATACCAAAAAATTTTGGAGGTATGATGAGAAAATATTTATCATATTGCGAGAAATCAGGGAAAGTAAGAGTATCTATCTGTTGTTGAATAAATTTCTGTATTTCCTCTGGGTCTTCGTTCGTTTTCCCTAAAATCATTCCCATGTAGGTTGAGGTATTGTAGGTATACGGCTCACGATTTTTTGGAAATATAAATATCTTATTATCTTCAACAAATTTACTAGCTTCTGCATTTGGGTTGTTGGTAATGAGTGTAATATTCCTGTCAAGTTCTTTGGCATATTTTGCTATAATTGGCGCGTGCTTTCCGCCAGAGGCCGAAATGAGAATTACTTCGTCAATATCCGGAATGTGTTTAAGTTTGCTCTCAAAATTACTTTCTGAAGCGAAAATTGCATCTGTATCTTCAAAAATAATTCGCCCCGTTGCCTCGGCATTGCCAGACCCAACCACCAGCGGACGTTTATATTTTTTAGTATTGAGCTCGGGTGCTTTCTTTTTTTGAAAAAGCTCCAGTGCACCCAAGACCGCCACATCCAAGTCGGGAATAGTGTCTAAAGTAAATGTATTGAGTGTGTCAATGTTTTTATAATTCATAGTTTTAACTATTATATCTTATGCCCACCAAAAACAGCGCGAAGTGTAGAAAGAATTTTTCCAGTAAATGTCGGGTTCTTTTTTGATCGGACACGGAAAAGATACGAGTCTTTGATAACTGGGGCAGAAATACCAAACTCTTTTGCGGTTTTAACCGTCCATTCTCCTTCACCGGTATGAGCTACCACACTGGATGCTTTTTTTAGGTCATCACCATACTCTTTGAACCCCTCTTCTAGCCACCCAGTAAGTCGTGAGGTAATGATACTGTTTTGATTGTAAACATTAGCAACATCTCGCAAACGGAACTTAAACGGAGCTTTTTTTAGTATCGCAAACCCTTCCGAGAGTGCCTGCATCATCCCGTACTCAATGCCGTTATGCATCATTTTCGCGAAATGCCCTGCTCCTGCTACTCCCATGTATCCAGATGCTGTATCAGACATCGCGTCAAAAATTGGCTTACTTTTTTCATATATCTTTTTATCTCCTCCGACCATAATGGCAAATTTACCAAGCTCAATAGAAACCGGCCCACCAGAAACTCCAACATCAAGAAAATGAATTCCTTTTGATTTCAATTGCTTTTCTCGACGAACAGAGTCCTTATAGAAAGAGTTGCCACCGTCAATAATAGTGTCCCCTTTTTTGAGTAATTGTGAGAGGCCATTTTTACCAAAGATTATCTCGTCCACTGGTTTCCCTGCCGGCTTGCCCGCCGAGGTCTTGACGGAGGCGGGGACCATAAGCCATATGGTTTTCGGAGAAGAAAGTTTTGCCACAAATTCCGAAAGAGAGTATGTGCCAATAATACCCTCTTTCTCAATCTCTTTTGTAGCATCGGGTGAGTTGTTGAATCCAACAACTCTCCATTTCTTCATGTTTAGGCGTCTTGCGAGATTAGCCCCCATTTTTCCTAAACCGATAATGCCAATTTCAGAAACATTACTGCCTATTCCCTTATCTTTATTATCAGGTAATTCTTGAAAGAAAGATGGGCTAGGGCTACTGTTGGGTTTATATTCAGTTAAGGGCACTAAATTTTGTTTCCATGCTTTTATAACTGGGTCAATAAATTTCCAAGATACAAGCACTTCATCGGAGGAGATAAATAATGTTTGGTCACCCTCCATAGCCGCGTTAATAATTTTTGCATACTCTTCTACATATTGAACTTTTGTCTCTTTTTCATATAAAAAGAAAGAGAAAACGCGTTCTTCTAAGGTTTTTTCAAATCCTGGTTTTTTCGTCCAAAAATGTATCACCACCTCGTCGTTTGGTTCAAGACGAAAAACAATTCTGTTTGGAGCGTGTGGCCCTTGCTCACACAGAAGACACACATTTGGGTGCTTTAGCGTCAAAATGATTTCTTTACGTGATTCTCCCATACGTTTTCCGGCCTCCATATGTATGGAAATTCCGTTCCAACGAGGATGCAGGAGCTCCGTTTTTAGAGCGAAGTATGTTTCAGTATTAGAATTTTGAGCTACCCCCCGTATGTTTTTATAGTCAAGATATTGGGATCTATAAGTTTCTTTTCGCACTGTTTCTTCTGTCCATGGCCTAAGTGTTTCCAAAATAGTTGCTCTGTTTTTCCGTATCCTGCTTATATTCATACCGATGGGATACTCCATGGTAATCGCAGATAGCATGGTAAGAATGTGGTTTTGTCCGACATCACGGAGTGTTCCAACTGCATCGTAAAAACTTCCTCTGTCTTCCACACCAATAGATTCAAGTAGGCGAATATCAATCCGCTCAATCATAGTGTTATCCCATGCATTTTCAAAAAGATTATTTGAGAAACGAAAGTTTTCTATTCCTTGAATAATTTCTTTAAACAAGTAGTGGTCAATTCTATAAATTTGCTCTTCTTTGAAATATGTGGAAAGAAGTGATTGTAATTTTTGTGCACTTTGAAGATCTGTCCCAAACGGTTTTTCAATCAAAATACGACTCCACCCCAGATCTCCTCCGCAAGGCACATTCAGTTTAACTCCAGCAAGATTTTTGAAGATTTGCTCGTATGAAGAAGGTGGTACAGCAAGATAAAAGAGTTTATTAGCACACATATTCCAACCGCTTTCTATTTCTATAATGCGATCCGATAGAGATTGAAAAGCTTCTGTATCCTCAAATGTTCCTGTTTGATAGGTGAAAAGTTCAAAGAAACTGTCAATTTCTTTATCTTCTATGTTGGAATCTGCATGTTTTTTTACCGTTTCCAAAATCAAGTTCTTAAATTCTTTATCCGAAAACTCTCTTCGTGAAAACCCTATGACAGACAGGCGTTCTGGCAAGCGACCACGTTGAAATAAATGCCAAAGAGATGGAATGATTTTTTTGGCAGCCAAATCTCCAGTTACACCGAAAATGGTGAAAATAGAGGGGGTGTTTTTTATGTTTTCATTTTTAATTTTATTCATATGACCGTTATGTAAGTAACCCAAACATCTGGAAAATATACCCGATAATAATCAACGTAATGCCAAGAATACTTGCAGCCCTCTCCTTTTTCATCTCATTTATGACTTGAGAATCAATCGTCCGTTCTTCGCGCGCGCGATTATGTACCCGAAGCACCGTATAGGCAATCATAATCGTTCCAATGACATCAAGGGTAATACCTATAATTAATAATATTATCATATGGACAGTATTTTATAAAATTTTCTCTGATAACATTGCTTTGTTTTCTTTAATCATTTTTGCATAACGATAGAGATTTTTAGACATAGTCTTGATCATCATATTGGTTGTCATATTCTTCCTGCGTTTTTCAGCATCTTCATCCATAGGAGATCCAGCTTCACCAACCCAATACGCCACTATTTCTGGGGGAAGAGTGAACCCAAACCATGTAAGAGCGTTAGCGAGAGTGCCAACCACATGTTGAACTCCGTCTTCATGACCAGTCACAACAATACCCGCAACTTTATGAGTCAAGGGAGACATACCAGTTGTTATATATTCGTCATCAACCTGATCCATACGCTCAATTACTTTTTGAATAAGTGACGATGGTTGTCCCCACCAAATTGGTGTTGCAAATACCACAATATCGGCCTCAATAATTTTGTTGAGAATATCTGTCCAATCATCATTCATGTCTGTCTGTAGACCATGTTTGATATTATAATCAACAAGACGAATGGTGTTTGTCTCAACACCTTGATTGGAAAGCTCACCGAACACTTGATTAAGGAGCTCTTCGGTGTTTGACGGTATACCCATATCTTTTGGTTTAAGTGTACCCAAAAGCCCAATTGCTTTTAATTGTGTTTTCATTACTTTTATTTTTAATTACGCACTGCAGGTATATACCCCATTCCTTCCTTGGCAGGCGAGGCATATACCACTCGTATCTTTTTTATCATGATCATGACCATCTCCGTCCTTATGTCCATCACCATTGGTGTGTTCTCCGTTACCTCTCTGAGATGCCACACATACATTGGATACAACTTCTTTCCTTTCAGCACCGTAACAGGTACCTAAGGTATCTTTTGATACAGAACCGCACATCACACATTTATATTTCTTGTTCATATTTTTATAATTATATTTTTAGAATTGTTATTTGATTTCTATTGTTGTCTGTTTTCTTTCATTAATTTTGCCAAACGAGTCGGCATCATAAAGAGAAGAAAGGCAATTGCAAGAAGTGCTAATAAAATCCCCGTAAGAATTTTACCGACTCCGATTAATTTTAATCTCAACAACTCCGATGGATAATTTTGAATTTGGACAAGTTTTTGATTAAGCTCCGAACCGGTTATTGCCGCCTCACGCTCTACTTTAGAAAGAGTGAAATACTCTTGTTGGAGCGCGTGGAATTTCGGCTCCTCTACCCCTACTTGATTTTGCAGACTGACTCCTTGCCATGCAAATGAGAGGGCAGAAATAATCAGAATCAAAATAACAAGCATTGGTATCATTATTGATTTCATATTTTGCATATATTTTTTGGTTATTTATTAATTAATAATCTCTGTCTTCCGATCAACCTCGGAAGCCCAGATGCCAGTGTGTCTGGCAAAGTTTACTGTGGACTTTTATGTCGTTATGGGCAGAAGTCGTGGCTATAGCGCCCATAGCGGCCGTGGTGATGTCCTGTTTGATTTGAATAGACTGAAATAATTAACCGCATCTCCAGCCACAAAAATAGTCGCGGAAAGTCCAATCACTCCAGAAGCAATTATTATGATGTTGTAATTAATATCATTCATAATTTTAGATTCCAATTAAACCACCGCCACTGAAAAGAATAACTAAACTGGCGAAGAATAAGATAAAATCAAATTCCCAGCCAGTCTTATCCATCGCGGCAAACGGCACACCCCACTTCATTATTTTCATTCCAGTTGCTCCGACCATTACTATTGCCAAAATTAAGGCGGATAACTGAGTATATACTCCAAACACCAATCCCAAAGAAGCCACTGCCTCTATCATGCCGAGTATAAATATCATGCCCGCTGGCATCCCCATCATCTTGGGCATTTCCTTTGACTTAGAAAGTTTTGGTAATGAGTGATACAAGAAAATAATTGCAACAGCTATTCGTAGTAGAAACAATCCGATATCATTATATTGTATTAATTGTGTAAACATATTTTTGAGTAGCTAGTTAATAATTCAATTTGTTAACCTTTTAATTTTACCATTTATAATATTCTTAAGCCCATCAATATTCTTTTGCATATTTATTTCATCGGCTAAAACAAGTGGGTTAAGAGTGTTATTTTGAGAGATAAAGATTGTCGGCAATTTTGCACTCTTTAATTCGGGATACTCTTTATGAAATTCATCTCTGTGAAAGAATTCTTTTTCAAAAGGTAAGGGGTCCAGAAATTCTCTCCATTCATTTTTCATAAGAATTTTATAATTATAGGTAGTCTAGTAACCCTTCATAATTGATAAAATTTAAAAGTTCGTAGCCATATTGGATGGTGAGGCCAAAATTATCGGTCGTGAGAAGCAATCCAAGAAGGATTAAGAATACACCCCCGATAATGGAAATAGCTTTGAGATACTTGGAAATTCTGTCGATGTAAGCAGTGGCTTTGGAGAAAGCGAGCGCAATCAAAAGAAACGGTATGGCGAGACCAACAGAAAAGACGGTGAGCATTACTCCTCCGGTTAAGGCAGTACCGCTCGTGCCTGCTAAGAGGAGAATGGAGCCGAGGATAGGACCGACGCACGGCGTCCACCCGAGCGCAAATGTGCCTCCGATAAAGAGAGAGCTTGAAGGTTTGCCGAGCGTGAGCCAAGAGGGAATGGGAATGCGTTTGTCGCTTTGGAAAAATGGGAGTTTAAAGAATCCGAGCATAAAGAGGCCAAAAAGTATGACCAAGACACCGCCGATGCGTGCAAGCCAAATGCGGTATGGTGCGAGCGCGGTTCCAGCAAATCCAGCTAGTATCCCAAACGTGATAAAAACAAGTGAGAATCCGACAATAAATGCAAGACCATTAAGAAATATCTTTCGGCGAGCGGCTTTAGCGGTCTCGGGATTCTTTAGCGCATCTTGGTCAACACCACTGATGAATCCGAGATACGCTGGCACGAGTGGTAAGGTACATGGCGCAAGAAAAGTGAGCAGTCCAGCAAAAAATGATGCAATTACAAATCCGATGCTTAGTTCAATCATAGTGATACTTCGTTAGTACTGATAATCTTGTTTGCGTATTCTCGCATTTCATCTAATTCCATCGGTCCGCGTTTATGTACAACAATCTCTCCAGCGCTGTTTACAAAAATAGTTTCCGGCATGGAGAACCCGCTGATTGATTTATAAAAAGTATCCGATGAATCCAGAAGAAAGATCATATCATTTGTAATATTGAGTTCATCGGTGTAGCCTTTGGCTTTTTCAAGCGGTTCCTGCCGGTCAATGGCGATAACAACCAGTCTGTCGCCAAATTCTTTTTGCAGTTCTGCAAAATCAGGCAATTCTGCACGACAAAACGGACACCATACCGCCCAACTGTTTATGACGAGTGGCATGCCTTTAAATTCTTCAAGCGATACAGTGTTGCCATTGTAATCAACAATAGTAATGTGAGCAAATTTATCAAAATCACTTCCGTTCTTTTTTGCATTTGTTGGAGAATTCTGTCCTGCAATACTAAAAAGCCATGTTCCTAAAATTATGACCGCTATTCCGATAATAATGATGAGAATTTTCTGCATATAATTTTAAAGTTTAAGGAATGCTTCTAATGAAATTGAGCCGCTCCCAATCGTTAAAAGGACTCCGGCAGAGGCAAGCAGGAGGGCGTCGTAATACCAGCCGTTATTTTTATCGCCATATATGCCTGTTTTCCATACGAATATTTTAAAATAAATAGCCCCTAACATGACGACAATAAGCGCTAAGGCAGCAAGCTGTATCCATAAACCAACGAGGACCAGAAGACCGGCCACGACTTCCACTACACCGAGTATAAAGGTGAATATCGCGGACAATCCCATTCCCTCCCCTCTGTCCCTAGGGTCGGCAACATGTCTTCTTCCACCATCAATAAACATAATTGCCAATAAAATTCGCAATAAGATTAGCGCCAATGGTGCCAATTCTACCCATATGATAAACGGAAATGTTGATTGTAAAAATTGCATATTATTATGTTTATGAAGAGTAAAAGTCTACTGAAGTCTCTTTACCCGTTTCGCACGGATACCCTCCAGTACACTCATTCTCCATTGTATACCTATCAAATCTATATGAATTATCAAAAAAATTCATGATTTCCTCTGTATCTCTAACCGCGTTAAAAAGGCAAACGGAAGCACCAGGCGATGGCGTCATATTAAAAATAATATTGTTTCCAATAATTCTTCCTTCCCCAAGTTGCAGTTCATGAGTTTCTGTATCCACTCTTTGGAGTCTCATCCCGCCAAATCCCTTGGCTTTTTTAAGATCTCGAGCTTTAATAGATGGGATTATTTTCTTAATATTTGGTAAAAATAAAGTCTTACCAACTAAAGGAAGGTCATATAAGGCATTTTTTACCAAATATTTAAACCTAGTATAGTCACTTAAAATTTTTACAAAGCTTTTGGCCGTACAATATCTAAAAAGTCCAGCCGATTTAAAGTAATCTAAAGAGGTGGAGAGTTTCCCACTTTCCAATACCGGGAAAAATTTAGCTGTTGGTCCCCACCTTGTTTTGTTGGGGACCTGGACATCAGGATCGCCATGAACTGCCGCGAAGGGCAGTTTCTTGTCTTGCATGGTATAAACCTTCCCATTTAAAAGCTTATCTGAAAAATAAAAACTGCCGGCAACCGGAATAAGTGAAAATTTCTTTCCATACCCAAGTGATTTAGCGAAAAATAAGCTATAAGAGTCGGCATCGACCACGACAACCGTGGCCTCAAACAACCCTTTGTTGGTATCTACCTGGTATCCCTTATCAATTCTTTTTATCTTTTTGACTTTATATCCCAAAAATAAATCCGACCTATTACTTGCTTTCTTCTTAACTTCACTTATGAAAGATGTTGCTAGCATTTCATAATCAACGGCATATCCATTGAGTGTATATAAAGCTAACAACTCTTCGTTTTCTATTCTGCCCTTTGTTATGTTTGGTTCTATATTCCCAACTTCTTTTCTATCTAATTTTTGCAAATCCGGATACAATTCTTTAATCTCTTCATATCTTTTTTCTAGCTTTATAACCTCATCTCTACCTATTGCTAAAATCATCTTGGAAACTTTAAATAAAATTTTATTCTGTGCGTCCGGATGAAGTTTTTTGACATAAAAAGGAATCATCATGGCCGCGGGTTTTACCACCTTTGCTTTTTCTAAAGAATAATTTGTTTCTATATCGCCGATATGGAGAGTCTGGCTGTTATTTCTACCCCTTGAATTAACACGGGCTACCTGTTGATTTTTTTCAAGAAGAGCAATTTTAGGGATATTGGTATATCTAGATAGCATATAAAAGAGGGCTGTGCCACTTACGCCTCCTCCAATTATTAAAACATCGTATTTTTCCACTATATTTTCACTGTGATGTCCTATCATATTAGGTCAAATTATTAATGATATAGTCGGCGTAGAATGTCGGCCAATCAGCATCAAGGTTTTGTTTTTGATGTTTTTCGTATGCCTCAATAAGAAGTTTGGTTAACTTTGCCGGTTTTATTGTCTCCATCCCAAGCGCGCCGACAACATAAGCCGCATACCAAACTGGCCAATTGTTATCATACACGCTGTTTAGGATGTTGGTTTCATAATCTCCATGTACCGAGCCCGCCCTACGCAATGTTTCAATAAGTTTTTCTTTATTCATGACAAATTAATTATTACGAGTAAGTATGTAACGATTCATAATTTTACGATTGGATCTCAACTCTCTGCCAGAATGCGAACCTGCTACTAATATACTCTGTCCGGAGTTTTTGATTTGGATACATCCATGCGCCATTTTTGTTGTTTTGCCGTCTACAGTTACATCATAGTAATTACAGACACCTTTCCATGAGTAAGTATATGTCACTTCGTTTTTTGTGAGATATTCCATTTTGACCAATTTGAGCGGAAAATAGTAGTTGCTCTCAACCACCATTGTGTCGTCGCTCTTGGTTATAATTTGATTATTCCAGATTGTTTTCATGGTGTTTATAAGGTTACAATTTCCACTAATGATTAATTGGTTCGAGCTTGTTCGACCACACTCATTACCTGTTCATATGGTAATGCGCCACTAAATGGGATGAGTTGATTGTTCAGCGACACCACAACAACATACGGGGTGCCTCGGCCACCGGCACTCGTCGCCTCATCTAAATCCGTTTGAATATTCGCAACAACGCCTTTGTCATTCACACAGCTCGCAAACGCTCCAGAATCAATACCAAACGATAGAGCCATTTCCCGATACCAAGCATCACTTAATTTTTGTTGATTAACAAAAGCCTCATCAGTAAATGTCCAGAAATTATCATTAGTACTAAGTTGTGCTATACACTCAGACGCGACCGCCGCAGAAAGCGCTCGCGAGTGGATGGTTGAAAGTGGAAAGTGACGAAATACCCACTTTACGTCCTCATTTTCCTCAACAATGCGTTTAAGTGTGGGGTGAATTCGAGCACAAAACGGGCATTCCAAGTCGCTGAATTCCACAATGGTGATAGGCGCATTAGGATTCCCTTGTACATGATCAGTTTCGTCCGGCATTCTAAACTTGCCTGCCTGTGCAGGTTGACCACCATTGGTGTCTTTCGTAGGATTTGAAGCCACATTTTCAGCGCTACCCGTCCAGAAAACAGCTGCGGCAATTAAGAGTCCTGCGACAACAATTGCGATTGGTATTCCGTATCCGTTTTGCGTTTGCACGTTTGTTTTCATAAGGATATTTTTATTAAAAGCCACTATGGCCTCTTTGTATGCCACGCACTTTTTCCGGCCCGCGATTGTCATACCTTTTAATAAAATCTTTAATTCGCCCCTCATCTATGATTCCATTTTCAATGTTAAATGTATCAACTCTGCCCCAAGCAACAAGTGATATATCTCCGTCGTTTAGAGAACGTGGTGACACGACAATGTACTGTCCAGCAAAAGATTCAAGGATTTCTTTTGCTTCGCCATTTATATCAGAACGATACGCAATCCAAATGTCTCCATGCTCAAGATTATGAATAACACGCTCATCAGGTAACAGCTCGTTATAGAATCCGCCACGAACAGGCGACGCGTAATGCCAACCGGAAGATGGTGGGTTTGAGTTGTATTCTGGATGTGTCGCGCCGTCTACAATATGATCGCGACCTTGTATCTCGTATGCAACACTAAAGTCTTCGCTGTCCGGTCCTGCCGTCTGGGCGAGCAAGAAAATTCCATATCCTACAACGATCAAAATAAGAACCCAAAGAGTGAAGTGTGCGATTGATTTTCGTACTTTAGCCCTTTGAACCTGCGCGTGTTCTTTCTTCTTCACCGCTTCGTGCCGTTGTTTCTTTTGTTCGTAGTTATTTTTTGTTTTTTCCATAATTATTTGAATAATTCTGTCTCCGGATGCACCACAAGCCACGAGAACCAAAAACTCGGTATTGAGGCAAGTAGCTTTCCATCAGCTGTGAAGCGAATCTCGCCCAAATCAGTTTTTGTGATAGCGATATTTTTTCCTACAAAAGTATCAGTTGTGTTGCCGATATTTAGCGCATCATCGTGATACGCTTTATATTGTCCGTCAATTTCGATGCCATGCACCAGAGCTTTAGGATGTAGACGAGTATCGGTGAATGTCGCGCCAAACGAAACCGATTCGCTGGTGTAATAGTCACCATACGGATCACGGCCATAACTTCTTACAGCACCTGTATCTTGTGACAGTACTTTAGTATTAGGATGTGCTCGTTTCCAATCACCAAAGCGTACAACATCCGACCGTACAATTGTTAGCTTTTTCCCCGTATGTACACCAAGGACAGCTTCGCCAAGCACTTGAGACCAGAGCGATTCATTTTTATCATTTCCAGCACGGTTATACATCAAGAGATTTGACTGCCAAAGTTTGCCCGACACTCCAAACTCTTGTACTTCGCCGTCAACCCTCCGATCAAAAACAATTCCTGTTGCGCAAAGCGGACAGTAGGTTACTAAAACCGGCTCTCCAGCGACCTTGTCGTTGACTATTTCATGCCATACAAGAATGCGATATGGATAGAATCGGCTTTCTTCGTTTATAGTTAAACCAAGTCCCGAGTCGCTGTCATTAAGAAAAGTGGCTTCATTTGCCAAAATAAATTTCGGATCATCTATGGAAGGAATACCATCTTTGCCGGGACCACCAGATAATATTTCATTAAGCGGAATTGAATGCTTAATTCCATCTGTAACCAAAATTTCTCTTTGTGTTTGCATAATTTGTTTTATATCTGTAGAAGTATCAGAAGCTGTCTCAACAGAAGATTCTTTATTTTCATTATTGAGCAATTCTGTTTCCCCTTCCCCGCTCGGAATAGGAAATGACGACCTACTCTGAAAATACCAAAAAGCACCAATACCGACAAGAATAATAATTAAGATAATAATTTTAATTTGTGTGTTCATCTTCTTTAATTGCGTACTTTATGATATCCACGTTGCAACTTTTATTTTTCTTGCACCATGCTTCGCATTTTTTGGCCGCTATCTCATCGTGATATTTCATCTTGCACTCGCTACAGGTGTAGACTATTTGACGATTTTGATTAATTGTCTTTCCCATAAAATATATTTAATTTTTAATCTCCAAAAGCTTTCGTAGTTTTGGTTCGTCAAAACCTATTACCATTTCATTATCAACAAAAATGACTGGCACACCCATCTGTCCACTTTTTTGAATCATCTCGTCGCGCTTCGCAGAATCCTCCGAAACATTATAGTCATTAAAGACGATACTGTGTTCCTTGAAAAATTCTTTAGTCGCATGACAGAAATGGCAAGATGGTGTTGAATATATAGTTACATTTTTCATAGTGTTTTTAAGTTATTTTTTTATCTACATTAAATTGATAATTCTTTTATTCACGAGCTTTTTTCAATGCTCGTGTCCACCACAAAAGCTGGGTGATCATAGCTTTCGCTTTGTCAGACTGCAAAGCAAAAAGTTCTTTGGCCTCCATTTTACCGAATAGCACTGGAAAATACTGTTCACCAGGAATGTGCACGGCCGCTCGTATAGGTGCCATTTGAAGCTCAATAGCACTCATGCGCAACTGCTCAATGGCGCGCGCTCCTCCGACACTACCGTAACTTACGAAAGAGATTGGTTTGTTGTTCCATTCCGGATACACCCAATCGAGCGCGTTTTTAAGTACGCCAGATGTTCCGTGGTTATATTCGGGTGTAACAATTACAAAAGCATCTCCCTCTTCTATTTTTTTGGTAAAACGTGTGACCACTTCATTTGTGTAGGGTTCTTGTTTAAACGACGGGCTCATTGGCTCATTGAAAAACGGCATATTGTAGTCACGTAAATCAAGTACCTCAACTACAACTTCTTCTTGTTTCTTGATTTCCTCAGCGATCCACGCGGCGGCCTTATCGCTAAAGCGACCCTCGCGAGTGCTACCAGCAATTACTTTGATGTTAAGTGGCGTGTTGTTTTTCATATTACTTTTACATTAAATTTATAATTTTCTTAATTCTTAGATCGTCTATTTTTGGCTTATAGCAAATCATCTGCCCCATCTTTTCTCCCTCAATCATCCTTGACATCTCAAGTATCCGTAGGTGCTGTGATACTGCCGATACTGAAATATCCAGAACATTAGCAAGATCGGTGACGCACATTTCTCCTTGCTCAATAAGAAGTTTTATAATGAGAAAGCGATTCTTGTCTCCAAGCAGACTAAACGCATTGACCAAAGAAATATTCTGTGTTTTTAGGGATTCCTTAATTTTTGATATTTGTGATGATTTTAGCATATTTAAGTATTTGCGTTAATGCTTAAATATTACTCTTACATATAACAATAGTCAAATCCATGTCTATGTGGATAACCCCCCGAATGCTCCTAAAACAAAAAGAGAGGCAAATAGAAAATTCCTCCCCCAACCCCTTCTTTTCTATTTGTGACATCCGAATTCAAAAACAAATGAAAGAAGTTTTGCCAAACTATTTTCTGAGGGAAAGGATTTGGCAAAACCGAGTCCGTATTGAAGCCCCATCACACTGCCCAGAAACTTCACGGGCAAAATCCCAAAGAAAAATGCCCTTTCCTTTTTCAGAAAAAATCGGCCGCGCGCAAATCCGAAAAGCAAGTAATATTTTTCTTTGGGGTTGCCGAGCGGAGCGAGGCAGTGGTGGGGTTTTCTGTATCTTTTTCTACAAAACTGGAGCCACCTCCCAGACTTGAACTGGGGACCTTCGCTTTACAAAAGCGTTGCTCTACCAACTGAGCTAAGGTGGCAATATTAAAACTTTAATAACCTAAGCTATATTACTGAGTCCCGACGCCCTTGGGTCGGGACCCCGACTGTAACGTCGGGGCTAAGGTGGCAATGTCTATGGGTATGCCCCATAACTATACTAGTTTACATTTTAGAGCCCAAGAGGCAAGCTATAAAACCTCCTGGTCTTCTTTAACTTTAATCTTTCTTTTCCTTTTGGGCTTAGTGGCTTTTATTACCACTGGTTCTATTATTTCTGTTATTTGTGGTTCTAGAGGCGCCGTATCTTCTATACTCTCTATTGTGGGTTCGGTTGCTCTATCTATTATAAAAGCCTCGTTAATTTCACCTTGTCCTTTCTCAATATCTGAAATATTTTTAAAGAATTCTGATATACCGTCAGATTTTTTGAGGAGCTTAGCATCACGCATGTCGTGTATATATTCATCCAACTGCCCTCTCAATCTATTTAAGGCTTTGTTAAATGAAAGTTTAGCTTGCACTGGAATCCATTTTGTAAAAAAGAAATCCAAACCATCCTTGCCACCAAAGTAATATTCAAAAATACGATGGTTTAAGTTTCGTAGATAAGTGTCTCCTTTGGCTACCAAGTTCAATATGCCAGGTGTTTTACCTCTTTTTAATTCTACTCTCTTGGCGGTAGTGAGAGTTAGTATACTGACACCTGAAATAGTGAATATGGTTACAAGTACCATAGAGATATTATATAGAATATCTGATGAAATTGCCTACCTCAGTTCTCTCTCCAAATTTTTGAATAGTGCCGTTAATCATGTCACTTATTTTCTTGCTGGGATCTTTAATGAATGGCTGTTCTAGAAGTTCGGCTGTATTTTCTGGAGACATGGCTGCAATATGCATAGCAATATCTTTTCCTACCGCCTTGAAATCTGGATTTTTGGCCACAAAGTCTGTCTCACACAAAAGTTCAAGCATGACACCAACAGTATCTCCCTGGTGTACATAGGCCACCACTACGCCCGCGCCGAGGTTTCTATCACCCTTTTTGGAAGCTATTTCAGCTCCCTTTTCTTTTAATAGAGCTAGAGCTTGAGTTTTGTCCCCACCGGCATCTTCCAGAGCCTTTTTACACTGCATAATAGAAAGTCCTGTTTCTTCTCTTAAAGCTTTGATTTCTTCTGTGCTGATTGTCATTTTTTTAATCTTTAAATTTTAATAACCAATATTGGTATCTATATTAAATTAATCCACCAAAACCTAAAACAAGAAGACTAAGCAGTAGGAGTTTCTTTCGCCGTTGCTTCCTTGCCTTTCTTGTAGGCCTTTACTAATTCTTTGACGATGTATCCGATACTTTGTCTTGAAGCATCATTTGCAGGGATAGCGTAATCTAGTTCGTAAAGATTAGTATCTGAACCGGCTATAGCTATAATTGGGAGACGCATCTTACGAGCTTCTGCGACGGCTATCTTTTCTTTCTTGGGATCAACGATAACTAATAGTTTTGGTATAGCTTTCATGTTAGATATACCCCCAAAATAGATAGTAAGCTTTTCAATTTCTCTATCAATAAGTAGGCGTTCTTTCTTGGTGTATTTACCAAGTTCACCTCGTTCTTTTTGGCCAGTTAGTTCCTCAAGACGAGCTAACCGTTTTTTAATCTCTGAGAAGTTTGAAAGTGTCCCTCCAATCCATCGACCAGAAACAAATGGCTGATCTAGTTCTTGACCAGCAGAGATGACAGCTTCTCTAGCTTCACTTTTGCCACCTACCCATAGGATGCCTGCACCTTCTTTACCTTTGGATTCAATGAAATTCATGGCCTTCTCTAATTCAGCACTAGTTTTTTCTAGGTTGAATATTTCAATATTGTTTTTGGAACCAAAGATAAATGGTTTAGCTGAAGGATGTCTGCGAGCCTT
>Ga0100403_1000854_pt1 | contig 29644 bp, 45 predicted proteins | sample CryGeymet201501t_FD_83663 | JGI IMG/M metagenome (GOLD analysis project Ga0100403, IMG submission 83663) | Groundwater microbial communities from Crystal Geyser aquifers in Utah, USA - Crystal Geyser metaG 2015-01t | ecosystem: Environmental > Aquatic > Deep subsurface > Groundwater | place... | reverse complement strand
TTTTATCTAAAGAACGTACATTCATATTAGTAAGTCCAGCTAAAACTCTTAAAGATGCACGTTTTGAAAGAGCCCATGCTTGATAAACGTTAATACGTGCTGGGCTTCCTGCACCTTTTGCCACAAGTTTATCAGCTGTCTTTAGAGTTACTGAATTATCAGAAGTAAACCGAAATGTAGTATTTGCAATAATAATATTCTTTGTTTTAAGAGGTTGCTTTTCAACTGAAACCATCATAAATACAAAACCACCACTTATACTTGAATCAATTTTGACAACATTCTTGAAATTATATTTCTCTGTTATTGCTACTTCTTCTTCTTTGTATTATAAAACAGCGACAAATCGCGCGTTGGAATTGCGACAAATGCCTTTAATTGTCGCAATGTGGTGAAGTTACGAATACTCGCCTAAACTTATTGCTTTGGTTACTGTGGTTATGTTGCGTCTTAGGTTTATTTCTCCTTCTATTGCTCTGAAGATGTACTTTACTGAGTCTATTGCAACATCTATTATGAAGGGGAATATTGGGTCAATCGCCTCGTGTATCTCGAATTCTGCTTGTATGTGTTCGCTTCCTATGTAGCGTTTAATCCAAAATGTCAAGGCTTCTAGTATCGTGAAGCTGGTTAGTTCATTATCTGGGTCAACTAGTATTAAAGGTGTGTATCTTTCAAAATCTACTGCTAAATAGTTGTAGCATAAGGGCCCTACAAATGAAGCTATATCATAACCTACTGTCTTTTGAAAGTTAGGTAAATATTTGCCAAACTCTGTGTTGTCTTCATCTGTCTCAACCGCTCCAACACTATCTTCGTGCTTCACAACGCTTAATCCGTACGCTTTTTCAGCTTTTAATGATTGTTTTGTTAGTTTATCAGTGCCGTAAATGGGTAAAGTAAAGTCTTCTGTTGTTGCTGTCGTTGGGCTTCCAAAGCTTACTTTAAAGCCATAGAAGGTCTGGTCAGATACAGTTACAACCTGTGGGTCTGCGGTCATTATTAATACTGGCTGTGAATTAAAGCGTCTCGATTGGCCTATTGTTGCCAAAAATGCTGTTGAAAAGAATTCAACTAACTCTTGATAGGTTATATCTGAACTCAAAAAAGATGTCGCAATAGCGATACTTTGCCAAGGTGTTATTTCTCCATTTGAATCACCATCAAAATTGACAGGTCGCCAATTGTGATAATAGCGCCAGTTGTCTTGACCATCCCAACCGATATATTCAGCAATAGCATCTAAAAGAGCATATAAATAGACTTCTGGGTCAGTAAACGTTAGATTAAAACGACTTGCAGCTGCATATTTGGTTTTAAAACTTCCATCTGTCCAGGTTATTTTTAACTCTCTTTGTTTTTGACCTGAAACGAATACCAACTTATGAGGTGAAGGATAGAGCAAATAACGAGTTGAAGTGCTCTCTTTTATTCTCAACCTTGTTTTAAATACCTCGTTTTTTGCGAATATATCAACTATATCGTTTTCGTTGAGAATTACGGAGTCATATATATAGTTAAGAAAACCACTGCCGTACTCTGTTGATGTGCTAAATTTTAGCTGATCACCAATGATAAAAAGCTCCTGAACCGTTGGCGCAGAAGCTAAATCACGTTCTATAATAAGCGTGTACGTTCCTAAAGTTGTTTCGTATGCTGGATACCAAGCCATTTTTTACCTAAAATCTAACGCGATTGCGATCGTCGTATTGGTTGATGTTTTGTTGAAATAGTCTGAATTTGTCGCCATCTAGCTCTCCAGTTAAACCCTTTGCTAGCTGCTCTCGCAATTCCTCTAAGCTTACGGAAACATCATCCAAAACAGCAATTAATTCTTCATTATTAGTTGCGACACTAACGGTTTGAGTAGGATTGTTTTGAGAATTTAATCCAACTATTCCTCCGTTTGCATAACGGCCTTCAACCATTGCTTCTAATGCTGTTCTGTTTTTGCTCGTAGCCTTAGCATTTACAACATAAGAACCATTTTCTGCATAACCTATAATACTATCTGATGTGCCTGTTCCTGGACCTTGTATCATTCCAGTATTAATCATTTCTAACGAGTTTTGATACTTTTCGGTTACTGATGGAGGAACTAGGAACTCACCATTACTTACTGCAACTAAGGTTGAGTTCATTGGTTCTGTGACCTGTAATCCACTCGCACTAGTCGTATTGTAATATTGTTGATTTTCAGATTTTACTGAGTTATAAAGTGTGTTCATTGGCTCGGTAACCATTAAGCCACTTGAATTGCTCATAACGTTATTTACCTGATTCTTAACAATTCCACCAGTAGCATAAGGAACTGGCTGAGCCAAAACCGCACCTGCTTGAGTCGCTCCAGTTGCTCCAGCTGCAATCATTTGAAATACGTTTGGAAAAGCCTTTGCAATGTTTATTGCTGTCTCAATAGCTATTTGAGCTAATGCCCAATCCCGATCACGATTAGCTTGTTTTTTCTTCTCGAATTGAACCTTTTTATTGTAAGAATCCTCGGCCTCATCACGTTTTTTAAGTAACTCTATCTTTTGAGTCTCTGTAAGATCAGTACGCTCTAGCTCAACATCATAACGGCGAAGCATACGCTCTTTTTCTTTTTCGATCTGAGCAATCTTTTCTTCTGACTGTCTTTTATTAGCCTGCATTAAGGTATTTACAACAGACATTCCAGCATTTTTGAACGGCTCAAAAGCTTCAATTGTAGATGCAATTTGTTCTTGTAAAGACTCTAATGCCATTTGATTCTGAGCTTCAATCACAGAAACATTGCCAATCATTGCTGTTTTTAAAGCCTCTAAAGATGCAATTCTTTGCTCTTGGGCTGCTCGCTCTTCGGCGGTTGTCGCTTCTAAATAACGAGTTCTTGCTGTGTTAATTTCTGCATCGATGCCTTTAATACTGTTTAGATCGTTGGCTAATGTTTTCCCAATCATTGGTACCGAGAGGGAATTCAGATTATACTGAAGTGTTTTTACTCCTGTCTCAGTTTTTTTAACCACATCAGCAACTACGTTAAACGCATTGTTTACTTGATCGAATGACGCTGTATCAATGCCAGCTGAAAAGGTTGTTGTTTCAGTATTTACTGTTGAGTTTTGAGTTGTAGCTCCTCCAGTTTTTTCCTTCAGGAGTTTATTTTCTCGCTCTAGCTCATCGTTTAATTTGCTTATGGATTCGGTTAAAATCTTCTTTTGCTCTGCATCAAAACGATCAGAATTAACTAAATCTGTTGATATAGCAATTCTTTCCTCAATGGCTCTAATATTTCTACGATGTGCAGCTGTCTCACTATCTCTAGCTTCAACAGCAACCTGTGCTGCTAAACCTTGAGCTTTTGCAAGTAACATTACATTCGGACCAAGTATTCCCAACTGTGCGCCCAAATTTCCCAATGCACTTAGCCATCCTTCAGTCGCAACTATGGCATCGGTTGAGCTGAATAAATCACCCACAGCGACCGTTGCATTTGTTAGCAGATTAGTTACATCAACTAGAATTCCTTTACTGTTTGAGAAGGATTTTAACAAGACTCCATCCCAAGCATTAGCTAGTCTTAGGCTTGCTTTTTCAAAAGAATCTGATTGTATTGCTGCTTGCTCATACGCTGTTCCTGTTCCAGTTACTTTCTCCTGCATTAATGCAACAGAGTTGGCATTCTTAATTAATAATTGAGCAGCGTTTAAATTCTCGCGACCGAAAATCTGTGTAAGCGCAGTGGTATCGTTTAAAATTGGTGAAAGCTTCGCCAAGGAATTAGCAAAGCCGTCTGTTTTTACATTAACATCATTAATTCCAAACTTAGCCAGTTTTGTTGTTTCAGTTTGAAGAATCGTAATGATATTTCTCAAAGCCGTACCAGCCTGAGAGCCTTTTATTGCATTGGCAGCTAAAACTTGAATACCAGCATTTGTTGCTTCAATCGGTTGATTAGCAGCTGCAAAACCTGCTCCAGCTTCCTTCATTGCTTCTGCAATTTCGTTCACTTCAGCTGCGCCGAATTTTGAACCTGCTGCGAGTGTATTTACCACTCTTGAAGCCTCTTCAGCACTTAACCCGAATTGGTTAATGGCTGAACTAGTTGCGTTTACTGCTGTTTTGAGGTCAATTCCAGCTGCTTCAGAAAGGGTAAGCGCTTCACGAGTAACGCTTTTTAATTGCTGTAAACCTGCATCTGTATTAAAATCGATTTTCTCAGCAAGTTGAGAAGCTACAAGTTTATAGGCTTCTAACTGATCTGAAGCTGCAATTCCTGTACGAATACTTTCTTCAACGGCTGTATTGCCCAAATTGCGAAGTGAACCTCCAGCGATTCCAGTTATTGCAGAAAGGTTTTTGAGCTGTGTCTCATATTTTGTACCGACTTCTATTGCTCGGCCAATGGCTTTACTTACTACTGCTCCAGCTCCAGCTGTCAAGCCTGCAATTCCTAAAGGTCCTGTGAGTAGATTTTTAAATGAATTGGTGATAGAGCTGGTTGCGCCTCCCGATTTTGAAGCGGCATTCTGAACTTTTTTACTCGTTTGGTCAAGCTCAGATTGGAACGAATCTAAATTCTTAACAGCGCCAGAACTGTCTAGTACAAGGGTAATTTTTATTTCGTTCGCCATAATTGCTCTAGTAAGTGGTTAAAGTAAAACTGTGCGGTTATGGAAATCTGACAGTTATTCATGTATTCGATGTGTTCAGGGTTTTTGGCACATCTTAAAATTCTCCAATCCCAATAAAAAAACTGCTCTCTGATCTGTGATAAACCCTCATTTATTTCAAGAGCTGGAGCGCCTTTTTGTTCTTGCTGAGCAGCTGAAAGTAGAGCATCTGCGCCACGTATCATACTTTCAGCTTCAGCAAACTCTTTGTTTATTGCAACAAAAAATCGGCCGTGCCTTTCTCTATTTGAGACATGGATAAATCTAACTCATCTTTGCCAGTCACATGTTTTTCAAAGCCTTGAAAAACGACTTTAGCGCACTCATAATAATGCTCTTCTAAGTTGTATTGATCACTGACTTTGTCATCTTTCCAACCCATCTGTTTTTTATAAGCTTCTTTTTGAGAAGCACTAACATTTGATGAGTTAATCATGACGTGCATGAGTTTTTTATAATTGTTGAGCGTTTTGGGAGCGAGTAAAAACTCAGCTTCTTTGTCGTTATGGATTGGGGAGTAAAGTGTATTGATGTTCATTTTTGTAAAGGTTTAACGTGATGAGTAAAAGCGAATTTGTGCAGCAGTTGCTGGCAATTCTGACATAAATGCGAGCTTATAACCTCGCTTAATTCTTCCTTGTACCGTTTTGATTAAGGTGTGATTTCTATTCACGAGAACAGGGATAACCTTGACTAGCGAGTCTGATAGCTCACTAGTGTCGGTTAAAATCCAATATTGCGAGTTAGGTGTTGTAACAGCTTTTGCTATGAAATTAGCTAAGCTTGCATTTTGAGGTGTTAGCCATTCATCGATTACATCACTAGCACCCGACTTGTCCCAACTGGCCTGATCAAAGTTGAATAGCAGGTAAGTGTCGTCTATATATTGTTTCATTTTCGAGCTTGAAAGCTTATAGATTTCACCCTCTACCTGTAACTCTACACCGAGTTTGTCGAGTTTGAACTCGTAATAATCTGTAACGCCTGGGTCTCCAGTTGTATTCGTGCGAATAGCTGCGTTATCAATATAATGACGACCTGCAAGTGTTGCCATGTTAGTAGTTCATGAATGATGTGCCAGGAGTAAGTTGGCCGTTGGTGGTTAACGCTGGGAATGACATTTGTCGAAGGCCCGCGGTGCTAAAACTTCTTAAAAAGTCTAATGTAAGAGAGTAAGATGATGCTGGAGATACTAATGTAGATGTTTTAATACCAGTTGTTGTTGAAGCGATTTCAGATTGTGCCAACAAAGAAGTTCCTGCAAAATTAGATGCATCTATTCTCTCAAGTGCTGATGCTGTATTAACCCTATTGTACGACATTGTAAATGGGATTCCCGCAATTGGGAAGTTTAATACTCTTCTAATAGCCGTGTTTGATCCAGCGGTTGTTACATTAAAATCTTGAATATTTGTAGCAAAAGCTGTTGAGGCAGCAGCGCCTCCTTCTAATCTGGAACTATAGCCATCTGCGAGACCGTTTAAATCCACATCCGCCCAGCCCAAATACCCAAGCAAATTCACATTATTAAAGATCTGCAAGCCTGCGCCACTTTTAACCATTCGCACAATAGCAAATTTCTTAGTACCAGCAACGAAAGAATTAACTTGTCTCACAACTAGTTTAGTCGTCTCGTACCATTGCAGATTAGGACCGTCACCAGCACCAACAACACGGACACCAACACCAGCTTTAGCCCATGCTATTAATTGATCTATGGCCGTTTGGCTGTAAATCGCAACTTCAATAATATTCTCATCACCTGCATATTGCACTTCACCTCTAGGATTTAACTCATCCTCGTAAGGTCTAGCAACAACCAACTCGCCCTGGTTATTCTTAATATTATTAACCTGAACCGTTGTACCGTTCAAAGGATTGTAGAAACTTAGTGTATGAATTCCATTTAAGTGTGACATAATGCGAAAAATTAAAAGGTTTATATGTTGCTCAGTGTCGGGAATCGAACCCGAATAAAACCATTCACCAAAAAAAAGAAAGGCAAAGTTTGCGCAAACCCTGCCTTTCGCAACTCATATAGTAACAACCTAAGCGCACACAGTTGTTACCTTTCTTGGGGTTTAATGACTAGGAGCTAGTGAACTTTTTAAAGCGAAATAGCCACGTTGCTTTTTGTCCAGCTGTAAATGAATTAACAACTTGACCAACATAGGGCAACACAGAAAGTACACTCTCCGTAGTTCCATCAGAGAAGGTTATTCTCACGTCAATGCGAGTCCCTGCAACAAATAGAGCGCGTAAAGCTGCTCTTTTGGTTAAATCAAAACACTGCACAGAGTATTGATTCATTTCGCCAGCCCACTGTACCTCCGCACGAGTGTTTTGCTCATCCTCGAAAGTACTTGGCTCATGTGCCGAATTGTTCTTAATCTCTCCGAGATCAACAGCAGCTGCAAAACTGTTTCCAGCTGCATCATATTCGACTTTGGTTATAATCTTAGACATCTTATTCTTTCCTAAATTTTAAGATGGAAGTTTTCTGAATTGTTTGATCGGCAATCCATCGTTGCCAATTTGAGATCTCATTTCATAAACGAGTTCTGCTCTTATATGCCAAGTTCCGTCAATAACTTCACCAGGCCATGCACATTCTACTGAAGCGACACAAGGAGAATTCCAAGGGATAGTCACGTCGTTATACGTGAATCCTGCTGGTCTAGCACCTTGTCCTATTGTTTCTGTCCACTCTGGCTCAAGTAATTTATACCTGTCGCCAATAACAATGTCTTCGTACAGTTCAGGGATAACAACTTCTTCAACTGGCATAATTAACAGGAGTAAAATGAGTTATTCTGAAATAGTTACCAGGCATAATTGTTCGCGTCTTATACCAAATTCCTTGTCGGCTGCGCTTGTTATTCCACACATTAGCCTCAATCGTCAACAGTGATTTCTTTTCTTGCATAGCTACCAAAAAACCAGCATGGCCAAATGGTCCATTTCCTCGCTTCCAGACTATAATCATTCCAGCTTCAGGTGTATAAGCTCCTCTTAAAACCTGCTTAGCAGAAATAGAATTAGATCGGATAAAATGTTGCGCTAAACCACTTCTTACACTTGGACTTTCGACTTTTGCCGAGTCCAATACATAAGAAACAAAGGCTGCACAATAGGGTTGACCCTGCTCTAATCCAACAAAATGCTGAAATGTCATCACCTTAGCACCGTCATTCATATTAGAGTTTTCGGTTGTTCCAATGTATGATTCAGCGATAGTTATATGGGTTGGTTGTGATTCAGCAGTGGCTAAACTAACCGAGAATAGAAGTGCAATGGCGAGTAGTAAAATCGCATAGGCAATATTACCCTTTTTGAGCTCATCAATAGTATTAATGCCTTTCAGCACAAACTTATCGAATAACACAAAAAGGCTTACCACCAGAGAGGCTTTTAATAATCCTGCGGCAAAAGCACTGTATTCAACCGCGAAGTTGAACGTGATTGCTGTTGCAACAATGGCAAAAAGCATCAAAAAAAGAGTGAAAACTTTACTTGTCATAGTGTTTTACAATTTTGATTGAATGAGCAGTTTAATTTCCTTCAGTTCAGCTTCAACGCGAATGAAAACTTCGTTAGTCACATACTTGCGTTCGTTGTCATCTTGCTTTTTATACAAGTCTAAAACGTCTTCTTGTAAGTGATTCACTTTTTCATCCACTTGTCCTAAGCGATAACTTGTTTTTGCAACGTATACCGCAAAAGCGAGTGCTAAACTTAGAAAGGCAACGACTGCGGAAATTAATTCAATGCTCATGATTATGTAATTTGTGCCAAGCTGGAATGAACAAACCAGCTCAGCTTTATGCTACTGCTTTACAGCAGCAAGTTCTTGTTTCAATGCAGCGTTTTCTGCTTCAAGTGAAGCTACACGCTCGTTCAATTTGTCGAGCTCAACAGCAACTTTGCCCAGGGCATTTACTGCGAGTTCAAACTTTGCTTCAACAGCAGCTGGCTGTGACTGACCTCTAAATGACTTACGTTCGTTCACGAAAGCTTGGAGGTCTTCAACACATTCTTTAATCGTTACCGCTGAAGCACTCAACTCAGAAGAAACTCCCTGAGCGGTCAACTCAGGGGTTTGTTTATCTTGGCTTTTGTTACTGCTCATCGTAGTAGTAAGGATTAAACTTTGATGTTTCTTACACGACGAATCGCATATTTATGACGGACCTCGTTAAAGCCTGTCATCTCAAAGCGGAACAAGCTTGCAGGCTCGTCTTCAATTTCGCCTTTTTCCCAAGTCGCTAGACCTGAGTTAGACTTCACAGTCCAATGTCCAACAGCATTTCTGAAGATGTACATCGAAGTCGTGTCATTTACTGGAGTGCCGTTATCGTTTGGCTCAGTATTCGTAATCACAGTGTCATCAACACGGATAATGCGAACGCCATCAATAAACTCAACTTGTTTTCCAAACTCATTGATCATTTGAGAATAGCTGTGCTTAATTTTTGCAATCGTAGTTAAACGTGCAGCAAGTGAGCGATTTACGATAACGCCATCAGCTCCCTTAATTTCAGCTTTCCATTTCTCGAAAGACTCCATGAACTTGTCATAGTTTGCAGAAGTTGTAAGATCAAATGAATCACCTGTAAACTTCGCATTAATTACACCTGTAATTCCAAGACCAGGAAGGTCTGTAGAACCATCCAATAAGGTTTTTAAACCTTTCATCACGTTAGATGAACCTGAACCTGCAACGATGTAAGCATCAATTGCATCAGCGGTTTCAATAGCGCGAGTCTGTAACTCACTGTCTAACCATGTGTCAATTGCAACACCAACACCTAAGTTGTAGTCACGCTCGAAAGAGGTGTCATGTTTTAAATCAAAACCATGAATACTTAACGCTGCACTTACGAGAGCAGGTCTTGTCATATCCTGAGAAGTGAAAGCGGCATTAATTGCACGAGCTGCTACAGTTTGACCTCCAGCGGCTGGTCTATACATACCGTCAGTAGCTCCTAGATCAAAATTGTTCAAGGCTCTGAGCAACTCAGATTCTTGATACACATTTTGAATAAAATTTCGCGCACGATCAGTAGTCGGCGCTTTGGCAATAGCGGTTAATTGCAGAATATCCATTACGCTTCTGCTCCTCCTAATTTAGCTGCAATAGCAGGGTGAATGTTATAGCGGCTTGGTGTTCCAGACGCTTTTTGTACAGGTTTCTTACCTGAAAAACCTGGTTTTTGATCAGGAATCATGGCAAGCATATCGTTCAAGCCAGCTAAATCAGCGGCATATTTTGTTTTCAATGTTGCAGACTGATCAGCTTTCACTTTACCAGCTACAACCGCAGCATCAACAGCAGAAGCTACTTGAGTAGCTAAAGCTTGAGCTTCAGATTCTTGACGCTCTGTTGCGTCCGCTTTTAAGGCTTCTAATTCATCCTGAGCAGTTTTCAACTGCGCAGTTAAATCATTAACCTTGGTCTGCAAAGCAGTAACTTGTCCAGCTTTCGCTTGCAAATCCTTAATACTCATAGCCGCATCTATATCATCGGCTGTTTCGCCGAGACCGATCATGGCTTTGAGTTTCTTAGTGAAATCACTCATTGCTTTTTGAGGTTTGTTTTGGGTTTCGGGTTTAAGGGCATTAGGCAAACTCTTGTATTGAGCAGCTAATTTCATTCTGTCAGGCTTGTAATTCGCAACCTGTGTAAACTGTTCTATGTCATCAACAAAACCGATAGCGAGAGCTTGATCAGCACTCATCCAGTTTTCCTTGTCAACCAAATAAGCGACTTCCTCAACTGTTTTTTTGAGCTTGTCCGCATACACTTTTTTGAATCGTGCAATAGTTGATTCAACAATATTTTTTGCTTGATCTAAATCTTCTGGTGTTGAATAACCAGGATTAACAAGAGGCGAATGAGTCATTATCCAACTGAACTCATTAGCAATAACAACATCACAAGCGCACATTATAATCGTAGCTGAAGAGGCACAAAGAGACTCGATGTAACAAGTCACTTTGCCAGTGTGCTTTTTAAGCAAAGTGTAAATTTGAAAAGCTGTAACTGGGTCACCACCTTCAGAATTGATACGAATCTCAACAGGCGCACCCTCAATCATATCATTAAGAATCCAACGAACATACTCAGACACGCCAGTCCAAGACTCAATTGGTCCCTCAATCGATAGCACGTTTTTATTATTCTCAGCTTTTAACGTTAAAAAACTCATTAGATCGCCTTAATTCTAGATGTTACAATAGCAACCGCAGGGTCAAAATCCTGCTCACTTGCTATTTTTAAATTGGAAGAAATTGGCCAGATGCAGCCATTGATTGTTATCGTTTTCCCTTTAAGAGCTTCTGTTGTCCAATCGATTAAATCGAGAATAGAGCTTGCATTTGCTCCAGCTCCAGCATCATTTTTTGAAAACAATACAAAGTCAACTAAGACGTCATTTAAAGCTGCGCCACGTCCTAAAACATCATCTGAGCTTACTTCAGCATCAATTACAGATACGTATAAAGACGGCATAAACTTCACTAAACCTTTAGGGTTACGAAGCTGGCCAGCATATTCTTTAATCACAATTGGCGCATTGGCAGGAGTTGCAATTTTAGCAGCTGCCAATACAGCGATAACCTGTGTTTGAATCGCTTTTAGAGACATGCGTCATCCTCCAGCTCAACAATAGATCGGGAGAAGCGGCGGGGGTTCGCTCTGAACAGTCCCTCAACACGCTCTTGCTCCTCGGCTCCCGTTTTTGGTAACACGTCAATCTTATTCGACGCTATAAACTCTATTTGTTTCATTAGGCCGTCCCACTCTTTTCTGCGCTCTTCATCAAATCCAAGCTCGCGCCATTTCATTAATTGCAAATAAGCGCCGTGAGTGTTTAGGTCATTTAAAAAATCATTGGTGCTATCAAGTTCAGTTAAGTCATACCACTTTCTCAAAGCTGCATCCATCAAGCCAGCAAAACCATTTATTGCAGACTCAACAACAGTTGTATTTACGGTCGTGCCTGTCGAGTCGCCAGTAAGTTCTGCGATTCGTGAAGTGCCGTAGCGAGTAGTAAGATTTGATGTACTTGTATAACTCATAACACCCCTAATTTGCTAAACCTAACTATGAGTTAATTCCTAAATACCCCATTTAGCGATTAATTAAAGCGATTTTGTGCGAATTTTAACCCACGATCAATACAAACCAAAATTAGGTGCGACCATGCCCAAAATATATGACAAAAAATTCAAAGCGCAGGCGAAAAATTTATACGTGTTCAAAAACATGTCTTTTGAAGACATTGCCAAGACGCTAAAAGTTCATGTAAACACACTGAGGAAATGGTCGCAAGAAGACAACTGGGATTCCATGATCGACCTCAAAAACGCAAACTCTATGCAGATTGAAGTTCATGCGATTGAGCAAATTGCAATGATACTTATGCGAGTAAATGAGGAGGCTAGAATTTTAACGCCTGGCGAAGTGGACACGATTGCCAAACTTAGAAAGCTAATCGAAACAACGAACGCTGAAGCTGCATTCGCATCGAACGCAATCGAAGCGACCAGCTTGTTCATGGACTTTTTGCGAGAAAAAGCACCTCATTTACTTTCTGAAGTAAGTGAGTTTGCTGTTGAGTTTGCATCGAGCATTGCAAGCCGTCACATGAAAGGCTAAGATGAGATGAGCAAAAAAACAGATCTCTTACTTTCTAAACAACTTCTCGAACTTCAAGATCGTCTAAGTCGAGAGACCGCACCCTTTAAAGATGTTTCACCTGAAGGAATAAAAAAGCGATACAGAGAAACCCTGCACGATACCGATGCTTGGGGTAAACTCTACATGCCTCATTATTTCGATTCGCCAACTCCTTCTTTTCATGTCGATATTGATGCAGCTCTCGACTATCCAGAAAAAGTTGTGTTTGTCTTGCATGGTCCACGCGAACACGCAAAATCTGCACGAGCAAGAATTAAACTGCTCAAAAACATCTTGAACGGTCAAGTTAAATATTGGCTATTTGGCTCTGAAAAATTATCACTTTCTTGGGATCATATTGATTATCTATTTATCGAAATGGTCGACAATCGCTATATCACGAGCGATTACGACATCACGGTTCAACAGCGCAACGAACAAAAGGGTAAGCTTCGCTTTAGAGTTTTAAATAAATCAACTGGCAAAATACACACGGTTTTGCTTGAAGCTGTCAGTTACGAAACTCAGGTCAAAGGTAAACTTTTCATGAACCTTAGACCGCAGGGTGCAACAATAGACGATTTAGAAAATACCCGAAGCGCCAAAAATGCAAGTACTGGAGCCGAGAAGTGGACTTGGGTACTTCAAGAATTATTCGGAGCTGTAACAGGTCCTGTATTGTGGCTAGGGAATATTGGCCGTGAAACTTCTGCCATGTACCAAGCCATGCTGGAGTGCTTCGATAATAACCAAGAGAAGTTTAAGAAGTTCGCCAAAAATGGTAGTGTCCCTGGTCAATTCGCATTGCTCTGTAATTACGGTAATGGACGACACGAAGACATCGAGAACAAAGATGTTAAGATTTTCCCCTTACACTATCGAGCAGATCGTACAGGCGAATCTGGACACGTTCATTATTTGTGGCCAGAACGCTTTCCTGAAAGTTGGTACAAGAATACAGAAGCAACACTCGGTTACAGGTATCAAGGTGAATTTAATGGAGTTCCTAAAAAGCCTGGCAAAATCTTTTCTTCAGATCAGATCGGTAATTATACCAATCTCCCAGAGTCGGCAGTATGGTTCACTTGGCTCGATATGGCTTGGGGTCGATCAACACATTCGGCATACAAGTCTTGGATAATTGGCTGCTATGATGGCAAATATTTTTACATGGTTGAAGCCTATTGTAAACAAGGCACGAGCGCAGTCGATGTTATTGACCGTTGGTACGAAGCCTTTGAACGCTGGAACGAGGCAGGTTTAAGAGACGGACAATACGAAGGTACATTTGCCCAAGATGAACGTTTTGAAAACGATTTATTTGAGGCAGAATTAAGACACGGTTACCGATTACCAGTGTGGCCTGACTCGAATCCTGGAGAGAAATTTGCCCGAATCGAAAGCATGGAAGGGACTTGGAACACAGGCAGAATACTGTGGGCAGAACAAAGAACGAAGGATATGGACACAGTTATTGGGCAGGCATTAGATTTCCCAGACGGTGATTATGTCGATGGCCCCGATGCACTAGAAGCCCTAATTAATCGGCTTAGAAAACGGTTTTCAACAGGAAAACAAACCTATGAATCGCTTGGTAAGCGGCGCACAGCTTACACCAAAAGGAGATAAAAATGAACACAAACCCAAGCAAAACAACAGTTACTAAATCAGGCGTTCGTACACCTATTCGTTTGCCTATGGCAATTAAACCGTACGATTTTCAACGTGCATGGAAAGCTGCACAGACAGGATTGCCCGATAAATATTATGCGATTCTTGAACACATGTTACGCTTCGACGATCAAATCGGGTCAGCCATGCAACAGCTTACTTCAGGTGTTCTATCTGGAGGCATAAATGTGATGCCTCGTGAAGACGCTGGTGAGGCAGGTGTAATTCAGGCAGCTATATTTCAAGAAATCTTTGATGATCTTGATATTGAGGCAATGATTGAACACCTCATTACGGCACACTATTTTGGATTCACAGCTGTAACATTTCCTGCCGAATCCTGGGAAGTAAACAACTACCAAGGCCGTTCTATTCTTGCACCAATCACGTATGAGATACTTCCTCAATCATGGATTTTTGCACGAAAAGTAAACAAGCAAGATGAGTGTACGAGTTTATTTATTGGAGACTCAGCCTTACATGAATTGCCCATTGGTGCAGTTTTAGTGAACAGTGAGCGTAAGATTATTTCTTACCAAGACATCGATTTTACAGCGTATGGAAAAGGTGCAGCAGTGGCACGTTTGGCAGTCTTCAAGTACTATGACGTTGAAGATTGGGCAGGCTTTAACGAAGTATTTGCACAACCTTTAATCCTTGGCAAAACAGGACCAGGAGGTGACTCAAAGGTCGTAAAAGAAGCCGTGATGAATATGGCATCAGATAGCCGTGCTGTAATTGGGCAGAACGACACTATTGAATTTCCTGAAGCTAACAAAACCTCAAGCGCCGAAACCTACGAGGCATTTTGGAACAAGCTGGATAACGCAATTTCTAAAGTGATTAAATCCGAATCGCTAACAGATAACATTGCAGGAAGTTCACACGGTTCAAATGGAGCAGCTAAAACAACGAATGGAATTCGCCTTGATGTGGCTCTAATGTTGTCTAAAAAAGTAAGCCGAAACATTCGCAGAAAGCTTATGCAACCAATCGCAGACCTGAACTTTAAAGGTCAATTATTATGTGATTTTGTACTAAAACCAAAAAGCGACTCAGACATCTTGAACACGGTTCGAGCAATGAATGAAGCTGGCAAAAAAGTACCCTTGAGTAAAAAACAATACTACAAAAAAGCTGAACTCATTGAACCTTCAGAACCTGAAGATACGATTGCTGTTCAGGCAAATCTAGGAGGCTTATTCTGATGTTTCAAGACGATTATTCATACAGCAACATTGTTTCTAAAATTCAAAGTGACGAACAGGAAGCGCGGAAAGCTATACTCTTTCTAATTCATAAAATAAGAGTTGCACAAAGCGATATTGAAGTTGCACAAGAAAAATTGAGATTTGCAGAAAGTGAATTACAAATATTTAACAATGCAGTTGAAAAGGTTTTTCAGCACATGAAACTTCCTGACGAAATTACATTAATAAATCATCATAGAATTATAATTATGATGAAAAATGGGAAGTTTCAAAAGCGCGAATTGAGCCTAAGAGAAAAACTATGAATATAAATCAAGCCGATGTAGATCGCGTAAAAAAACGCTTAGAGGTTGCTGTAAAAGATGCCTTAACCGAGAAAGATGCCAAAGCAATTATGGCAGAAGTGCAAGGAATTATTTTGCTCAGAACCAGAAAGGGGAAATTCCTAGAAGGTTCAAAAACTCCTGCAAAATACTCAGCTGGCCACGCTCGATTAAGAAAAAAACTTGGTCTACCAACCGAACGCGTCACCCTTTTTATGGGTGATGTCGGAGTACTAGAAAGCATAAAAGGCAAAGCAGAAAGCAACAATACAGAGTTGACACTAGAAGTTGGCTACCTCGAGAACAGCGAAGCCAGGGCACGCCAAATTGGTATCTGGCTAGATGACGAAGGAGCAGGAAAAACAAAAGTCCGGTACAGACACATCGGACTAACAGACGCCGAATCTGATAGAGTGATCAGTAATCTGAAAACGAGAATAGGCAAAAGTATTAATCGTGCGAACACTTAAAAAACTATTCCTCTTAATCCTATTCATCGCCAGTTGCAACACAATTGAGCGCACACGAACTCAAACCGAAAGAATCGACACAGTATTCGTTTCCGTTCCACGAGCGTCCTACGCGCTAAAAAAAGACGTAATCCTAAGTGATACAGTTCTAATCGAAGATGAAAAACTAAGCATCAAACTAATTCGATTTCACTATGCAGCTGCAGGGGATTCTATAACCGTAATAGCTGCTATTAAACCCGACACCGCGCTCATACCCATAGAACAAAAAACAATCACGATAAAAGAAAAAGACACCAAAATCATTAAAGAAAAACCCTTAGAGCTGTATTTGATCATTGTCTTTTTAATCGCGTTCATTGTTATCATTATTCGAGTCTCTAAATAAAAAAAGCCTGAGTTAATCGCTCAGGCTTTCGTTTAGTTGGATAATTGTTTCTGTTTTACTTCCTTCTCGAAGTCTTCCCATGCGAAGTATAAACCCATTTCTAACTCTTCGTCATCCTCTCTTAGTTTTTGCATGGCCATAAAAACCATAGATTTGAGGATTACAAAAGACTTGTACTCTAATTGATGAGTAACGGGTTGTGGTTTTTTTTCTGCCATATTAACGTACTCCCCTCTCGTCTAATCTTCTTCTAACTGTGCGAGAAGATGTACCTAACTGGATAGCTATTGCTTCACAAGAGAACCCATCTAAAAACAAAGAAACAGCCTTTTCAATATCAGTATCAGTGAGTTTATTACCGTTTCTTTTCTTGCGAATAACACTACGCTGAAGTTCAACATTATCTTCTTTTAACTGCATAATGTGTTCAATCAACTTAACCTTATCTTGTAAAAGCGATATAGCTAAATCTGCATGTGATGTCGATTTTGTAACTACGTCTAAAGCATAACCGCCCGTTTTGCGAATCGAAGGTAAAACTTCTGAAGTTACCCATTTGCGAAACGCTTGCGCTTCGGGTTTTCTTGATTTAAAAATGAGGTTGTACAAGCCCGATTCGTTCACACAAATCATTTCTTTTTCGCCATAACTTCCCCTCACAATGTGAGGGTACTTTTCATCATCATCAAGCATACGATAAGCGTTATCTGGCTTGTCAAAACCCAAAGCCTGGGCAACGTGTGCGGCAACAAAGAGAGGAGAATTAGGGTCGCCGACAACTTGAATCTCATTATTGTTAAATGAGAAAGAAAGGGAAAGATTGGAATTCATAATATTTGATTTTTTGGGAGTTTAAATTTAAGTGAGTGGCGCTCCCAAGTGCTCAAATACATAAACACTGACTGGATTGGTTACCAGTCACGCCACTCAGTTAATGAACTTTATTTGCTATAAACAAAAAAAGCCACAGAATGGCTTATTGATTCTGTATTTGTAATCGTTGGGAACGACATTTCAATGGTATATGTATTTTGCATAAAAGTCAAGTTTTAAAGAGTTAGACAAAGAAGCCCCTTTCGGGGCATGAATTAGTTATTAGGGTATGTCTTATCGTACATCTTCTGAAATGTTGAAGCGTACCAAATAACTCCAGCTGCAATAAGGTATAATGCAACGGTCTGCAAACCGCGATTTATAGACTTGTTTTCGTCACGCCTTTTTTCTTCTTCTCTTGTAGCTTTTAATTCAGCAATCAAAGCTTTCATATCATCACCTTCCTGCTCTTTATTCTCGAAAGGCGCAATATCTACTGGAGCAGCATAGCTTTCAGTTAGAGGAACTTTCGATAAATTTTGTACCAAGGCTGCATCAATAAATCCAAGAAATTCACCATTCTCGTCAACCGTTACAAAATAACCACGTTGTAATTTAACACCGTAAACAGTAGTGCCAACTTTTAAGGTCTTACGAATAGCTGCATCAGGATTAGAACTGGCCATTACTGGAGCCTCGTCAATCGTTTTTAGCGTATCCATTTCAGGATATTTTTCAATTAATGTTGAGCTTTGAGCCTGTGCCAAAACAGGAATAAACAAGAATATGATTAATAGAGTTTTCATGAGTTTAAGCCTTTTCTTTTGAGTTTAAAATAAGTTTTGCCGTTCGCATCTTTATGAGAATCGAAATAATCCTGAAGAGCCAAATTACCGTGCGCCTTATGGCAATAATCAAGAGCTTCCTGGTACGTAAACAACTGATTCACATTCACGACTGGCATTTTAGAACGTTGCCCTAAAGCAGCTTTCTTTTGTTTAAGTTTAATCCATTGTTCCAAAGTTAAGGAAACGGAGCTATATTTTCGCGCTAAAGGCAAATGATTTTCCATTTCCAACAGCGTCTCTCTAATCTCATCACGAGAATAGAGGTGTACCAAGCGTAAAGCTTGTTTCTTGTCCATCTGTTTTTTAAGCTTTTTAACATTCTCCAAGTCGTTAGATATAAACTTGAGCAACAGGTCAGCCAATTGATCTTCATTAATTTCAGCCATGAGCATATAAGCGTTTATGATTAGGATTCACTTTCTTTTCCTCCAGTTCTGGGAAAAAATCGCTATTAGTCGTTTTCTCCATCATTTCCATGTACTTCAGCTCTGTATTAGCTGAGTTAATGATTGTCTGCGCCAAGGTAGCCACAACCTTAGCCTTAGTCTCTGTCATACTTGACTCTTCATCCTTAACGAGCTCAATAGTCTCGAAAAGGTGATCTCTTAAATCTGCAAGGGTTACTTTTTTTCCCATTTTCGATTGATCTCCATGTTTAGTTTTCTAGTTAAATAACTTACTTCTTGTAATTCTTCAGGCTCTTGTTTAACACTATTGCGAAGTACATTTTCAACAGTGTCAATCATTTCCAAGTTCTCGATTGAGCAGTTAAGAGAACTTCCATCTTTAAACGTAATGAGCATACCTTCAGGGATAGGCCCATTGTTTTCAATCCATACAAGGCGGTGCAAAAACTCCCATTTTTTATGAGCTAATTTCTTTTTCAAATAGCCATAATGATCTGTGATAATTGTACCAACTGGCAGTGTATTATGAGGCAAATTGCCTTTTTTAAAACAGGTTCGGTTAATCTGTCCTGGGAATTTCTTACCCTTATTTGCAGGTACATTTCCCTTTTTAAATTGGCCATTGTGCGGTCTTCTAAGCTTCAGCTTTTTAGCTTTTCCCAAAATGCCCGACTCTGTTCTGCCAAGTTCTTCAGCAATTTCAGCAATAGGCATACTGGCAAAATTGTCTTTTAAAAAAAGTACTTCAGCAGCGGTGTATAGATCAGCCATTTTTCCTTTTCCTTTCTTCACGATCGGCAATAGCTTTGTCAACTGCTTTTTCAAGCTCCTTACTTTTCACCAACCACTCTTTTTCGCGAGTGTCGAAATAATTTGTCTGAGCCGTTCTCATGTCTTTTACCATTTTCACAAATTCAATTATTGTCATGATAGTCCTCAATCCAGTATTTAATTAGATCAATCATTAATTTGATTACAGCTGCTATCATGTAAGCAACGCATGCTCCAAAAGAGAATAGAAGTAAAAAAGCAATAAACAGCCCTGCATCTGGTCCAATCATTTTACTTTCCTTTCAATTTGCATTTTCGGTTAGTTTCTGAGTCAGGAAAAAACACTGCTCAGCTTTAGCATTCCAGTCATCAGCTTTACTGAGACTTGTAGAACTTCCATAGCCATTTTCACGAGCCATTCTAGCATTCTTAGCACATACTTTCGCATGTCTCTCTAACAGCATTGCAAGCAATTCAAAATCACTCTCTGTTATCTCAACAGTAAATTCACGTTCACTCATAATTCAACATTCAAAATTTATAATTCAACATTATTCTGGTACAGAAAGCCCATCAACACTCTCAATCTTACCATTATACTTAGCAGCTTCCAGCTCCTCATCCCAAGCAGGGTCAACCCAAAGCCAAGAATGAATGCAGTTATAACCACCAGCATAATGAACAACATCAAGCCCTTGTCCGTTGCTCATTTGTTCAATTTCCAAACGAGAAAACACTTTGCCAATACAGCGAAGACAGAAAGGACGAGTATTAACACGAGCATCACCATAATAAAGCGCCCAATCTAAACCGACCTCACGAGCCACGCCATCACGCCAAATACGATTATAACCGCTTACTGCCAGCCTGGCATTTGTCCTGGCATAGTGCATTGGTTTCTTAATCACATCAAGAATTGCCTCTTCTAACAGAGCACGATTCAAGGAACCTTCAGCTAATTGCTTTTCAAAAGCCTGAACCGTAGCGTCAAATAACTCTTGTTTCACGCTTCCAAAATTGCTCTCAAATGATTTACGAAGCGCTTTAGCTGCTCTAGTATTCGTAATAGCCTCAGTAATATTCGGCATCACCACACCAACTGATGTATAAAAATCAGTTGCCGTATCAACAATCTCATTAAAATTAGATTGAATATTCGTGAGCAAATCTTCATTAATAAAATCAGCTGAATCACGTAAGGCAGCCTCAACCACATCACGAACGGCAGACTGATCAGAAACTTCACCAGCAACACGAATCAAATTCTCAATAAAAGCCTCCTCAAATTGAGTTAAAGCAGGGTCGTCATACGTTCCAGCAAGAACACGTTGCACCTCTTTTTCCAAATCTTCAATAGCTTTAAAAACCTTACTCATCGAATAAATCCGTTTGATTTTCTAGTTGTTTTTGCTTCATGCGTTCATACGCATCAAGATGTTTTTTCACGTCTCGGCGTTTATTCTCATTCAAAAAAGTATTACGATAAGTGAATGAGGTGAGACAGTCGTAATTCGTGCAGACATATACACGAATTTCACTCAATTGAGACTCTCCAGGAGGTATGTATTCCCGAGTCTCAGCAACAAGGCATTTACTTCCGCACTTGAAACATACCATTCAGGTTCTTCCTTACATTGAAACTCGTGCGATTATCAGTAACAAAAACCAATACTTTTCTCTTTCCAGATCGCACTTCTTTAACATCGTGAGATGCAGACCATTCATTCATCTCTTTGCGTAAAGAACATACTAAATCGTATGCCCAAATCTCATTATAAATTGCGTCCATTGTGTTCAGCCCATCGTTTAACACTTCGCCAATTAGAACAGCCGCGAAATTCTTCAATCCCGCGCCCAGATTTCACAGCTGCAATAACAGCTTCCTTACTAGCCAATCGAGAAGTATTCTCAACAGCCTTAACCGTTTTCGGTACAGACAGAGCACGCTCTGTCTCACTATTCTCAGAATTCCTAGCACTCTGTACAGAAAGGGCACGCTCTTTCTGTTTACTCTTCACCTGCACAGCCTTCTCAACGCGCTCTTCTCGCATCATCCCGATATAGCTAATCATACCAACCAGAACAGGAAAAATCGAACCAGAAACAAGCGCTCTAAACCAATTCAATTCCCAATAAGCCCACACATTTACATAAACCTGAAAGCCAATTAACACGAACAAAGCAGACCAAGTCATCTTCAATGCGGTCTTATTTTTTTTGATGTGTTCATCTTTCAGAAAGTAAAAAAGAGCTACAACGAGAACGTCAAAACTAGCAGATAAAGCCAAGCGAACGAGCCAATGATCAGTCTCAAAAAACTGATACAAGTGAACAGACATTACCACGAGAGGAACAGCCACAAGAAAGTTAATTTTTGAAATTCCCAACTTCATGCTGCATTGCCAAGTATTCAGTTTCAGTTATAATCGAACTCGCATTCAAAAGCACTTTAGCCAAATCAGCGTGTACAACTTGCATCTGCACCATTCCTGCAAGAGTAATTGCAAGTACGTGCTTAGGCTGTTGCATAAGCACGTTTGCATCGGATAATAATGGTCTGATGTCAATTTCTGAACTCATTACTTCAGAACCTCATACTCTAGTGTTTCTTCATTGTATTCTGAAATCGTAGTGTACCATTTACCTTTGGTTACATGGATACAGGAATTCAAAATCTCATGAGCTTTGCGCACACGCTCATCGTGTAAATCGTCTGGTGACATCGACAAAAACGCCTGCAACTCAGGAGTATATTTGAAGTGTTTACCGCCAGCCTTATTGCCAAAAAACAAGCTTTTTAGCATAGTAATAAGCACTACAATGTCGGGGGAAGCATCAACAGAACTCGTTTCATATTCATTAATAAAATCCTGCAAAAATACTTTTGCTTGATGAACGCGATCGTCAAAAAAGCGACGTGAAGAGCGACCAATGTTAAAACGAAACTTACCGTCTGAGGTATAAAGCGTCATAGATTCTTGCTGATCTTCAGGCTGCAACTTCTCATTGCCAGCTTCAATTATTCCCTCGATAATCGTCTCTTTAACGAAACAGTCAAAATCTTTCTGAGCATTAATCAAGCGCAAATATTCACGCATAATTTGCTTCATAAGCATATCTGTTTGAGCTGGTGTCGTTGTAAGCTCTAACATTTTTCGATGCACTTTCTTTTTGGGCTCAGTGCGAAGCCGAGATGCTTCAGTTGACATAGTGTACAAGTGATTTTAATTGTTGTTTGATTAAATTGTTGACAAATTCTGTCAAATGTTGCCCTGTGGTAAGCTCCATAAATCGCTGTGTAAAAGCGTTCATAGCAAATTCAGCACTCCAAGGCATGAGCAGGTTTGTACCATAAAAGAAGGAACTGATTTCAACATCACGCAAATACTGATCTGCTGTATGTACACTCTCAGGCATAGCACCTTTAAGCTGAAAACGCTGAGAAATAACCTCCATAACCATTTCCTCAAGCTTTGAAAACTCAGGAACAAGCAGCTTAACAGGTGCAATAATGTCACCCAAATAAGCTTCAGCCGCATCGTGCAAAAGTGCCCAAAGAGCGTCTTTTTCCTCGACTAAATAAGATGCCAGGACACAATGTTGAGCAACAGAATAATGATGCACCGTGTGGCCGTTATAACGGCAAATTCGAGACAATGAAATAGCAATGTCATTCAAATCAACCTCATCAATAAACAGATTTACAGGGTCAATATGGCGATGAGAAGCAGTTATGATTTTCATGCTTGCACCTCTTTAGCAGGGTAATCTTTCAAATAACTAGCTTTTGAAAGCTCGAAAATCTCATCTGCAAAAAGACTTTTTAAACCACTAGCCATTTTCAACTTACCAGAACGTTCAAGCTCAAAGTATTGATAAGGGTGTAGGTTAATTATAACAGTTCCCTCGACATTTGTAGAACCAACTCCTTTTAAAATGCGATCACCAAACCAAATAAAAGTAGAATCTCCGAACAAAAGTTTACACAAGTCTTCAGAACCTTCGATACCTAAGTAAGAAAACTCAACGTAATCCTCGCAAGGTTTACAATTTTTCTTGAGTTGATAATAGCCTCTCATTTTTCTGTAAGATTTTAGAGAAGTTTTACCTGAAGGATTTTGCAAAACAAAACTACCATTCAATGAGCCAACGTCTTGAAAGCCTAGCTTTTCAGCTAACTCACTAGCACGAGCAACTGCTTTCTTTCTCTTCTCAAAGAAATCAGTAACAATTTTAGAAGCTTCAGAACCAGCCTCAGCTTTCCATTGAAATTCATTCAGCTTAACCATTAGAAACCTCCTGTTCATTAAGCGATTCTGCAATTTTTAAGCGAAGAGAATGCAATGTGCCTTCAATATACCCTGCCATAAAAGCATGATCAGCCAACTGCAACTTTGATTCTTGATTAAACAAAGTCGCATTAATAGCAACAAACTGCTCTTTACGAGCCAAAGCCGCCTCAAAACGATTAACCTTATCCTGAGCATTCATCTGATTCAAAAGAATCAAAGTAGCCTCACTAAGTTGAATATGTTTCTCACCCATTTCTTACCTCGATTTTACGTCCATTTGTACTTAATTCATTTCTATCTAAACTCTCTACAAAAGCAACAGCAACAGCTGCAACCTGTATAAGTTCTTCTCTTAGATTTTTTAATCCAGCAGAGTAAAGTTCACCTACTTCTTTATTTTTAAAACGAAGACGTTGTTTAAAATAAACCTCACATGCCTCTTTAGCAGACTCGCCAACCTCTTCAGTTAAAATCGCCATCCATGCAACAGTATTGTGATTCTGTTGTCCAAATTTGTCATCCTGCTTAGCACGTTCTTGAAGAACCTCATCAAGAACTGCATTAATTACTCGAACGTAATCGCTGTCAAGCCCTAGACTCCCGACTCCAGACTCCAGACTCCTATTCAAACTATCCATTAGTCCCATCCTTTCTTACACCAAAACGTCCAGCTAAATCTTCAAGTGCAGAAGCATCAACACTTAACTTTTCACCACGTCTGCGAGACTCTTTTCTCTCAGTCGGCCAAGGGAAATAAGTAACATCTAAAGCATCTGTACCCAACATTTCAGCGGTCAACATAGCCTCGCGAATAGCGTGTACAATATCACCAACTTGCTCAAATCGAGAAGACAAAGCAGAAGCAATTTCGTTGTTAATCAAGCCAGAGCCAATGAATTTCGCAATGTGCGCACGAGAGCCCTGAGCATATTCAAAAGGCATCTGAATAACACGCTTACGAATCTCAGCATCACTTTGAATCTTCTTTTCAAGTGAAGGTTGTCCAGTCAAAATGATAGAAATTAGATCACTTTGTCCCTTGAATTTGTACTCCCAAAGGCGTTTTAAAGCCTTTAGAGTTGCAAGGTGTAACTCGTGAGCTTCATCAATCAAAAGCACGATATGATTGCCTTTAACCTTAGCAGCTGTAAGAATGTCAAGTACTTGTAACATTCTCATTTCTTTTCCGCGCTTTGGTGAAGCTGTACCAATAAATTCCAGTCCTGTCGTGTAAATAATCTGATTCAAAATCTCAGAGATATTGATACCTGTGCGCTCTGGCCAGTATAGATTAACAAATCGGCAACGTTCACGACTTCCAGACTGAATGCGAGATAAAGCGAAATCAACCGCTGTTGTTTTTCCACTCATAATCGGTCCATAAATAGCCAACCACTGAGCATCTTCAACCGCACCTTCTAATGCAGCATGTATTTTCTTAAAAGTCGGAGTAGCTTCAAAAAAACCAGTAGGTTTTACTTTTCCGAAATGTTCGTATAGATACTTTTCAATTTTCATGTGTTCATTTTTTTAGAGATTAACCAACCGCTTTGCGCAATTGATCAACAGTTTTTTGAGTCAATTTGCCTGACTCATGAGCAGTTTGTACAAGTGTCTGTATAATTTCAGGAATCTCATTCCAGCGACAGCCAAGCGCCGTACACAGATACTTTTTAGCTTCATCCAAGCCAAGAACAGGCTCAGATTGTTCTGTGAAAGCCGTTTCAGCTTTCACTTCAACTTGTTTAGTAGTAAGTTTTCTTACATTCGTGTGTTCAGTTGGTAAGGTCAATTCGATACCAACCGCATCTGCATTAAGAGCAACCTCACGTTGAGTTAATTGCTGTCTTAATGTCTCAGCAGGTTTTGTCCGCTTCATTTCACTTTGAACCAATGGCCAAATATCAAAGCTCGTAGAAGTACCATTCGGCAACTCTCCAACGCCTTTCATGCGACCCATTGCATCAGTAATTACCTGTATTCGACTCATCACAAAGCGTTTATCATCAATCTCATACAGTTCATTATTCAGAGAAATACAACCTGCTGCATCAACAGATCTATATTGTTGCTTAAAGAGAACCTCATAAATATCTTGCTCTAAATACCGATTACCTAAAGCAATATCACCTTTATTTGCTGCGACTTTACGCTCTTGCAAACCTAATTCGTAACGCTGTTTAATAGAAGATCGACGTACAATAGGGTGCGCCTTCTCATTAATTTTCAACATTTCAGAATAAGCCAACAAATTCAAGTCCGTAAGACTGATTTCACGAATCTCTTTAGCCTGTAAAACTTGATGAAACAATAATTCAGACTGCCAATAAGAGCGAAAACGGCGCTCAATTTTACCACCAGATTGATGAATCATTTCACGTTCAGACTTGGATGCTTTTAAAACAACCTCAACACCTAAGCGTCTCATACCTTCAGTAAAAGCCTCACTTTTACCAACAGCACCTTGATCTAACTCCATTTTGGCAGGCAATGCAAAAGCTTCAAAATTCGCATCATTGCGGAAATAACACGCATTAAAAAACTCAGCAACCATTTGCAAACTTTCACCAGGAGAAACAAAGTATTGAATGAACGATCTACGAGACCAAGTATCAACCAAAGCTGACAACCAAAGCTTCATTTTTTGCTCACCTTGCTTGTTTTTGTAAGGATTAGCAATACTTTTTCCAACTGGAGTAACAACCCAATCACTCTCACCACGCTTAACAACGCCAAAGTATTCACTAACGGAAAAGTCAAGCATGTGAACTTGATTCACATGTGAATCTTCAAATCGAGAATAAGCACGAGGAGCATTAAAGCCCAACTGACGTAACCGCTGATTGACAGTAGTTGCATTCAATTGTCCAGGCTCAACAACTCCAGACTGTTCCGCTAATCGAATAGCATCTTCAGTACGCAAATAACGTTTATTACGTCCAACAGAACCTGCTTGCACCTTTAAAGCGCCAACATCAAGAATAAGAGCAGAATCAATTTTAGATTCACGAGGGCTTTTTTTTGAACCTTTAGTAACATCCAACCTACGATATAACGTTGCAGCAGATACACCCAAATCCTTTGCGTATTTCTCAACCAACTGGCGAGAATTACCGTGACCTGCACTTAGAATTTGTAAGCGAATATCGCGCAATAGTTCGTCTTTTATTTCAACCTTGGCTGGCATGTCTAAACCCTTAATAAGTGATGAATAACTCTGAATAACGTTGTCTGTATAGCTCCATCAAGTCGTAAAAACCATTCAGGAACTTAACCAACTCAGCTTGATTCTCAGGTAACAACTGATCAGCTTCAATCCTATTCAGATTGAGCATCATATCTTCAGCTTGTTTATTCAATTTGCTATAAGACTCACGAAAGGCAGAAACCTTCTCACGAATTGGCTCATATTTTTTCAAGTCCTGTAAATCAGACATAGTTGAATCCAATTCACGTTGCTTAATTTTGAGCTGCATTTGCAATTCATCAGCCTCTTGCGATTTCTCGCGAAGCTTTTTAAGCTCATCTTTCAAATCATTAGCTGATCTGCGAGAAATTTCATCAACAGACAATTCCCGATCTTCAATAACAATCGAACCATCAGCAACCAACTGCTGAAACTTTTCAGACCCAGCCTGAATGATTTGTCTAAGCTTCAATACACCCAAATTTGCAACAGAGTGTGAAATCGATTTCACACTTTTCTCACCAGAACCCAATGCCTGGCGAAACTCCCGACCAATCTGAGCACTTAAATAAGCCATTCTATCACTCGTGCCAATACTAGCGAAGTATTCACGAGCTGTAGTGTAACCAAGGGCCAGATACAATTTATCGTCAACCATTTCACTAAGAGCAATGTAACTCTCAAGCATCGATTTCTTTAAATTTGCGTCAACGATCACAGCACGATCACGCATTTCCTGCGTTATCTGTACAATTTCTCCAGTCGAGTCATCAGTATATTGAACGACATCATTAGTCATTATTGATTTTCCTTAAATTATGGGTGTAAATTTTATCTAGTCCAGTGATCAGCTTTGTTGCAGCCTCTTTCGATAGAGCATTCGCAAAAGAGCTAACCCCAAGTTGTTTTTGAATAAATTTATTTAAATGATCTTCCGACCAAGTAAGAGCCTTAACTAACTCTTTAACTCTCCAAAGCTGTTTAGGAGAAATTCGCCAAGGATATTGAGCGCCAAAATCTGGTCTAGGAATCTCACCTGCATAAAACCGCAGATAAATCCAAAGCACCTTTAATTGCACCTTATTTAATTTCTTAGTGCTCTCAGTGCCAAACTCAGCAAACAACCAAGTCTTAAAATGTGCGCGATCTTCCCACACGCCACTTTCAATACACTTATTAATATAAATCTGTCGAGCTACATGATATTTACGAGCACGATAATCGATTTCAGCCATTATTTACCACCTTACTTATATAAGACTCGCTCACGCCAAACTGACGAGCGACTTCTTTTTGAGATATTTTTTTCGAGACCAGGCGTTTAATCAACATTGTCTCAGGGACCTGTTCAGCCAAGCGAATAAGCTTCAGATTAACGCCCTCTTTTTGAGCAAACCGATACACAGTTGCAAGGGAGCAACCGCACTTATCAGCTATTACAGCAGGATTTTTCTCCTGTCTAAGTAAAAAGACAGTCAATGGCTCACGCTGCTTCATGGCCTACCAAATTTTGAAGCCTTAAACTAATTTCAAGATTAGATCTTGAATCAAGGAAACTTAATGCAGCTGCCCAAACAGCGTCATTTTCCTTTTTCTTACGAATAATTCGAGATACGTAGTCATAACAATAGGGTGTACGTTCTGCAATTTTCTGTATGTCACCATACTGAAGCAGTGCAACCACTTTGTCCTTACTAATTTCCCGAGTAGAAATACTTTGAGATAATTGCGACATATTGTATTTTAGTTTAGAAGTTCGTAGTGTGTTCTAATTTCTATCGCAATATACTGCGATATGTCGCATATATGCAAATATATTTCGCGATTAATCGCATATTTATACTAATTTTTTTTGCTTGAGTATAAATCATCGTTTCAAGGAAGAGGTAACCAATTCTCCATTATCAGCGAGAAAAATTGGTCAATTGGCAGAAATAGCCGATCGGACTCTCTATGATGCGTTTAAGGATGGGCACGATTTCCGCATATCCATGCTAGAAAAAGTAAACGATGTAACACCGATCGATATAAATTATATCATAACAGGTGTGCGGAAAAGCGCAGAAAGTGTGAAATCGATTTCACACAATGAGACAAGTGTCCAACCAGATGGACAATCAGAAGACCTAAACAGAAGTGCGAAACCAGTTTCACACTCTAATACAGGAAGCGCAGCAGAACCAGGATCAATCTATGATTCAGAATACACTAAAGTTCCATTCTATAATGTGTATGCTCATGCTGGCTCAGGTCGCCTAATAGAAGATAGAGAGCCAATACAATTCTCATTTAGATCATACTTTATAAAAAACACGCTAAAATCAAGCTCAAAAGACCTATTCTTAATAAAAGTAGCAGGCGACAGCATGGAGCCAACGCTATATGAGAATGACACCATACTTATAGATCGATCAAGAAGATCAGTAGCAAGAGACGCAATATATCTAGTTCGCCTGGACGACAACTATCGAATCAAAAGAGTCCAAAAAATCGCAAATAATCAATATCGCTTAATATCAGACAATCAAATTTACCCACCAGTAGATATAAGCACAGGCCCCGACTGCGAAATAATAGGAGAAGTTACTTGGATTGGAAGAACACTAAACCCTTTATAAAAGATCAATAACACACCAAAAGTAACAACAAGAAACTGCAAGTAACAACAAGAAACATTTAAAACGGCCAAAAAATAAAGGGCAAAAAAGAACAAAACCCTTTAAATAATGAGAAAAAAGCCAAAAATAACCCTCTATTTGTCTCAATCCTATAATACATTGTATCTCGACCCCCTAATAGTTCATTTACCATCTCTTTTAGTTCATGGCTAGCTTTTAAATCCTTTCCAATGGTATCGTACATTGCTGTAGATGCGTTACTTGCATAACTTGTTTCTGGGCAAAAATAGAAGCTAGTCATATAACCCCAAT
>Ga0100403_1000842_pt1 | contig 29967 bp, 29 predicted proteins | sample CryGeymet201501t_FD_83663 | JGI IMG/M metagenome (GOLD analysis project Ga0100403, IMG submission 83663) | Groundwater microbial communities from Crystal Geyser aquifers in Utah, USA - Crystal Geyser metaG 2015-01t | ecosystem: Environmental > Aquatic > Deep subsurface > Groundwater | place... | reverse complement strand
CTTCGAGATAAATAAGAGTCAACAAAATTAGCTGCTTTTTCACTAATAAACACAGGCCTGTCTTTTTTACCTTTACCTCGAACTGTAAATTCTCGCCTTTTTGTATTGATATGATCTCGGTTTAGGTTGACTAGCTCCGATACACGTAATCCGCTAGAAAAGAGTAGTTCTACTAATGCCAGGTCACGAGCACCAATGTCTGTAGAAGTATCTATCTCGTTAGTTATACGTTCTATTTCGTCGAAATGAAGAAATGTTACTTGTTTTCTGGTTGTCTTGGGTAGTTCAATTTTATTTGGCGAAAGAGTTTGGATATCTCTTTTAGAGAGATAACTGAGGAAACCGCGGAGGGCTATTAGATGGTAACTTTGTGTTATTGTAGCTAATTCATCATCGTTGTTATTCTTATAACGATTTAACCAAAGTCTGTATTTACGAATAATTTCCGTTGTTATTTTATCAACTTCAATATCATCCGTGAACTCTACAAATCTTTCAAGATACAGCCTATAGTTTTCGGCTGTTTTAGGAGATCTTCCACCCTCAACCTCTAGGTATTCAATAAAGTCTAGTATATATTCTGATAGATACATAATATAAGCATAGCTTATATATCTAAAAGTGGGTACAATTAATTAGATGCAATTTATTGAAACAATCATTTTAGGGTTAATCCAAGGTCTTACTGAGTTTATACCTATAAGTAGTTCTGGTCATCTTGTTATAGCTCAGAACTTTTTTAATGGTGCATCTGATCATCTATTTTTGGAGTTTATAAATATAGGAACTCTGTTGGCGTTAATCGTATTCTTTCGTAAGAAGATAGTAGATATAACTAAAGATGTATTCGTAAACAAAAGATACAAACTAGCGACAAATATATTGATTACGGCAATACCTGCGGGAGCCGTAGGGTACTTTATGTCTGATTTTATTTCAACAAATGGATTTTTTGGTAGCCTGAATACGGTTGCGGTTACGCTAGCTGTAGTGGGTATTGTCATGATATTTATAGAAAGATTACCTAAAGCTAGTGAAGTAAAGGATATGACTAGTCTCGGATATTCTCGAGCGTTTTATATTGGAGTTGCACAAATATTCGCATTAATACCTGGCGTTTCGCGTTCTGGCGCAACAATTATTACGGGTAGGTTATCTGGAATGAAGTCTTCTATGGCCGCAGAGTATAGTTTTTTGGCATCTATCCCTATTATGATAGGTGTAACTTTGAAAATATTTATAACTGACAGTGATTATTTATTTGCGAATTTTGAAGTGTTGGCGCTTAGTAATCTAATCGCTTTTATATCTGGTGTAGTCGCTATCGGTTTTTTGATGAAGTATCTATCTAGTAGGAGTTTGGCAATTTTTGGCTGGTATAGGTTGGCTTTATCGTTTATATTAGTGTTGATAATTTTTATTAAATAAAACAGGAGAAATCATGAGCAATATTCAGAAAACGTTAATAATATTCAAACCGGACACTATGCAGAGGGGACTTGTTGGTGAAATTTTAACTAGATTTGAGCGAGTTGGTCTAAAGATTGTAGCTACGAAAATGTTTGCGCCAGATAAGGCACACTTCCATAAACATTATGAAGATATAGGGAAGATGATTACTCGTAGAGGTGAAACTATCTTCAATATTACATTAGAAATGATGACACAAGGTCCCGTAGTCGCTATGGTCTTAGAGGGAGTAGAGGCTGTAGCTTTGGTACGAAAGATGGTCGGGCCTACTGAGCCAAAATCTGCTGCACCAGGTACAATACGAGGGGATTTTTCACATATGAGTTACGGATACGCTGATACTGAAGGTAAAGGTATTCCAAATCTTATTCATGCAAGTGGTGATGAAGACGAGGCCGAAAAGGAAATAAAGCATTGGTTTTCTGACAGTGAAATCTTTGATTACCATGCTCTTAATGAAAAGTTCACGCGCTAAGCTATCACCCTTGTCGTGTTATAATAGTTGATAGGATTGCCCTGGTAGCTCAACTGGATAGAGCAGATCCGTCCTAAGGATAAGGTTGTAGGTTCGACTCCTGCCCGGGGTACCATCAAGATTATGAAAAACAATACATCAAAGAGTGAACGAATAGGTTTAGAATTCGAGGGTCAGCGTGATGATGAGTCATTACTCTTTGTGTTTCGTAGACACATTATTTCAATGCGCAAGGGCTTCTATCTTTTGCTAATACCATTTACTGTATCAGCTATACCCCCATTAATATGGCAAAACAATTTAGAGCTGTTTTGGATACCTGTTGTTGGTCTGTCTATTGGTCTTTTGTTCTTTTTTTACTACTACGTATTGTGGTATTTCACTATATACATAGTGACCGATCAGCGTATAAGGCAGGTGACCCAGAAAGGATTTTTTGGTAAAGACGTTATAGAGTTGCGCCTGTCAAAGATTCAAAACATAAGCTATAATATACCAGGGTTTAGTGGTGAAATATTTAAATTTGGAACTATTGTTATTCAGACCTTTGTTGGAGACCTAGTCATACACCAGGTTGAGCACCCTAACGATATATACAATAAACTACAAGACGCCGTGTCTAACGCAATTAAAGGCCAAGGAGATTATGAAGAAGTTAATTAATAAGTTTGCTAAAAAGAAGACTGAAGAAGGTTCTCCTCTTAGAATAACCAATGATACGGTTGCAAAACATCGTGAAAAAGTGCTAGCAGGTGGGCGCCGTTTCAAGTATCCTGTTCAATATGCGAGACATCACCTTGTTAGGAATGCTATCTTTATAAGCTTAGCGGCCGTTATAATGTTGTTGATTTTTGGATGGTGGAGATTGTATATTGTCCAAGATACCAATACATTTATGTATCGAGTGACCCGTGTATTGCCAATTTCTGTGGCTTCTGTCGACGGACAAGCTGTTCCATACAGTGACTATCTTATGAAGTTTAGGAGCTCTATTCATTATTTGGAACAAAAAGAACAGGTAAGTTTGAATACTGATGACGGACGTAGGCAGGCAGATTTCATCAAAGAACAGGCAATGCAAGATTCTGTCGCAGATGCTTATGCGGCTAAATTAGCTAAAGAAAATAAAATTACCGTTAGTGACGTGGAGCTGGAGACTTTTCTTAAACAACAAAGGCAATCGAGTGACGGTGAGGTTTCCCAGCAGACCTATGACGCTGTCATAAAAGATTATTATGATTGGTCACCGGATGAGTATAGGTTAACTACACACAATAAGCTATTGAGGCAGAAAGTAGCATATCATATTGATAATGATGCTAATAAACTTGCAGACCTGATATCTGTATCTGTCAAAAAAAATAGTGATTTAAAACCTATAGTCGATTCATCGAAAGGTGTTAATAGTCTGTTGCCCGTTTACGGAAAATCTGGATGGGTGCCGAGGTCTAATCAAGACGGCGGTTTATCTTTAGCTGCATTGAAATTGAAGATAAATCAGGTGTCGGATGTAGTCAAGTCTACTAATGGAGACGGGTATTATTTTGTAAAATTGATTGGAAGAAACGATACTCAAGTGAACTATGAATATATACAGATACCCCTTACTAAGTTTGATAATAAGTTAAAGGATATAGAAAAAGAAGGAAAGATACACCGATATATAACTATTAATCAGCAGCAAGTGGATGATAAATAATATGTTTTTTCTACCAAACCTAGATTATGAATATGATGCGCTAAAAGAAAGTATTAGTGAAGATATTATGAGGCTTCATCATCAAAAGCATCATCAGTCTTATATAGATAAATTAAATACAGCTCTAAATTCTTACCCAGAGCTTCAGAATAGTTCTATAGAGGAATTGATCAAGGATATAGATAATATACCTGCTGATGTCCGAACGGCTGTTCGAAATCACGGCGGAGGACACTATAATCATAGTTTGTTTTGGAAATGTATGTCGCCTGGTGGCGGAGGTGAGCCAGAGGGAAAACTTATGGCTGACATTATAGAAAAGTACGGTAGCTTCGAGACCTTTATAGATGAGTTTACTAGCAAGGCTTTGACACTATTTGGAAGCGGATGGGTTTGGTTGCAGCCAGACATGGAGATAATCGCAAGTCCAAATCAAGATAATCCATTAATGTTCGGTCAATCTGCACCTATACTTGGGTTAGATGTCTGGGAGCATGCTTACTACTTAGATTATATGAACAAACGAGATGATTATATTAATAATTGGTGGAATATAGTTGATTGGAAGTTTGTAGAAAACAGATATACTAGTGCCGAGCAAGCCGTTTAATAGTTATTTTTTAGCACCTAGAAATTAAATTACTCACCTATATGGTGAGTAATTTAATTTGGCGGGCATTATAATTAGATTATTTAAGACATTTCCTGGCGGGCTCGACCGGATTTGAACCGGCGATCTCCTCCGTGACAGGGAGGCGTGATAACCCCTTCACTACGAGCCCCCAGGGAATGTCTTAAATTTATAAATTGTCAATGTTTTCGGCTCGATCCCGATTAATCGGGACGATCTCCTCCGTGACAGGGAGGCGTGATAACCCCTTCACTACGAGTCCGTATGATGAGTGAACTCAGAGTATTTTATCAGTTTTTGTTTGCTAACGCAACAGGGAGAGAGTCGTTTATTTATATGGTTGTAGATGCTATAATAGCCTAGTCGTATGAGTGCCGCTATAGCTCAGTTGGTAGAGCGACGCTTTCGTAAAGCGTAGGTCTCCGGTTCGATCCCGGACAGCGGCTCCATAGTTAATATATGAAAACAATTATTTTACAATCAATAAAGCAGTTATTAGCCAATCGGTATGTGTTGGTACTTTGTTTAATTTTAATTATTATGTCGATAAGCTTCACAATCTATGTCGTTCTAAATGTTCATAGTAGTGATCTTCAGCTGGTGACTCATTACTCGGCGTACGGTGTTACGCATATTTATCGCGATCAATGGTATTATTTGCTTCTATTTGGACTGTTCGGCTTGATTATAGGGTTAATGCACTCGGCAATTATTGTCAAAATACTAGCTATTAAGGGTGAGCTACTAGCTTCTTTGTTCGCCTGGTTGAGTATAGTAGTGATGATATTAGCCTGGGTGACAACTAATACAATACTGACGGTTTGGTAATCATGGACGAAGACCTCGAGATACCGCTTGGTAAACGAACGATAAAATATAGGTTTTTTGAGATGGTTCCGGCAATGCTCAGCTACGGAGCTATATTTTTATTGATTATTTTGTCTTTTGTGAGTCCTATATTGGCTGCAATATATTTGATGCTTGTAATAACTACTCTGTTAGTTAAGGCTGTTGGTATCGCATATCATACAATTGTGGGGAATCGAATGATGCAACGAGCGCAATCTGTAGATTGGATGAAGAGGTTAAATGAGCTCGAGAAACCAGAATTTTACCATAAAAATAGTGTAGTTGGTGATTTGAAAGAGTTCGGCTATACCGTTCATATGGATAATCTAGAAAAAATTTGTTCCAATGCGGGCGCTTTTCCTAAGCCGTCTGATGTCTATAATGTAGCTATAATAGCGACTTACAATGAGACATATGATACCTTAGGCCCAACTATGGAATCTATCTTGAAGACTACATATAACAAAGACAGGTTGATAATTGTTATAGCATATGAAGAAAGAGGTGGAGAAGCGATAGAGAAGACCGTTAAACTATTAAAAAAGAATTATTCTGATAAGTTTTTTGAATTTTTGATGGTTAAGCACCCCAAAGATATGCCAGGAGAGGTAGTCGGTAAGGGTGGCAACATTACTTACGCTGGTAAGTACTTGAAGTCATGGCTTGATAAAAAATCTATAGATTACGATAATGTTATTGTAACTACACTAGATAGTGACAATAGGCCCCATGCAACATATTTTGACTATGTTACTTATGAATTTATCGTTCACGAAGATCGAAACAACCTATCATATCAACCAATATCTCTGTTCTTGAACAATATTTGGGATGCTCCGGCGCCCATGCGTGTTGTCGCAACCGGAAATTCATTCTGGAACATAATAAGTTCTATGCGACCTCACGCGCTTAGGAATTTTGCATCACATTCTCAACCTATGAAGGCGCTAGTTGGTATGGATTTTTGGAGTACTAGGACTATCGTAGAAGACGGCCATCAGTATTGGAGAAGCTATTTTCATTTTAAGGGTGATTACTCTGTATATCCTATATATGTTCCCATATATCAAGATGCCGTTTTGTCAGATACGTACCTAAAGACACTAAAAGCTCAGTTTATACAGCTTAGAAGATGGGCCTATGGTGCTTCAGACATCCCGTATGTGGCCACAAGACTATTTACGACTAAGATTAGCGTTCCGTTTTTTGAGGGCCTAGGAAGGTTTATAAGGCTTCTAGATGGGCATGTTACCCTAGCTAGCGTGTCTATTATAGTGGCGATCGGTGGTTGGGTGCCATTATTTATCAATAGTAGGGCATTCCGCGACCCCATAGTCCATCAATTGCCAGATGTCGTTAGCGTTATCCAGAGGATTGCTATGATAGGTCTGTTTATAATGATATTCATATCTTTGAAGCTACTTCCTGCTAGGCCCGAAAGATACAAGAAACGTCGTACAGTATTGATGGTGTTGCAGTGGTTCCTGATGCCTGTCACTGCAGTTTTTTATAGCTCCTTCTCTGCATTTTATTCTCAGACTAGGTTGATGTTCGGTCGCTATCTAGATAAATTTGATGTTACAGATAAGGCAACGGCCAGTTTGGTTAAGATAAAGAACAAGAGATTATCTAAACTGAGGAAAAAAATAGATAACCACAGGTAGTTTCCAATTAAAAAGTAGTGAACGTATAAGTTCACTACTTTTTGTATTAAGGGGTTTTATTATGCTTAATTATGGGTGCGTATACGCACATCTCGCCTTACTTCTTGCAGGGTTTTATCGTATTCAAAACTTAGGCTAAAACTATCTAGCTTGGAAATTTTCAGGGTTGGTTCAATCTGTTGTTTCTTAACCATGGTTACATATTAGCATAAACACAATAAATTGTCAATGGTACATATAAAATTCATTATTCATTCTATGATATATGTATTCACGTGAAAATCATTTTATTGGCGTGGAAAACTTACCTGTTGTGTGGGTAAATAAAAAACCCATGTGTTAGATGGGTAATTAATGATCTAATGGTGGGTCCTAGAGGATTCGAACCTCTCACCTCCACAACGTCAATGTGGCGCTCTAGCCAAATGAGCTAAGGACCCGAGCTCATATAAGGATATCAAAATAGGGGTCGTCAAGCAAGATTATGCTATAATTATCTTGAACGTTGACGCAAATTAACCACTTGCCGAGTTTCGTATAAGTTAACTGTACGATAATAAGTTATCATAAGTGCTTACTCCTGTAGTAAGAAGTCCGGTGGAACCGCTCGCATTATTAATACGAGTCCGAGACATGCGATCTATAAATTTAAATATTATTAAATATTTGAGCTTAATAATCGCATGTTTTTATTTATAAAATTAGGAGATTATCATGAATGAAGAACAACTTTACGCGATGAGGCACAGCTTGGCACATATTACTGCCGCTGCAGTACAGAGGCTCTGGCCTGAAGCAAGGTTTGGTGTTGGTCCTGTGGTTGAGAATGGCTTTTATTATGATATTGACCTCGGTGAAACAAAGATATCGGAGGCTAATTTTGCAAAAATCGAGAAACAGATGCGGGGCATTATAGACTACGGTGATAATTTTGAGCAATTTGATATGCCGATTGATCAGGCGATTGATTGGGCTAAGCAAAACAACCAACCCTATAAAGAAGAGCTACTTAATGATTTGAAACGATCTGGTACGACAGTAGCTAAGGATTTGGATGTCGATGAGCTTGGTATTGTTACGGATGGTGTGTCTGCTGTCGAAAATGTTTCGTTCTACAAGAATGGCAACTTTGTTGATTTGTGTAGAGGGCCTCATGTTTCTAGTACTAAAGATGTCGGTGTATTTAAGTTACTCCGAGTTGCAGGAGCGTATTGGCGAGGTAAGGACTCAAATCCTCAAATGCAACGTCTGTATGGTGTTGCGTTCGCCACTCAAGAAGAACTAGATCAATATATTGAGAGGCTAGAGCTGGCTAAGCAACGCGATCATCGCAAATTAGGCAAGGAGCTGGATCTTTATACTGTTTCTCCGCTTGTAGGTTCAGGCTTGCCGCTGTTTACACCAAGGGGAACTGTACTTCGGGATATTTTTGCACAGTATTCAAATCAGCTTCGTCAGGAATATGGCTTCCAGAAGGTTTGGACTCCGCATATTACAAAAACAGCACTTTATGAGACATCGGGGCATTGGTCAAAGTTTGGTGATGAACTTTTCTTGGTTACTAGCCAAGAAACAGATGACAAGATGGCCTTAAAACCTATGAATTGCCCTCATCATACGCAAATCTATGCTAGTAAGCCGCATAGTTATCGTGATTTACCATTGCGTTTTCTTGAGACTACAACTGATTATCGTGATGAGAAAACGGGTGAGTTGGGGGGCTTGAATCGTGTCAGGTCTCTAACCCAAGATGATAGTCATGTATTTTGTCGGCCGGATCAGATTGGTGATGAGATCAATAGTCTACTTATGAGCGCCATTGCGCTTTATGGTTCAATTGATATGCCACTTAGGGTTAGATTATCATATCGCGACGAGACGGATGCCTACCTTGGTGATATGAAGCTGTGGGAGTCAGCTCAGTCGCAGCTTAAAGACGCAGTTAGTAGTGTTGATATAGATTATTTTGAGCAGGATGGCGAAGCAGCATTTTATGGTCCAAAGATCGACTTTATGGCCACGGATGCTATCGGTCGCGAGCACCAAGTAGCAACTATTCAGCTGGACTTTGTGCAGCCTGGAAGGTTTGGGTTGGAATATACAGACACGGATGGAAATACTCAAACTCCGGTTATGATTCACTGTGCTCTCCTGGGTTCGATTGAGCGCTTCTTGAGTGTACTTATAGAGCACACTGCTGGATGGTTTCCATTTTGGTCAGCACCTGAGCAGGTTCGTATACTGACTATAAATGACACTGTTCTAGATTATGTAGATGAAATAAAAACCGTGCTTGATTCGACAGTGCTAATGAAACCTGTAAAATATAACGAACTTCGCTTTAGTGTTGATGATCGAAACGAGTCTCTGGGCAAAAAAATCCGAGAAGCTACTAATCAAAAGATACCAGTACAGTTGATTGTTGGACAACAAGATAAAGACAATCGCCAAGTCAGTATCCGCACTCAGGGTGATGAGACTAAGATTTCATTAAATGAGCTTGCCAAATATTTACTGGAGGTCTAATGTGTCCGGGAATGCTGTAGGAATGTCTATTATTGCAATTGATATTGACGATGTTATCGCTGCAACATCTGATGCTATACGTATAAGTGTTAATGACAAATTTAATGTTAATCTTACTAAGGAACATTACTCTCAGAGTGGTGAATACTGGGGGTATTATGAGAGGGTCTGGGAATCTAACGGTCTGGTTGGCGATGACATTTTCGGTGATTTTGTACAAGATATGCTAGCAGAAAAAGTAGAAATAAACCTGTTGCCCGGCGCGATATTTGCTATTAGTGAGCTCGCTAAGCATAATAAGATAGTTTTCGTTACTTCAAGAGATTCAGCCTGGAAAGACTATACATTAAAATGGCTAGGTAGTAATTTTAATTTTGACAATATTGAAGTACATTTCACTAAATCTCATCTTGGACTGGAACATAAAACTAAAGGTGAGATATGTAGTGATCTCGGTGTATCACTGTTGATTGATGATAACGCCGACCACTGTAAGTCGGCGATAGAAAGAGGAGTTAGGGCTATTTTGTACGGTGAGTATGGCTGGCATTCATTTGTTCCGAGTGGCGTCTTAAGGTGCAAGAGTTGGTCTGAGGTGTTGGAGAGTGTAAATGAATGAAGTGTCGCACGATTTTAAAGCACGTATAGAGGGTTTGATTAGGATGGTTCCCGAGGGTTCTGTGACAACATATGGCGATTTAGCATCTCTTGCCGGATCACCTAGGGCTGCCAGGATTGTAGGTGGTGTCGCACATTATGGCGACCAAGCCTTGCCTTGGCATAGACTTGTAAATAGGTATGGTGGATTAGCGTCGGGTTTTCATGGCGGCAGGGAGGTCCAGGCGCAATTGTTAGCGAACGAAGGTGTTCAGTGTACTGATCATATAGTAGATAGTTTTGATTTAATTAGATGGAAGCCCGAGCTATGAGCCTGCCTCTCGTAGTAATAGTCGGTCCAACAGCTAGTGGTAAAACCAGTCTTGCTGTTGATTTAGCATCCAAATTTAACGGTGAAATTATATGTGCTGATTCTAGAACAATCTACCGCTATATGGATATTGGTACAGCAAAACCAAGTATTAGTGAAAGAAGGGGCGTTCAACATTGGGGAGTTGATATAGTTGATCCCGGTCAGAAGTATTCTGCTTCGGATTTTAAAAAATATGCAAATCAAAAGATAGATGAAATAAGAGCTAGGGGCAGAGTTCCATTTTTGGTAGGTGGTAGCGGGCTGTATGTCGATGCTGTTATTTTGGATTATCAGTTTGGCAGTAAGCCAGATATCGAAAAAAGAAACAAACTTGAGAGCTTGAGCTTAATTGATTTGCATCAAATATGCAGGGAAAGAAACATAAGTCTTCCTGAAAACCACAACAATAAAAGGTATGTAATACGATGTATAGAAAACAACGGTAGGTCTTTGAGTAAGAAACAAACCCCTGTAGATAACTGTATCGTTGTGGGAATATCAACAAATAAAGAGTTGTTAAAATCTAGAATAGCTGACAGGAGTAGTAGGCTGTTAGATGGCGGGTTGCTAAATGAGGCAAGATCTCTAGCTAGTAAGTTTGGTTGGGATAATGACTCTATGAAAGCCAATGTGTACCCAGTCGCAAGGTTGCTTATGGACGGCGATATAAATGAAGAGGAGTTTTTTCAATTAAATTCTACAGCCGATTGGAAGCTTGCTAAGCGCCAAATCACGTGGTTAAAAAGAGATAAGTTTATAAAATGGTTCAATTTAGAAGAAGCAAAAAAATATTTGTGTTCAGAGTTGGCTAGAGTTGACGTTACGTGATATTATAAAAGTACAAAATTTATTCGAGAGAGACAATGATTGACGCACTATTTGGTTCAAAAACTAGGGTAAAGCTACTATATCTTTTTTTGAATAGTCCAAATAAGTCTTATTACGTACGTGAGATAACAAGAAAAATTGATGAACAGATAAACTCTGTTCGTCGTGAGCTTTCAAATATGCTTGAAGTTGGCATAATTACCAGTTCTAGCGCTGACAACAAACTTTATTATGAAGTTAATCAAAGGTATGAATTTTATGTTCCCCTTAGGGCTATATTTGGTGAGGGTGTTGATAGTAATTCTTTGATCCAGGGCGTATCTTCAGAGCTAGATGGTGGGCTATCTGAGTATGCTTCGATGATAAAGGAGATTTCCGGCGTAAGACTGGCTGTTTTCGCGGGTATGCTTGTTAAAGGGTCTGGAAGTCCAGTTGATGTTTTGATGGTTGGTGATATATCGAAATCAAAGCTCAAAACAGTAATATCTCACATCGAAAAACAAGAGGGTCGCGACATCAACTATACCGTGTTATCATATGATGAGTTCTACTACAGGCTCAGTGTCAGGGATAACTTTATCAGTCGGCTCATCAGTGCAAAGAGTGAGATTGTAGTAGATGTTGATAATATTTTAAGTCAGAAATAGGAGAATTTAAGTGTTCGAAATTGAATATAAGGGTGCAAATTGTGTGGTTATATCAACCAAGAAACAGGTAGTGGTGATCGATCCTAAACTATCTATCGTAGGTCTTAAGGATGTTGTGCTAAAGGATGCGGTTGAGCTGTCTACTGATTTAAGATTTTCTATAAAAAATCAGGATGCAAAGCTTTCTATCGATGGGCCTGGTGAATACGGCGTATCAGACTTCGACATAAGGGGTGTTGCCGCGCAACGTCACTTGGATTCTGAAGATAAGCCATTTGCAAGTACTATATTTAAGCTTGAGACTGGCGATGTCCGTATTGTCGTGGTTGGTAATATATATGAAAAGCTTTCAGATGATCAACTTGAAGAGATAGGGTTAACAGATATACTAATTCTCCCGGTTGGAGGTAATGGTTATACACTCGATGCGGTTAGCGCAAGTAAAGTTGTTTCGAAGATAGATCCAAAAATAGTCATACCTATTCATTATGCTGACAATTCGATAAAATATGAAGTTAACCAAGACGGTCTAGATCTTTTCGTAAAAGAGATGGTAATACCAGTAGAAACAGTTTCAAAGTATAAAGTAAAGAGTTCAGCAAGTATTCCTGCGACACTGACTATTATTGAACTAACTCGAAGTTAGTATTCTAAAATTATAAAAAATAGCACCAATTTCGTGGTGCTATTTTTATAAGGCTTGGTTTAGATTTAGCTTAGGATGCCTTTTTTCTTCAACGTCCTAATAGCCTGAGTACTAAGAACCATTGTTATTTTCTGGCCATCAAGTTCAAAAGTTTTCTTCTGAAGGTTTGGCTTAAAAACTCTTTTTGTTCTACGCAAAGAGAAGCTCACGTTGTGGCCAAATTGTTTACCTTTTCCTGTTAGTTCGCATCTTGCAGCCATATATTTAAATTCCACTTATTTTTGACAATCTTTGACAGTATAGCGTCTTTTTATCTTATAGTCAAGGTTATACTGCCTTGGTTTGGCATAGCTAAGCCTGTTATAATAGATATTATGTCAATTGATTTTTTACAGATTATTATCGTACTTATCGTAATATTATTTTCTATGACCTTACATGAGGCTATGCATGCTTATGTTGGTAATTGGCTGGGTGATAAGACCGCTAGACTACAGGGAAGGTTAACACTAAATCCTTTAAAGCATATTGACCCCTTCTTAACTATTATATTGCCACTATCCTTGGCTCTTGTGGGTGCTCCAATATTTGGTGGAGCACGTCCAGTCCCATTTAACCCGAATAACGTTAGGGGCGGGGAGTGGGGCGCTGCCCTTATCGCACTTATGGGTCCTGTCACGAATTTATTTATAGCTTTTGTATCTTTTGGTATTTGGGTGTTGGTTGGTGTAGATACTACTTCGTTAACAAGTAGTATATTTAGTACGATTATATTGGTTAATTTAGGCTTTTTCATATTTAATATGATTCCTATTGTTCCGCTAGATGGCTCTAGGGTCTTGTATGCACTAGCACCAGAGTTCGTACGTAGGATTATGGAGAAGACGGAACGTTTTGGTTTATTGATAATATTCGGTTTGATAATATTTGCTAATGAATATATAGGTACTCTTATTACTACGGTTATGGGATTTTTTTGGACGTTATTCGCAAACATCTTTATGTAATCGGTGTATAATATAAGTATCCTAGGGTTGAACCTAGGCGTGTATGATTTTCCTGAATATCATATAGATAGGGAATTTAATATTATTCATTTCCGTGGAAATGTTTTGAAAATACCCACCTGCCTTTACGGTTGGGAATATCTAGCGCCAAAAGTGATACCCTAGGGTATTTGAATTTATTTATTAAAACAGAAAGTTAATATGAAACAAAGAGTTGTCGTTCAAGCTATAGTAAAATCTGGCGACAAAGTCTTGATGCTGGAAAGACTAAAGGGGAGTCCTAATGTTGTTGGTCGCCTAGAATTACCAGGAGGTACTATAGATGCAGTAGAGCAACCAGACGACGCCCTCAGACGTCATCTAAAGAATGATCTTGGTGTGGTATTGGATGGATTAGTGGTTGCGGATTCTCTTTCTGTCGCCGATAGGGAAAATAAAGGCGTCCAACACATATTTATCGTTTACTCGTGTTCGGATGTAGATCCTAGTAAATTAAATATAACTACGGGGTCGAGCTACGGTTCGTATATTTGGGCAGATGTAGATAAATTGGGTTCTTATAAGCTTAGAGATAGCGCAAGCTATATTTTGAGCAAATACTATTCTGTAAACGGTAAAGGCAACAACAGTATAAATGTAGACAAAAAGACAACCATTGTAGATAAGGTGTTGATATATTCTGATGGCGGATCAAGAGGTAATCCTGGTCCGTCTGCTGCGGCTTATGCTATAGTCGATAACAATCTTGATATTATTGCTAGCGGTGGAGAATATATAGGAATAACTACAAATAATCAGGCAGAGTATCAAGGAGTTAGGTTAGGTTTAGAAAAGGCAGTAGCCTTGGGTTATAAGAATATTGAGTTTAGAGTTGATAGTATGCTTGTAGTAAACCAGCTTAAGGGTTTATATACTATAAAAAACAGAGAACTGTGGCCAATTAATGAGAGGATAAAGTCCTTAATTAGTAGTTTTGATAAAGTGAAGTTTGTGCATGTTCCCAGAGAGCAAAATCAAATAGCCGATTCACTTGTAAATAAATACTTAGATCAACAGAAGAATGATTGACAATAGTTTGTTATAATAATCTAGGCAGTGCATTAGGTGATTACTCGTATTTATATGAGAGGAAAGTCCGGGCAGCATAGAGTATCGACAGTTGCTAACGGCAACCAGGGGCGACCCTAGGGAAAGTGCCACAGAAACTAAACTACCCGTTAGGGAAAAGATGAAACGAGTGAGGTAAGAGCTCACAGTATGTCACGGTGACGTGATATAGAGGTAAACCCTGTCGGCTGCAAGGAGATCTACGTTAAGGGCTACTCGTCCGTAGGTCGATATCCGCTTGATTCTTTGGGCAACCACTGAACTAGATAGATTATCATCCAAGACAGAACCCGGCTTATCGATGCACTGCTAACTAAAAATACTCCCAGTTGGGAGTATTTTTAGTTAGCTAGTATTTATTTTTGAGTAGTTTTAACTATTTGAGCAAATGCTTTTGGTTCACTGACAGCTAGTTCTGCAAGAACTTTACGGTCTAGTTCTATATTTGATTGTTTTAAACCAGATATAAATTTACCGTAAGTAGTGCCTAGTTCGCGTGTCGCTGCGTTTATTCTGGTAATCCATAGTCCACGTAGATCACGTTTTTTGTTTCGCCTGTCGCGATATGAGTATTGTAGCGCTCTAATAACTGCTTGTTTGGCAAGTCTAAAAGAACGGGTACGGTTATGTTGCATACCTTTTGCTTGTTTCAATATCTTTTTGTGCTTTGCGCGTGCTGCTACACCTCTTTTAACTCGCATGATTAAACTCCTAGTACTCTTCTGATGTTTTTAGCCATCGCACCCTTTACGAATGCGGTAGAATTGATATTACGCTTGCGTCCCTTGCTTTTTTTTGCGAGCATGTGGGCTCCAAATGCTCGGCGTCGAGTCAATTTACCTGTACCGGTAATCTTGATTCGTTTCGCAGTTCCTTTGTGGGTCTTAATTTTTGGCATTATTTACTCCTTACTACTATGCTCAGATTGCGACCAGCCATCTGAGGCTTTTGCTCTAGCACTGAATCATTCTCGATTAGATTTATGATCCTGCTCATCATTTCAAAACCTAGTTCTTGATGAGCCATCTCTCTTCCCTTGAAAACTATAAGTATTTTAACTTTATGGCCTTCAGTTAGGAACTCTCTAATCTTTCTCAATTTTATTTCTAAATCGTTGGAGCCAATTTTTAATCCCATTCGCATCTGTTTTAGTTCTACAGATTTTGAATTTTTGCGACTTTTTTGCTGCTCTTTCATTTTCTGGTATTGATATTTACCCCAGTCAATGACCTTGGCAACAGGTGGGTCTGCGTTTGGTGATATCTCAACTAAATCGACTCCTGCTTCTTCGGCTATAGTTAGCGCTTCACTTCTGCTGAGGATTCCTAATTGGTCTCCGTTTGCTCCAATGACTCGTAATTTATCTGCTCGAATTGCTTCGTTGATGCGAATTGATGTACCTATCTTTGTCTCCTTTTTGATGGTGCTTTGAGCGTTTACTCGTATGCTATTTTATCAGATAAGCCAATCTATTTCAATACTACTTAGTTCGATACTGAAGAGCTTCGCTTATATGGTTAATATTTATGTTTTTTGAATTATCCAAATCTGCTATAGTTCTTGCCACTTTTATGATTTTTATATAACTTCTGGCGCTAAGTGCGAGCTTATCTGCCGCTTGGTCTAGGAGTCTTTTGCTGTCTTCTGTTAATACTGCGAATTTCTTTATATCGCGGTTTGTCATATTGTTGTTGTATTTCATACTACTACCATATCTGTTGGTTTGAATTTTATAAACATCAACAATACTATTTTTAGCTAAAGTATGTTGTAAAAAAGTATTATCCTTTTTATTTAAAATATCTATATTTGGAACTCTTGATGCTTCGATGACGATATCAATTCTGTCTAGCAAAGGACCGGAGAGTTTCTTTTTATAATTCAGTATTTGGTTACTTGAGCAAGTACATTCTTTTCTTGTGTCGCCCAAATATCCACAAGGGCAGGGATTCATCGTGGCTACTAACATGAAGTCGGCTGGATATATAACCTTACCTTCTGATCGACTTACGGATATAATTTTGTCTTCTAGGGGTTGTCTCAGTGATTCTAGTACTGATCTTGGATATTCTGGTATTTCATCGAGAAAAAGTACGCCAAGATGTGAAAGGCTAATTTCACCTGGTTTAGGTTTTTTGCCGCCACCAACTAGAGATACAACACTAGATGTATGGTGTGGAGAGCGAAATGGTCGTTTAGTGGCTATTTCTTTTGTAGTTTCACCAGATAGGCTGTGTAGTTTTGTTATGACAAGCTTTTCGTCGGAGTTTAGGTCTGGCAGGATATTTAACATTGCTTTTGCTAGCATGGTCTTTCCAGCACCAGGAGGTCCTGATATCAATATATTGTGGTGACCCGCTGCGGCTACTATTACAGCTCTCTTTGCCTGTTCCTGACCTACGACATCATCTATATAAGGAGGTGTGTGGAGTAGGGGGTCTGTAATATTTTCAGTTGTGTGTATGTATGGTGTCAAAGTACGCTCTCCTTTTAAATGAAGAAATATATCCTTAAGAGACTCTACGGGTAGTATATCTATGCCAGAGACTAGAGATGCCTGGGCTGCATTTTGCTTTGGTATAAATATTTTCTTGTATCCATTGTTTTTGGCGGTTTCGGCTATGCTGATGGCGCCGCTTATCGGCCTCAGCTTGCCATCAAGGGCGAGTTCACCAGCGAATACGCTATCACCTAACTCATCTTGTCTTAGCTGACCGCTCACGCACAATATAGATAGTGAGATAGGTAAGTCATAGTGAGTTCCGTCCTTTGGAAGCTCTGCAGGAGCAAGGTTGATCGTAAGTTTCTTTTTTGGAAAATCTAGTAGGGAATTTGTTATTGCGCTTCTTACCCTTTCCCGTGCTTCGTCGATGGCTTTATTGCCAAGTCCGACAATAGTTAGTGATGGTAGGCCGTTCGAAGAGTCGCACTCTACCTCTACGATAGAGCCGTTAAATCCAACAGGAGCCACTGTCATGATTTTCGCAACCATAAGTGTAATTAGTTAACCATGACTGGTTATTTCCTGCAAATTTTGTTATAATGATTAAGTTAATTTGGGGCTGACTATAGCTTTCGACGAATGGACCTTAACAGATTATTTCGCAAGTCGCCGGTGGGCGTAAATCACATTTTTTAATTGCAAACATTTTTGCTAACGTAAAGAACTCTTTTGCTGCATTATTTGCACCAAAAGCTGCTCTTGCGTACAACTTCGCTTAATCGCTAAGTCATCATTATCGACAGGCAACATAGATCGGTAATGGTGTTATAAGTATGTTGCTTATTGTTAGATGGGGGAGCAACAATCTAGCAAGAAAGTTTATTGCGCGACACTCATAGTATTTTATGTTCAATCTTTAGCTATGGAGGTCGTTAAGTCTTAGGATGAACTAAACTTGTAGAAGAATAATTTGTTACCTTTCGGACCGGGGTGCGATTCCCCGCAGCTCCACCAGATATTTTCAAATAAAAACAACCGCCTGCGAGGAACGGTTGTTTTTTTGTGGAGTTTTTTGATATCTGTTTATTTTTGGCTTCTGTACAAGTTTTTTATTCAGAAGCTACCCCTATAATATAGCCTAATAACGCTTGTGTCAACAATAATATTAAAAATCTTTCGGTAAAATTTACCACGTGTTATAGCTAGGCATAGCTATACTCATAGTGAGCGAAAAGTAACACATACAATTACGTAAGTGCATAATTTGTTTATAGACTATCTTAGACAGATAACCACCTGTTGATTATAGGTTCGTGACTGGTTTTTTAGCTGAACACAAAAACTTGAAATATTTTCGTATTGTCGCACGAAACGATTAATCGTATTTATGTGTAGCTGTATATTATGTGAAGTGTCTATAAATTATCTTTGTTCAGAATTCAAGGTCTTTTGTTCGTTAGAGTATCTAAAAATTATTGTTGCAAGTTGGGCAAGGTATTGTGCTGACAGCTCTTTAAGCAAAACACAGCCTTGTAGTGTTTTATCATTTTCGAGTCAAGATACGCCTAGAAGTTGTGTGTTCATATAGATATTATTCAAAGGATCTATAGTTTAGTTGTAATAATAACAATGATGTAATTTGCATAAACTTTAACTGAAACACCTTAATAAATAAATTTTTATATAAGATATGTATAAAAAACAACATATAGTCACACCTAATGATTGACCGAACTTAGTGTTTATGCTAATGTTTAAATATGCTTTTACAAAAACAAAAATAAGCAAAAAACCTTAACAATTCAGTCGACTACACAATATCTTTGACGGATATTCGGTAGCAGCAATACCTAGAACAATTTAAAAATGACTTGCGTATGCAGGCACGTACCTTTTCTAGAGTTGGTGTTACCGATACTCCGCCATAGGCGTCGAGAATCCGTGTTTTCTCTGCTTTTGCATCGAGATGACGCGAAGATACAAGTCTGCCCCTCTATGAGGGACGGTCAGTATAGTAGCCTGTTGCGGCTAACTAACATGGCTCACGGCCCAATATTTATATTTAGGGGCGTCAGTTGCAGCCTCTTGGAAGTTTGTCGCACAGGCTGTCTACAAAATCAATTACTATATGGTGTATAGTAATAGTTATGCTAAAAAGAACACTAGCAATAGCTACGATAATAAGCCTCTGCTTATTGGTAACGATAATGAACTTATTTTCACCAACTGGTATCGGACCGGTTGGTATATTAGTACTATTTTTTAGCATTTATACGTCACTACTCGGAGTAGTGACCTTTTTGATATTTTATATTAGTTATTTAGTGACATATTTTTCTACTGCTTTTACGGTAGTAAAACCGATCTCTAGACTATCTTTTAGAAAGTCTTATTATTTTAGTACTGTTATTGCTTCTGCTCCAGTTATGATGCTGGCGCTTGGCTCTGTAGGGTCAGTTGGTTTTTACGAAAATATACTGATATTTACCTTTGTAATTATCGGTTTAGTATACGTTTCAAAACGTATATAAAAACGTGGCAATGGGTATTGTTGTTATGCTATAATTACAGATATGGAACCGGAAGTCTCGAAGCCAAATATCAACCAAGAGGTCAATCATGTCAATTATGAGAATAATGTTGAGTTGCCTAGGGGAGAAAACAAGGTTGAGTCTGGGATTGAGAGCGGGGCAGAGGCATTTGAAAAAGCTTCAGAACTAGCCTCTGTTGCAGCAGATAATGCCGGAAGCGGTACGCTACCTACTCTACCAACCCCTGTTATGCCACAACTCGATGATAACTCGAGAGCTCCTATTGGTGATATAGGTGATTCGCCTGTTGCGGCGAGTGACGACGATCTTATAGAAAAGGAATGGGTAGACAAAGCTAAAAAAATAGTAAGCGAGACTCAAGCTGATCCGTACAAGCGAGAAGAAGCTGTACTTAAGCTTCAGAGAGATTATCAAAAAAAGAGATATGGAAGGGAATTGGGTGATGTGTAGTACTATGCCCAGTCTGTTATCGTTATAATGATAAATTTTATTATTACCGCTGTTGTTATAGCTATTTTGATATCTACTGTTTTGGCATTTGTGTTTATGCAATACAAAAAGACCCTCCGCGAGGCTAAAAACTATGAACGAGGTCTTAAGATGGTGTCTCTATATATACATATTCCACCTACGAGTGACGATATCGACTCAAACGGAAGAGACGAGAGAGATATCACTGAAGAGATGCTATCAGAGGCTCAAGTTATGTATAACATCCTGTCTAGTACTGCTACTAATGGATTTAAGGGGCGTATTTATGGTCAGAGACATTTATCCTTTGAGATAGTTGCTCATGGAGGACTAGTCCATTACTACACTGTTGTTCCAACTGTGCTTATAGAGACCGTAAAACAAGCGATAGCTGCAGCTTATCCATCCGCGCGTCTAGAAGAGGTAGAAGAGCGAAATATTTTTAGTCAATCAGGTAAGCTAAGCGGAACTATTGGCGGTGAACTGACATTAAAGAAGAGTTATTCTTATCCTATAGCTACCTATCAAGAGTCAAAGCGGGATGCAGCCAGAGCTTTGATAAATGCATTGTCAACTGCTACAAAAGAGGATGGAATTGCCGTACAGCTGATGATCAGGCCAGCAAGAGACGGTTGGACTAAGGAGTCTGTTGACGTTGCAAATAAGATTAAGAAAGATAAAGGCGTTAAGAGCTCTGGGTTTGCTGGCATGGGTAATTTTAGTGGCATAATGGAAGCTCTATGGAAACCACCCGAAGCTGGAGATGTTAAGCCAGAAGATAAACAGCTATCGTCTCTCGAGCAATCTTTGGTCGAATCCATAGAGGAGAAAACTAGACACCCCGGTTATGAAACTTTGATTAGGGTTGTTGTGTCGTCAAATACTGCTATGCGATCTCAGGCGCTTCTCAAAAATGTGATAGCTGCTTTCTCGATGTTTGATTCGTCGACCAACAACGGATTTAAATTCACCCCTTCAAGAGATATAGAGGAGTTGGTTACTGCTTATATCTTTAGGTTTTTCCCTCAGGCGGTGAGTCAAAATATATTAAATAGTGTAGAGCTAGCAACGGTCTTTCATCTACCGGATAGAAATAGCATATCTACATCACAAGTTCAGCGTCAAATGGCAAAACAAGTTGATGGTCCGGCTCAAACTATGGACGAAGGCATTCTGCTTGGCTATAACGAGTTTAGAGGTGTTAAAAAACAAATTAGACTTACCGAAAACGATAGGCGAAGGCATACATATATAATCGGACAAACAGGTATGGGTAAGTCAAACTTACTTGAAAATTTAGCTTTTCAAGACATGATGGATGGCAAGGGTTTTGCTTTTATTGATCCACACGGAGACTCGGTCGAAAAGTTACTCGGTATGATACCAAAAGAGAGGGTTGAAGATGTAATATATTTCAATCCGGGTGACCTAGAAAACCCTATAGGTCTAAACTTATTTGAGTTTGAAAATAGTGACCAAAGAGATTTCTTGATTCAGGAGGCTATAGCTATGCTTTATAAGCTGTATGATCCTGGACACACCGGTATTGTTGGTCCACGTTATGAACACTGGTTTAGGAATGCTGCACTAACAATAATGAGCGATCCTGCGGGCTCGACATTTATAGATGTACCTCAAGTATTTAATGACCAGTCGTTTACGGATGAAAAACTTAAGCATGTTACAGATAGAACTGTTTTGGATTTCTGGAATAAGGAGATGGCGCAGACTAGTGATGCTAACAAGTCTGAGGTCTTGGGTTGGTTTGTGAGTAAGTTCGGTGCATTTTTGAGTAATGAGATGATGCGAAATATTATAGGTCAAACGAAGAGTGGCTTTAATCTCAAAGATATTATGAATAATAAAAAGATTTTATTAGTAAATCTTTCAAAAGGGCAGACTGGTGAGCTTAACTCCCAGTTGCTAGGTATGATATTTGTTATGAAGTTTCAGGTGGCGGCTATGTCTCGAGGCGACATACCAGAGAATGAGCGTGAAGATTTTTGTTTGTTTGTAGATGAGTTTCAGAATTTTGCGACTGAAAGTTTCGCCACTATTCTTTCGGAAGCTAGGAAGTATAGGCTAAATTTGATTCTTGCAAATCAATTCATGACCCAGTTAACAGATCAAGTACGCGAGGCTATACTTGGAAACGTTGGTACTATTATAGGTGGCCGAGTTGGTATTACCGATGCGGAGCTGCTAGAAAAGAAATTTTCTCCTACTTATGATGCTGAAGATTTAACAAAAATACCAAACTATCAATCAGTTACGTCTGTCTTGATTAATGGTGTTCCGTCTTCGGCATTTAGTATGTCACTTCTTCCTCCAATGGGTAAGTCTAACGATCAACTCAGAGATGCTATTAAGAAGCTGTCAGCCGTTAAGTATGGTAAACCTAGAGCTCAGGTAGATAAAGAGATATTTGCTCGTCTGGGGGCCGGAGATGAGGCCAAGAAAGCAAAGCTTGAAGCTATGCGTCAAGCCCAGCAATCTCGTTTTGGAAATTCATCCAATATTGAACCCTCGGGTCCACCTGCAGTGCAAAAACCTGCCTCAGGAGCTTCGTTTCTTGATGATTGGCTAGCTAAAAGACAGCAAATAAAGAGTTCTAAGCCTAGCCTAGCATATACTCAAAAGAACACAGGGTTAGACATGGGCCTTCAGTCTGAAGAGGCTAAGCCTTCTAGTGGAGCTGTTGATGTACCTCAAAACGTGGTAGTAAGGAATAATACTGCTGCTGAAGATAAACTTCACATAAGGAACTCTCCAGATAGCGGAAGTGAATCCAGTGAAGTGTCAGTTAAGCTTCGATAAGACGTAACAATAACGGCGGGTTTATTTTTTACCAGTGAGTATTAGTTTGACATAGTCATAGACTATTCCGAGTATCCAACCAACTGTGAAGGCTAGTATGGTCTCAAAACCAGACAGAGTATATCCGATATCTTTGGCTACCCAGTATACAGCTAGGGTTAATATGAATGAAAATACAGCCCCCGATAGTAGTGCGTTCGGTCGTGCAACTGTACTACCGACAACTTCACTAGTTTTTTCTATAATTGGATTATGGATGATCTTACTAAATGATCTACTAACAATCGGTAAATCAGCCTGTACGTGGCTTATTTGCTTTTTAAAACTATCCTTCTTCTGTTTTTTGTTAGATCTGGCTCTTTTGGTTTTACTTCTACTTCCGCTATTGGTGTCTTTTTCTTGACCACCAGACTCTACACTAATTGCCGACTCCAAGGCTTCCGCCTTTGCTTTTTCGGAGCGGGCTTCTATATCTCTTGGACTTAGTTCTGAGCCACGTTCTTGTTTGTCGGATAGTTTTTCGAGTTGTTCTTTTGCAGATTCGGAACTTTGTTCTGAGTTGTTTGGGTTTAAATCTATGCGTTCGGGTGAGTTACTCATGCTATATATTTCCTGTATTTATATTTCGTCTAATTAATCTTACCTCTGATTTTATCTGTCTAGTTCGTGCATAGAAGAAAGTTGCCACGGATAGTAATATACCCCCAAATAATATGTTTTCAGTAGGGCCAGTTTTTGGCAGTTGATCGACAACCTGTTCGACTACTTTTGGAGAGGGGCAATCTACAGCTATATCAACTTGATTTCCAAAAGTATTAGTCATAGTACAGTCGTATGACGTAGGTTCACTTTGTCCTTGGGCTGTGGCTGGTATAGATTCCAGTAAACGAACTGCAAATACGCGTGATTGCTTTTCGCCTTTTTCGAGTGTGATTGATGGCCAAGATAGGGTCTTATCTTCGTTGTTGAAAGTACCTCCGCCATTATCAATTAAGCTTGAATATTCTAATGTATCCCTAAGGTTCTCTGATAGATCAACTTTTTGAGATGTTGGTCCGGTATTTTCAACATTTATAGTATATCTAATTTGATCATTAGCTTGGGCTATTGATTTAGTCGCATCAATTGATGATCGTGAGGTGTTTATTGCACTCTTACTTAAAACTGGAGGTGTAGGAACCGGTTCTGGCGTTGGTGGTGTTGGTGGTGTTGGTGGTGGTGTTGGCACTGGGGGTACAATGTCAGTAACTAAATTGCCGCAGACTTGCATAATCGCAAACCAGCCAATTTTACTGGAGTGTCCGTACCAACCGTAAATTGATGTATTTGGACCATTAAATAGGCTATTTGGTCTACCATAGATGGTGGTCTTATAATTACCAGCTTGATCGGTTATTTTTACTTCTCTTTCACCTTGAGCGTAACTAAATTTAGACTGAAAACCCCAAGAAAGTTTTTCTCCCGCTTTCCATGAACCAAACTTGGTAGAAGTTATTTCTTCTCTCGTTATACCAAAATAGTTCATTATGTCTTTTAGGTGGTTACTGTTTGCGTCGTATGGATTAATAAATTTGTCTAGGGATTTGGCTGAACCTACGCCTAAGCCGCCATTTACGAAGTCGTTTCCGCTTGCCGCATTGGCTGATTCAGATGGCTGGAACACCACAAGGGATTGAACTACAAGTGATAGCGCTATAAAAACAAGCCCAACTCTTCGAGTCGCTTCTTCGCTTTTTAGCCTTTTGGCGTAAAAGCCAAGTTGGCCCACTAGTGCTGGACTGTAAGATAGATTAGATACAAGTTTTCTAAACATTTTTATTTTTTTTAATTTACCTCTTGTAGATAGATTAGCATAAGAAATATGTTCAACGCAATAGCTTGAGTGAACACAAATTGTTCGCTATAATGGTAATATTGTAAATAACTACAGTCAGACTGAATAAGTGAGGGAGTGCATAGTGGCTAAACAAAAAATTGATAAAAACTACGACGGTTCGCAAATTCAGGTTCTCGAGGGATTAGAACCTGTGCGCAAAAGACCTGGAATGTATATCGGAAGTACCGGTTACGATGGCGTACACCATCTAATAAAGGAAATTGCAGATAACTCTATTGATGAGGCTATAGCTGGATACGCTACAAGGGTAAATGTGGTAATCCTGAGTGATGGCGGTATCAGTGTCTCAGATGACGGACGAGGAATACCTGTAGATAAACACTCAAAAACAGGCAGAAGTACACTCGAAACTGTACTAACTGTTTTGCACGCAGGTGGAAAATTCGGTAATGGTGGATATAAGGTCTCTTCTGGACTTCATGGTGTTGGTTCTAGTGTTGTAAACGCACTTTCCACTAAGTTAATCGCCGAAGTTAGAAAAGATGGTAAATTGTATCGTCAAGAATACGAAAGAGGTGTTCCGGTTGCTGATATTGCCGTAGTTGGTAAATCTACTCAAACTGGTACTACTATTACGTTTTATCCAGATGAAACAATATTTAAAGAGACTGTTGAATTTGATTACACCTGGGTTGTTAACTACTTAAGACACCAAGCTTACCTTACAAAGGGGGTTTATGTGTCTGTATCCGATGAGCGTACGGGTGATCGTCAGGCGTTTTATTTTGAAGGTGGTATCAAGAGCTACGTAAAACACTTAAATATAGGAAAAGACGTCGTAAGTGACGATATATTTTATGTAGAGCGTCAGGTTGAGGACTCTATGGTTGAAGTCGCAGTACAATATAACGAGACATTTACTGAGATAGTTAAACCATTTGCTAATAATGTATTGACTCCGGACGGAGGAACGCATGTAATCGGTTTTCGATCTGCTTTAACTAGGGTTATCAATGATTATGCGCGAAAATCAGGATTACTTAAAGAAAAAGAAGATAATTTGAGCGGAGATGACATACGTGAAGGTCTAACTGCTATTATATTGGTTAAGTTGCCGGATCCGCAGTTCGAGGGTCAAACAAAGAACAAACTAGGTAATCCCGAGGTTCGTCGCTATGTAGAACAAGTTATGAATGAGTATTTCTCGTACTACTTAGAGGAAAACCCAAATGTCGCAAAAAAGATAGTCGGAAAAGCTCTACTTGCCGCTAGGGCGCGTAAAGCTGCTAGAGCTGCTAGGGACAATGTTATCCGAAAGGGTGCACTTGATGGTATGAGTCTGCCTGGAAAGTTATCTGATTGCTCAAGTAAGGATCCATCTGAATCAGAGATATATATTGTAGAGGGTGACTCTGCTGGTGGTTCTGCTAAATCTGGTCGCGACAGCCGTACCCAGGCGATTTTGCCACTTAGAGGTAAGGTGTTGAATGTCGAAAGGGCTCGACTTGATAGAATGCTTGGAAACAATGAGATTGTAAGTCTAATTAAGGCACTCGGTGTCGGGATAGGCGATCAGTTTGATATTAATGGACTACGATATCACAGAATAGTTATTATGACAGATGCCGATGTTGACGGTAGTCACATATCAACATTACTTTTGACGTTCTTATTCCGTTATATGCGCGAAGTCGTTGATGGCGGTTATGTATATCTTGCTAAACCTCCGCTATTCTTGATGAAAGTTGGTACTAAAAAGTATTATGCATATAGCGATGAAGAGCGTGATGAGATAATGAGTCAATTAACAGCTGAAAGAAAGGCAAAAAATCCTGAAGGATTTGATGCAACTGCGGATCGCAACAAGCAAGCTGGTCTAAGTATGCTACAGCGCTATAAGGGACTTGGTGAGATGGACGCTGAGCAACTTTGGGATACTACTATGAATCCAGAGAATCGCGTACTTGTTCAAGTTAAGGTTGCTGATGCCGAAAAGGCAGATGCAATATTTACCAAATTGATGGGTGACCAAGTTGATTTAAGAAAATCGTTTATACAGAGCAGGGCAAAGTTCATTAAGGTAGAGGAATTGGATATATAATTATGAATGATGAAGAAAATACAACACTAGAAGGGGAGATGATTCCCGAAATTCAACAAACACACTCTCGATTATTAGAGAATAGAACGGTTGAAGATGTCATGGAAGATAGTTTCCTTAAGTATTCAATGAGTGTAATTATCGACCGTGCTCTTCCTGATGTTCGAGATGGTCTAAAGCCAGTTCACCGACGAATATTGTACTCAATGGGTGAGCAAAACTTGCGCCCAGGAAGTAAGTTTAGTAAAAGTGCCAGGATAGTTGGTGACGTTATGGGTAAATATCACCCTCATGGAGACTCTGCTATCTACGACTCGATGGTTCGTTTAGCTCAGGAGTGGGTGATGCGTTATAAATTAGTTGATGGTCAGGGTAACTTTGGCTCTATGGACGGCGACCCAGCGGCCGCCTCACGATATACTGAAGCAAGACTAGGTCGTGCTGGAAATGAACTCTTAGTAGATCTTGATAAAGATACGGTAGATTTTAGGGATAACTATGACGGCTCGGAGTCAGAGCCTTCTGTACTGCCTGCTAAGTTACCAAACCTACTCTTGAACGGGCAGATTGGTATTGCTGTTGGTATGGCTACTAGTATTCCACCTCACAACCTCAGCGAATTAGTAGATGCTACTATACACTTGATTGATAATCCAGAGTCGACAGTTGAGGACTTGTTAAAGTTCGTTAAAGGACCAGACTTTCCTACGGGAGCTATCGTATATGGAGGCGCTCCTATGCGTCAGGCGTATCTTACGGGTCGTGGAAGTGTAACTATAAGAGCAGTTGCAAATATCGAAGAGACAAAGAAGGGTCGTAGTCAGATTGTTGTTACGGAAATGCCTTTTGGTGTAAATAAAGCAACACTTATAGAGAAAATAGCTGAATTACATAAAGACAAAAAGATTATTATTAGTGATCTACGTGATGAAAGTGCCCGAGGTAAAGTTCGTGTTGTTATTGAGTTACGAAAAGATTCCTATCCAAAGAAGGTTATGAATCAACTATTCAAGATGACATCTTTGCAAACGAGTTTTCATTACAACATGCTGGCTTTGATTGGCGGAATACAGCCAAGAATACTTGGTCTTAGTGAGATACTCAGCGAATTTATTAAACACCGACAGGTGGTGGTTCGCCGAAGGACTGAGTTTGAGCTTAAGGCTGCAAAAGCTAGAGCACATATTTTAGAGGGTTACAAAATTGCTTTAGATCATATCGATGAAGTAATTAAGCTGATTCGTGCCAGTAAAACTAGTGAAGATGCTCAGGCCGGTTTGATGGAAAAGTTTGGATTGTCGGAAATACAGGCGCAAGCAATATTAGCGATGCAACTACGTCGCTTAACAGGACTTGAAAGAGATAAGATCGAAAATGAACTTGCCGAGCTTTTGAGCTTAATAGCTAAACTTGAAGCAATCCTAGCTGATGAAAAAGAAATTCTTCGAATCATTAAAGTAGAACTACTTGAAATGAAAGAAAAATATGGTGATAAGCGACGTTCACAGATGATTAATAGTGAGCTCGGTAAGTTTAGTGACGAAGAGCTTATTCCAGAGGAAGATTCTGTGATACTGCTTACTACAGAGAACTATATCAAAAGGACATTGGTTAGCGAGTACAGACGACAACATCGTGGAGGTAAGGGCAAACGAGGTATGACTACCAAAGAAATGGATGTCATAGATCAATTGATACCTGCGAGTACTCACGACTACTTACTGTTCTTTACGAATAAAGGAAGGATATTCCGTCTCAAGGCTTATGAAGTACCGGCAGCAAGTCTAGCGGCTAAGGGTGTCGCCGCCGTAAACCTTCTTCAGCTTCAGCCAGAGGAAAAGATTACATCAATTATACGTCACGAAAAAGATGCAAAAGATGATGGATATCTATTTATGGCAACGACGAAAGGTACTATTAAAAAGACTCCACTCAAGGATTATGCCAACATTAGGACTAATGGTTTGATAGCCATAAAGCTCGATGAGGGAGATGAACTAAGGTGGATTCAGAAGAGTACTGGCGAAAACGATGTAATTATATCTACATCGGCTGGTCAAGCTATTCGCTTTAACGAAAAAGATGCTCGCCCTATGGGAAGAAGTGCTCGTGGGGTAAGAGGCGTAAGACTCCGACCTGGAGATCGAGTCGTTGGCATGGACATCGTTGTCGATAATAACTGTACACTACTAGTTATAAGTGAGCATGGATACGGAAAGGCTACTAAGGTTTCTAACTTCCCCCCACATAAACGTGGCGGTGTAGGTATTAAGGCAGCTGTTGTTACAGCTAAAACTGGTCCGATAATTGCAGTAAAAGCTATAGACCCTGCAGCTTATGAGGTACTACTCATATCTACTAATGGTCAGGCGATTCGAGTTGGACTGAAGGATATTCCTACTATCGGCAGGACAACACAAGGTGTTAGGATTATGAGACTAAATGATGGAGATAAATTGGCCTCTATAGGTTTAATGCCAGAAGAGAGTGACGTTCAAGATGAAGCCGAGGAGATAGAGGCATAACTATGAGTATATCTGCGTATATAGTTGCGGTTATATGTGCGTGGATCGCGGCTCAAGGTTTGAAGTATATAATATCTGGATTGAAGTCAAAAAACTTTACGGGAAGTTTCAGACAATTATATTTATCTGGGAATATGCCGAGTGCCCACAGTGCGTCAGTCGTAGCGCTATTGACCATTATAGGCTTAAAAGACGATATCTCTAGTCCTGTTTTTGCGGTATCGCTACTCTTTGCAGCGGTGGTCATGTACGATGCTGTCATGGTTCGCCGTTCTTCTGGTGAACAGGGTGAGGCTGTGACTAGGTTGATAAAAGAATCAAAATCAAGTATTAAATTACCAAGAGTTGCTAAGGGTCATACGCCTTTGGAGGTTTTGGCTGGGGCAGTGGTTGGTTTGTTGGTTGCATTTTTGGTGGATTTCTTCACATTTTAAGTAAAAATACACTTGACGCCACCAGTATATATAGAGTATGATTATTTAAGTCTGGTCGCCGATTGGCGTCAACAACGTGGAGTTGGACAGATATAAGAACTTTAACAATTTAGTTGTGCAAACAAATTCTATCTTTTAGATAGAAATCATCGTCAGTTAATTATGTATATTGAGTCTTGTGTTTTGAAAATAGAAACACATTTTTATGGAGAGTTTGATCCTGGCTCAGGATGAATGCTGGCGGCGTGCCTAACACATGCAAGTCGAG
>Ga0100403_1000840_pt1 | contig 30079 bp, 42 predicted proteins | sample CryGeymet201501t_FD_83663 | JGI IMG/M metagenome (GOLD analysis project Ga0100403, IMG submission 83663) | Groundwater microbial communities from Crystal Geyser aquifers in Utah, USA - Crystal Geyser metaG 2015-01t | ecosystem: Environmental > Aquatic > Deep subsurface > Groundwater | place... | reverse complement strand
TGAATGCACTCAATTATGTCAGTAATTCAACACAGCCCTGTTGACAGCATGATCAACCAGATCCAATCAGGATATGATCAGCAGGCAAAGAGAGAACAAGCATTTGCAAGAGCAAGTGCTGAATATGAAAATCAAGATCCATATTCTGAGCATGTCTCCAACCGCTTCACAAAGAAGATCAGGAGGGAACTTGATGAAGATGACTGGATTCAGGATGGGATGGCTTAGTTGCCAGCCTTGAGATCTTCAATGAGGTCTCAAGGGTGTCAATTCACCAACAAATTCCAATCAATGCAATATTTTATGGCTAACAATGAAAAAATAAACCAATTCAAGCAACAAGTTCAAACAATGAACCTGAGTGCATATTTCAACAATGATCAAGACAAGATCAGCAGATTCAAAAGAACTCTTTTTGATGCATATTCTTTTGATGACAAACTTCAAGAGTGCCCTGTTGAGACAGTCATTCAATCAGCAACAAAGGGAGCAATGCTCAACCTTGAACTTAACAGACATTTCAACATCATTCCAAGAAAGGACAGGAAAGGAGATGCACATCCCAATGCAAAGTTTGAACTCAACTATCAAGGATATGTGACCTTGCTTGCAAGGAATGGCATCATTGCCAGAGCAAATGCAGTCTATTCAAATGACATTTTTGATGTTGATTTTGCAATGGAGGAAATCACTCACAAACCCAATCTCAGAGGCTCAAGAGGTGAACTTGTTGGAGTCTATGCAATATTGAAAATAGATGATTCCAAGATCATTGATTTCATCAATGCTGAGGAGATCACAGAGTTCAAGACCAAGTTCCTATTTTATGAATCAGGAGCATGGAAATCATCACTCTCTGAAATGGCAAAGAAAACAATTCTGAAGAGAACATCCAAACCATACATCAATATTGATTCAGTTGGAAATGATGTCAGAGAGGCTGTTGCTCTTGATAATGCAACGGAGACAAACAATGGAAGAACATTGGAAGCAAGAGAATCAACTCCATTGCTTGATGTTTCACAGATCAAAGTGAATCCTGCAACTCTTCCTCAGTCAAAGCTCCCTCCAGTTGAGCCCTCAAAGCCTCAGAATCGTGCAACTGAGCCAGTCAATCCAGCTGATCCAGAGGATGTCAAAGTTGATCACATCAATCTTCTGATGAATGCAATCAATTTCTCTTATAATCCAGACGGTGCTCAGATCTTCATTGCAAGAGCACTTGAATTCTATGGAGTGCAAAGCCTTGATCAGCTGTCTCCTTTGCAATATTCAGAAGTGCTCCTGAAAGCTCAGAATGCTGAAGCTCCCATTTTTGAACAGCCAAAGGATATTGCTGACATCAAAGTGAATCCAAATGATCTCCCAAATCCTTCCAGTGATAAGATCAGGAATCATGTTGAACAGCCAAAGATCTCTTCTGCTCAGGTTGCAAAGCTCATGAAGCAAATCAATTCTTCATATGCAACGCCAGAGGAAGCTCAGGGATTCATTGAAATCATCAAAGCAAAATATGATCTTGAATCAATCAATGATCTAAACCTGAAGCAGTTTGATGAAACAATTCACACTCTTATCTCAGATACAAATCCAAACCCTTCAAAATAATATGTCAGCAATAGAATCACAATCAAATCAATACCCTGTTCAATATCTCTCATTCTCATCATGCAGAAAGTTCATGAGCAATGAGTTTCTTTGGTTTACTAACTATGTCAGAGGAATCTGGAGAGAGTTGGTTGTTCCAAACATGCTCATTGGCTCAGCAGGGCACAAACACCTTGAACTCCACTACACAGGAAACTATTCTGAAGAGGAGTGCAAGAAATACGCTCTCAAGGAACTTGCAAAGATTGAGGATGTCAAAGAATACCAGTCAGCAGTGAAAGACTATCTCCAAGCTGTTGAATTTTGGTTTGCTCAAGATCCCAATTGGGGAGAAGTCATTGCAACTGAGTTGAAGATCAAAGCTCCACTCACATTTGAAGGATTGGAATTCCCACTCCCTCTCATGGCTGTCACTGATGTTGTAACTAGAAAGGATGGCAAGCTTCACATTCATGATTATAAGTTTGTCAGTGCTCACAAAGCTCCTGACCTTGAATCCCCTGATTTTATACTTCAGGCAATGTTCAACTATTACACAATCAAACATCACTATGGAGAAGCTCCTGAAACATTCACCTTCTGGATGATTAAGAAATCCAAGAACAGGGAGAAAGACAAGGCACAAGTGATCCCATACTCAATCAACTTTGCTGAAAAATCTCACTATGAGCCAGTATTCATCTCTTTGATCAGGGATATTCATATGAAGATGGCAGGTGAAAAAGTCTATCTTCCAAATGTCTTTGACATGATGTCAGGCAAAGAATCATGGGATGAATATCTCCTTTATCTATCAGAACAATAATTCAATCACTATTATGTCATTAAAAGAAAAACACACTGAATTCAATCAAACCAATATCATGTTTATCAAAGAAAAATATCTCCAGTTCTCCAAATAAGTCTGTCAAAAGCTCATGGAAGTCATTCCAGACATGGATTCATCTGAATTCACATTTGATAAATACTGCTTTATGATCTGCTTGCAGAAAAACAATCAGACAACATCAACCTCATGGAACGCTATGAGGATTAATTCAAACAATATCAAAAAACTATGGCAATTATAAAATCAAACCCACTCAAAATCACAGTTGAATTGCAGTCAAAGAGAGGACAGGATGAGTTCCTCCTCTTCTGCACATATACCAAAGGAGCAACTCATGGAGATGTTCAGATGAGCATCACAAGAGATGCATATTCAATTGCATCACATGATCCATTCAGCTTCCAGATCATTGAAGCCAGCTCAGACAGCATTCAATGTCTCTCAGACTGCATTCAGAAGGCTGTTGACTATCTTCCAACAGCTGAAGCAATACTCTATGGAACAGCAGAGCCAAAAGTGAGGATTCCTGAGATCAAAGATCCCTCTGAATATTTAGAAGAGTTCATTCATGAGTTTGCTGTTGTTGACTCAGATTGCACAAGTGCCCTTTTGGAGTTAATCAAAGAGGTTGCAAATGTGCCTGAATTAACAACCAAACAATTTCATCCAGCACTCATCTTCAATTTCAAAGAATCTTGCATTGAATGGATCTCAACTGATGGAAACTATGTCCAGAATAGAGAGATCAAAATTCGTGAAGGCAAGGAAGCAAAGAAAATCTTGAAATACTGGATCAAGTCAATAAAAAGTAAACAACCGTTTTGATCTATGCCTTATTGCCCACACTGTGAAGCCTACCTTCATGAATATGATCTCATTGATGATGATGATTTTGAAGATGAAGATCATCAGCCTAAATGCAAAGATACTCTTTCAAAGAAACTTGAAGAGATGTGCATAGATCACTTCATTCTCAACATTGTATCACTTGAATCAATTATTGAATACATAGAAAGCAATGATCTTGAGGAGGAAATCCTTCCCATGTATCAGGAAAGAATTCTCAAAGTATGGCATCAAAAGCAACTATCTTGAGAAATTTGATTCTGCTGTTCAATATTGCAATTCTTGCCTACATATCAGCTCAGATCATCATTCAACTATTCAAAGAGCTCACTCAGCTTGTCAAACTCACTTTTGCACAATTCCTCTTTCTTGGAATGTTCATCACTGAATTTGACAAGCTGATGATCTTTTTCTGTATCATCTGCACTCTTATCATCTCAATCACCATAAGCAACCAAAACAAATGACTCCAACACAAGCATTCTGGACAGGTCTGATTCTGCTCTTTGCAATTCTGATCTTCTTTCCATTTCCAGATTAATTCTCACCACTTATGTCACGTAAACCATCAAGATTCACCAAAACCGCTCAAATAACAGGGAGAATGATTGCAAGAGCAATCTTCAGCATCATATTTCTTGGAATGATTACTTTGATTGATTTCTTAATCAATTTGATCACTTCATTGATGTTCAACATCACCCTCCCTGAAAGCAAGAGCATCAGCATATTCATCACATTGATGATCATTTTCTCAATTGTATCAGCAATGTTGAGAAAGCAAGAGAGGAGGTTTGACAAGTAGTCAGCCCCTCTCTTTTTTTTGCCCTTGCGTTGTTTTTGTGTATGTGATATAATGTTTCCAGAAGCAATCAACCCCTTGAATTTATCTGATTGAATCCAACGGGATGCTTGTTTCTCAAGCATTCAAAACTAAACAAACAAAAATCAATATTATATGTACAAAACAAAAATCATTGCTGTTGGAGGATTTGGAGACATTGCTCTTTCAAACATCCACAAGAGCATCAAAGCAATAAATCAAGATATTCAACTGATCTCAGTCAACACTGACTCACAGTCTCAGGACAATCTTCCAGATTCAATCCAAAAGATCATGATTTCAGAAGATGGACATGGATCAGGAGGCAATCCAGCCAAAGCCTATGAACAAGCAAAATTCCATCATGAATCTATCCATCAAGCAACTTCTGATGCTGATGTCATCTTTCTCATCTCAGGGATGGGAAAAGGAACAGGCTCAGGTGCTTCAGCATATATTGCTGAGGTATGCAATCGCTCTGGAATCTTCACAGTTGGAATTTTCAGATCTCCTGAATCTTCCGATGGGATTGGTAGATGCTCAATTTCAGAGGAATATGGAGAAAGAACATCCAAAAATTGTGATGCTTTCCTTAACCTGTGCAATGATGATGTGCTCAGATTTGCAGAATCAAATGGAGTTGATGATTTAATTGAAGCATATTCAGCAGGTGATGTTGCATCCTTTGATGCAATCAGAGCCCTTGTTTCAATAGTCAACAACTTTGGAATCAGAAATGTTGATCTCAATGACTTCAAGGCAACTGTCAATGGAAGGTTTGCAGTCAAGACTGGATCACATGATGAATTCAGCACAGATTGCTCTCTGTTCAACCTGAACACACTTGAAGCAAGATCAGCACTGTCTGTCATTGAACTCCCCACTGAGAAGCCCTCAGAGAGTTTGAGAAAGACAATGGCTGTCAGAGCAGAGATCAGCAGATCCCTCAATGACTCTTGCAACATAATCACAGGAGTTCTCTCCAATCCAAACATCATTGATGTCTCAGTGATTTATATCATATCAGGATTTGAGAAAACCCTCTCTGAGAAGAGAGCAGAAGCAGGAAGGCTTGGAGGACAATCATTCTCAACAAGCAAAATCAAGCAAAATGATCTCATCTAATAATTCAAACAAGCAAAAACAAGCAAATAAAAATCAAAACAAATTATGTCTCAAACTGAACTTTTTTACTTATACAATCCAGAACACCTTGATGAACTCATGGAAGCATATTCATTCATCTATCAACTCAGAGCACTATGCAGAAAATAATCTTTGTAATGGTTGCCCTGACTCTTCCTCTGAGTAGTGTGCCCAAACCTATTCAACTAATGATAGGACTCTATTTCCTCTATATACTAACCAAACAAACCAAAACACAATGACTCACTTCCCTCTTTCCAAAATAATCAACCAATTGACCCCACGGGGGGGGAGGGTAAACCCCCCCAAACAGCAGATTCTCAGAGTAGGGGAGAAGGCTGACAGATACTATTTTGATGATGATGATATGATTGAAATTGAATATTCAGTTTTCAACCGTCTCATTGAAAATCAAGGCAAGGAAAAAAGGATTGTTGTTTATAAACCAACGCCTTTCTGGAAATCTCTCTCAGCTGTCCTCACAATTGCTCTGATTATTGTCCTGATCTCCTCACATGAGCAAATATGGACTCACTCTGTAATGCTTGCCCTGTATTTACTAATTGCAGGAGTGTTCATGGTTGCTCTGACAAATAACATCAAGGACAAGCCAAAGCCTCAAATTGAGCAACCAGTGAAGCAAGAACAGCAGCAGACTCCAGAACAGATGCATCTGGAGAGATCCATCAGAGGAATGATGGACAAACTCAACAGAATCAAACAAAATCACTAGACAAAGAACAAGCTTTGATTGATATTGTGATTTGTTCCTGAAAGCCAAGCAACTAATCATGGAGATCATATGCTGAACAAGGCAACAGTAACTGACAACGGTCACAGATTCTACTTTCTGACAAGAAACACTGATGTTTCACAATTGGGAGGGATTTGGGCAAAGCACTGTTCAGGGTGTTGTTCAACAATACTCACTGACATTCAGGTTTTTTCTCATCACTTGGCACAAGCCAAAGTTGAGGAATACCAGCCAGATGAGCAAAAGGTTTACAGTGCTTGACATTATATCCAGCAATTAGTTTTTTTAGGAACGTAAGGGCAGGAGTTCCACTCTAGTTGTTTACATGGAGGATTTTGATTTAGGTCAACATCACTCAACATTGATCACTGAAGTTTAGTAAGTGATCATTTTCTTTTGACAGATATTGATTGCTTGCACAGCCTTCAAAGGCAATTAGAGTAAGATTGAAAAGGTTTCAGACTTCTGAACAGCCTTCTTGACTGATAGACTTATTCTGAGCCCATCCCACTCAAGGGATTTTTTTCATTTCCAAGAATTAGAGTTCCCTGATCACTCTTGCTGTTATGGTCTGAGAATAGTTGCCTCCTTCATTATAGCAATCACAATTGAGGATGTGAGCAAGCTTGCTTACCCCATCAACATTCCTCAGCTTGACCACCTTTCCAATATTCACATTTGGATCAAAAAGAATTTTTGCCTGAATCGTTTCAGGATCTTTGAATTGCTGGAAACTGTGCTTGTACATTTCAGGAACATCAATGGTGACAACTCCTGCTGTCACGTCTATGTGATACCATCCAAGAGTTGGATCAATCTCATATCTTCTCCCCCCTGACTTTTGCTCAATTGCTTGATCCTTAACATCTGCACTGAATACTGATTGATTTGTTCCAGTGAAGTTTGTCACAGGTTTATATCCCAGAAAGTCTCCACCAATTCCCAGAGCATACAGATATTTGTTGATGCCTGATGTGTTTTCAAATGACATCAGAATCTTTCCATCTATAAGCTGAGCATCCAAAAGAGTCACACCAGCATTGTTTGGAACATTTGATGTCTGAGAGTCTGAAACTGCCCAGCCGTTGACATACCACTGATTGAAGGGGATTTCCTTGAACAGATCAGGCATATCAGCAGGAACAAAGACTGTTGATCTATTTCCAGCAAGGATTGTTGGCTCAATCAAGAAACCTGTTCCAAAATATCCATACATTGGAGCAAGTGGATTGTATGATTGAACACGGTTTTGAAGTCCAATGTGAGCAATGAACTGAATCTGAGTCCAGTTGCCTTCTGTTTTGTCATTGTCCTTCTTATATTCCAAAACATTCTGGATCTCGTATGGAGTAGGGAGCAACCCTTGCTCATGATCCCAAGCTTTGTATCCTGATCTGAGTGTGATCTTGCCTGTTGATTGATCAAAATACATGAACCCCATGCTTGCCACAAGCAGAGCGTTGATTCTTGCTCTGATTGAATCATTCTCATCAATGCATATCTGTTGATTGAATTGATTTGTTTGATCTGTTGAATCCATGTCAAGATCAATGTCAAGTATGGTGTCAGGGAATATGAAGCCCAACATCTTCCTTGCATATACAGAATAGAAGTCAAAGGGAGCATTTGGAGATCCAACATGATCAGACAGCAGAACATATCTTTCAGGAAATGATGGGAGGTCTTTGAACTTCAGTCCCAGCACATGCTGGAAATAGTTTCCAAACTCCATTGTCAGCTCATCTTTCTCCACATCTCTTCCCAGTGAGTGTGTTTTGAGAACATTGTGTGAATAGTAGCTTGCATCATTATCTGAGGAGATTGCTGTGTTGAGGTTGAGTGGATTCCCAAAGTTGAAAACCTGATCATCAGAATAGTTCTTTGTGTGCTTAAAATTGGAATAAACAACTTTTTGAGTTCCTGATGATGTTCTGATGTTCACCTTCATTGTATGAGATACATTTTGCCAAGTTGGAGATCCAGCTTGAACTGTGAAATCAGACTTCTTGAATTTGATCTCATTCTTTCCATCAAGCAGTGTGTTCATATTCGCTTGGAGCAATACTCTGAAGGCGTTTGTTCCTGCTGAGTTCTCAAATTGAAGCCATGAGCCAGATTGATTGATGAGTGAAGCATCCTCAATGTATGCCTCAAAACTTATGAAATCCGCATTGTTGCTGAGATATGTTGTTGATTGAACAATGTTCTCATCAAAGAACTTGGAGAGATCATTCAAGTTGTCTGCTCCTTCAGTCTTTTGGATGATTACAGTGTCAATCTGATCTGATGTTGATGCTGTGATTTGCCTTCCATATGTTTGAAAGGTCTCTGAGTCATCATTGACGGTTGAAATACTGAAGGCACTCTCAGCAGGTGAGCCAGAGTGAATGACTTTCTCCATGAACTTTTGAATCACTGCCTCTCCCGTTGTTTCTTGAATAGATGTAATTGCAAACTTGAGCTTGTCTTTGAATTGCCACTGTGAGAAGGGAGCTTTAGATTGAAATGTGTATTGTTGAGAAACAGTTGATTCAGCTCCCACAGTATAAGCTGGAATGTCAGCAGATGAAATTGCATATTTAGCGTTTTGATATTCCCAGACCTGAGTTCTTTCTGGAATAGTTAAGAAGTCAGAAAATATGAGAATGTCACCAGTGAAGCCTGAAAAAAACAATGAACTTGATTGATATGATAAGAAATGTAGATCTCCTGGATTTAGTGGAACATTGACTGAATTTCTCTGTGCCTGCAAAACATTATTCCTGAAGGTCTGCATTCCGTTTGTGGTGTTTTGTTTCCAGTGACAGCCTGAAAAGTTCCATTGACCAGTTGCCAAGTTATTTGCAAGCCCTCCAGCAGTTGCTCCATCATTTGATAATATGAAACGAGTGTTGTTCACTCCAGAATCCCACCAATGATTGATAATATATCCAGAACCTGGGTTCTGAAAACTCACTTGTCTTTGATACCTCTCACGAGTCAAGTCTGCATAGCAAGTGCCAAAGATTGAAATCTCATTGAGATTCTTGAGCTTGATTGTGTGCCATAGGTATGATCTGAAGCTCTGAGGACCGTTGACAGGACCAGCAGTCCCAGATAATATTGCAGGCTGTCCATTCACTACATTGTGCCTGAATCGTGGTGTTTTTACGGTGTCAACCACAGCTGTTGATCCAACAAAGGGAGCAATGGGAGATTGGAATCTATTTGCTTTATTGTTCCAATAATGAACAAGAAAATCATTGGGATCTCCTCCATCTGTTTGTCTGAGAGGCTCATTTGCATTGAGCCATGCAACAAGTGTTGACTTTTGGAAAACAGATCCCAGAGTGTCCAGAGTTGAAACATCTTTCAAAGCAGGGTTTCCATATTCAAAATAGATTGTCTTTGTTGCTCCAGCACCAATTGAGGGCACTCTGACAAAGATTGAGGTGTAAGCATTGCAGGGAGCTTCAACATGATGATTCAGGAGTGTTGTTCCATTTGAATCATACACTCTGAGATCAGACAGTGTGAATGCACACTTGTTGTCTTGATAAACATCTTTTGAATCCCAAAGAATACAGCACAGATAGTCAGTCTTTGCTGTCTTTCCTGTGTTGTTTATAGTCACAGCCCTCCTGTAAAGATTCCCCCCATTTATATTCCAAACATACTCATCAGAGTAATCCTGAGCAATCTGGACATCTGGAGATGCCTTTGCAATTTGGTTTGGGAAATCATTGATTGTTGAGGGCATAGATTAGAATGTTTGTTTCACAACTAGCTTGCAGTTGACTCTTTGGAAGTTGTCCTCAAACTTGATGTCAGAGATTGAAACCCAGCATCGATCATCAAAAATTATTTCTTCATCTGCATTGAGGATCTGCCCATGCCAAATCTGATAAGTGAAAGGGATGCAATATGTTTTGAGCAAAGCAAACTCACTCAGCTCAAGTCTGTTGTAGGGTATGGAATAGACTTCTCTTGTCTTTCCTGTGCCTCTCACGATTGATGAGCCCAGAGTGTTTGAGATCTCTTTGAAATCAGCCTCTGGATTGTGCTGAGGATCAATGTTTGCCTCTCTTGGCATGTCCACAAGTGTCAATGATGTTGTTCCTAGTTTGAGCATATAGTTTTGATATTAGGTTTCAATCCCCAGTTCCTCCCTGAGAATTCTCTTTTTGGCTTTGATTGCATCTCTGAATGATTCATTGTCAGGAATGAGCTGATTGAATACAAATTCAATTTTTGTTCCTCCTGATTGATTATCACCTGAATTCATTGCTCTTGCTGTTTGAGTTGGAGACATCACATCAGTGTTGTTTGGAAGATAGATCAGAGCCTCATCATCTCTGACAAGATTCAATCCATCCTGCTTTGTCTTTCCTCCTGAGTGAAGCCTTGGAATCAATCCAATGTCAGGCAGTCCAACAACATCATTCAATCTGTTATAGCCAGAGATCATCCTGTTCACTGAATCAATGACTGAATTCACTCCAAACTTGAAAATTGATTGAATGCTTCCCCAGACATTCTGAGCAGTGTCTCTGATTCCAAAAAGATTCCTGTCAAAAGCCCACTTGAGAGCAGTGATTGGATTCACCAACATATAGAGCTGATTTTCCATTGCAAAAAAGAATGAACTCTTGAGCCATCCCCAGACAGCCCCTGCAGTGTTTTTGATACCATTCCACACATTCCCCCAAACAGCTCCCACAGTGTCCCAGTTTTGCCAAAGAAGGACTCCAATTGCAATCAGTGCTCCAATTCCAAGGATTACCCAACCAACAGGAGAAGCCAAAAACAATGCATTCAGTGTCCCTTGAAGTGCAATGTTCCACAATTGGATGCCAGCCCAGACACTCATTGCTGTGGTTACTAACCAATAAGCAGTGGCCATTGATCCAAGAACAATCACAAAGGTGTCAATGATTGGCTTGTATTGATTATAGAAATCAATTGATGACTGAATGAATTGAATTCCTCCATCAAGTGCAACAGAGACATTCTCAATTGCTCCTTGGAGCTGTGGTTGATATGTGTTGATGTGATCCAGCAACATTGTTGTGTATGGCTCAACCTCAAGAAGAATGTTTCTCCACATTCCAGCAACAAAAGCATCAAAAGTCTCATATCTTTCATTGAGTGAATCAAGTGCTCCCTCATTCTCTGTCCATTTGTCAGTTGCACTGTCAATACCCTGAAACATTGTCACTCCAAGATCTTCAAACATTGTTCCAAACAGAGCCACACCTGTCTCTTGTTGTTTGACCACATCCCCAGTGTGAGCAACCTCAGTCTGTAATAAAGAGAACAGATCCATTCCTGTCAGCGTGCCATCCTGAAGATCCTGCATCATTCCATCATAATCATATCCAAGCTGTTCAAAAGCATCTCTTGTTGCAGTTGATCCATCTCTTACTCTGATCATGAACTCCTTGAAGAGGTCTGCAACCTTATCAGTTCCCAAAACACCTGCTCCCATTCCTGATGCCATAATGTTGAAAAACTCATCAGCAGTTGCTCCACCTTCCCCAAATTGATTTGAGTATTCTGTGATTGAGTCTAAAAAGTCATCTGAATTGTTCAGCCCTGCCTTGAATCCTGATGCAATTGCATTCATTGCCTGATCAGAAGTCAATCCGAAATTCTGCATCAGTGCATTTGTTGCATTGAGAGTCTGTCCAACCTCTGCATCAAAGCTGTCTCTGATTGCCAGAGCTCCCTCTGTCACTCTTTGCATGTCCTCATCAGCCAATCCCACAATCTGCTTTCTTGCTTGAATGATGGTATCTGTGACATCCTCAACTGATTCTCCAAAGTTATTCCCCCAAACATCTTTGACCACTTCTCCAAGCTCAGCAGATGCCTCTTCTGTCAAATTCAGCTCTGATCTCATTTGCCCTTGAGATGCTTGCAAGTCTTTTGAGAGGTTGAATGATGAGACTCCAACCGCTCCAATTCCTGTTGCTATTGCTCCAACACCAACTGCAAGACCTGTCATGAGGAATTGATTGAACTTCTCTGTTCCTGCCTTGAGTTTTCCAATTTCTGCATCAGTGCTCTTTGTCTTTGTCTCAAGATCATCAAGACTCCACTCAGCCTTTGAAGTGCCTTGAGTGAAGCCCATTGTTTCAGCATCTAATTCATAAAATATTGAGCCTAGATTCATATGTTTGAAGTGTTTTTCTTATATTTGAATGATTTCCTTTGAGAGAGAAACTCCTCAAGAGAGAGTTCTTTGATCACTTTGAACTTGTGACCTGTGAGCATTCCAATTGTCTCAATACTCTGAGCACCTCTTGATTTGCCTTTCACTCCTGTGAGCTTCTCTCTTATGTCTTGAATGCTATCCTTTGCCTTGCTCACAGCCTTGTGATCAAGGACAGTCTTTGCACTCTTCCCTGTGCCTTCTGTCTTTGAAAAGTCTCTATTGTTAAGGGTGTTATAATCAGAGACAGCCAACATCCTTGAAAAGAAAATCTCACTGTGCCTTTTTTCCTCCTTCATTATGAATTCATGAGCTTTCTGAAGTTCTTCATGACTCCATCCCAGCAGTTCCTGCTTTGAGAAGCCTGTGAATTGAGCAATTCTCAGAATAACCTGAAACAGTTCTTCTCTGTCCTTGCTCCAGTTTAGGCTTTTGGGCGTGCCTGCTCAGTGATTCCATTCATGATCTGCATTATTTCAGCAGATGTCAGATTGACCAGATCAGCAATCTCAGGCTTTTCAGTCTGTTCCTCATCAAGAACCATCTTTGAAAGCATATATTCAGCAACTTCTTTTGTTGCCAATGTCTGAATTTCCAGATCCTTTGCTTGCTCTTGAGTTATGTTTCCATAATACTCAAAAGACTTCTTGTCCTCAATGAGTTCTTGCTGTCCCACAGCATAGAATTTGAGCCTTTTGTTCCTGATTTTGATTGTGACGATTTTCTTTTCAAAGAATGACATATTGTTTTGATTGTTTGATTATTATCCAATGTAAGCAGTTGCAGTTGCACCTGTTCCAGCACCTCCAGTGATTGCCACTGTTGGAGCTGTGGTGTAGCCAGAGCCTCCATTGGTGACTTTGATTGCTGTGACTTCATCTCCAGTGATGATTGCCTCAGCTGTTGCACCTGTTCCAGCACCTCCAGTGATTGCCACTGTTGGAGCTGTGGTGAATCCAGAACCGCCGTTTGTGACAGTGATGAAGGTCACAATTGGATCTGGAACACTGATTCCCTCTCCAACCTTTGCTGAGTCATAGTTTGGTGTGTCATAGTCAGGCATACCTTCAAGAGTTACGTCATGACCAGATGAATCATCAGTGTTGAAAAGCCATTCCAGAGTTTCATCTGAGAATGCTCTTGGTAACTGAAAAGAAAGAGGATTGTCAGAGTCTGATCCATACCAGACACCATCTCTCTCATGGTGAATGTAGCCTGTTATAAATACAGGAGGGATGACAATTCCAGCTTTTGATGAGATGCTGAATGTTCCTTTTGCTCCATCAGATGGATCAATCCCTGTTGCAGTGAGCCAAGGGAAAAGCCTTGCAATGATCTCTTTGTGCTCATGCTTCAGAGTAACTGTGAGCATTGGTTTTGTTCCTCCAGTGTGAACTTTTCCAGTTGCTTCTCCAGTGATTCCAAATTGAGTCTTTCTGAGACTTGGATCAGCTGTGAATTTGAAATCATTTTTTCCTAAGAATCCCATTGAGGTTGCTTGAATAAAGACCTCACATGCTCCAAGGATGACGTTTGATAGGTTTGAATTGTTGATGTTCATATGTTTTGAATGCTTAATTGTTTGAATATTATTATTTTATAATGGGCAGGGCAATCCCTTATGATGGGAAAACTCTTGGATTGGTGTGAATGTTCTTTTTGTCTGGATCTTCAAAGATTAGCTTGAATCTTGTCAGATACAGGTTTTGATTGTTTGTGTTTCTGCTCCAATTGTGAGGCTCTGTGATGCATGAAATTCTTTTGAATCTCACTGGAGTCCCAGTTGAGATCAATCTCCCATACCATCCATTGAGAAGAGCCTTGATTTGCTTTGATTGACTGATTGCAGTTGTGAGTGATGCATTTTTGACATATATCCCAATGACAGCTGTTGTGATTGGAAAGTTGTCATCATTGCTGATCTCTGACTCAGATTCAATGTTGATCTGATTGCTGTTGATTGCATCTGATTGATTATCTGTTGCAACAAAACCATCAAAGAAAACATTGCTGAAGCCATTTGCTTTCAGAAATTGTTGGATGTCTGATCTATAATCATTCATGATCTTATTTTTTCAATTTAGTTTGGGAGATATAGAAATCAAATCTCTCTTGAAGGAATTCAAGAAGCTGAGTCTTGTTGTCCTGAACAGGTTGAGAGAGGAAGAAGCTTTTTCCTCCTCCAGGTCTGTTCTGGATCTCTCTTGTGCCATCTTCTCTGATGCCTTGATGGATATACATTGCATACTCCTCATTGTAACCGCAAACCCATTTGCCATTGATTTTCTCAACAGTAAATGAAGATTTGAGCAATCCCTTGTCAACAGGAACATGAGGCTCTGAAATCTCTTGAATCTTGTTTCCAAGATCAGACAATGCAAGATTGAATGCATATTCAACAAGTGTTGTCTGAACATTCTTGAGATTTGATCTCACTGTTTCAATTCCTTTCAAGGGCATCAGTTTGATTTCCAGTTTTCACAGAATAGTTGACAGCCAAAGAGCTCATCTTCATCTCTCCATTCATTTTTGGAGATGACTTTGAATGACTCTGAATCAACTGTGATTCTTGATCCAATGGAAACATTCTGAGCAACTTGAATCATCTTTGTTGCTTGAACATCATTTCCCCTTGCATCTTTGACAATTTTGGAGATCTCAACCGCTCTACATGGAACATCTTCAGTAATGTCAGAGAATGTTTCATTCTTGGCATCATCAAAGCTCAATCCAGAGCTGATCTCACAGAGTTGATTCAGTAGTTCATCCATGGCTTCAAATTAACTTATTGTTTGAATGTTGAAACCAAGAGCATCAATGATGTCTCTTGCCTTTGGAGCAATTCTGTTTTCAATCGTGTCATCTGATCCATCAGCATTTGTGTATGAATAGGATGTTCCAATTGATTCAGATTTCTTGGTTGTCTTGCCTCTCTTCTTGAGATTGGCTTTGTCAAACTCAACTTGATATGCAACCGCCTGAGCAATCTCCATTGGGATTGTTTTGAATCCTCTGTCCAGATCTCTTCTCATGGGATATTTGCCCAGTTGATAAGTTCTGCAAGCAAGCTCTCCTGTGATTCCAAGTCCAGATTTGATTGTCAAAGTGTCTCCATCAGATGAGAGGATTGGAAATCTCTTTCCATAATGCTCACCATCTTCAAGGATCTCAATGACTTGGAACTTGAAATGATTCTTTGACCAGCTTCCAGATGGAAGTGTCACAGAACCATCAGCAAAAGTTGCACCTGTTGCAAATGTCTTTGAAACTGCAACAGCCTTCCCCAGCAATGAAGTTGGCAGAAATAGTGCTGTGTAGTCATCAATGAGCTGAGACGCTGAATTGATCTCTGCATCAGTGATTGTCAATGACTTTCCAAGGATCTCATTGATTTGAGTTGCGTTTGAGTATTGTCTGAGGTTTTCCATAATGTGATTTGATTTTGATTGAAAGAAAGCCCTGCATCTGCAAGGCTCTCTTTGTTATTCTTCAGAGCCAGCTGACTCATTCTGAGAGCGTTTTGCAACTATCTCATCAATCATGTCTGCCTTTGAATTGCTGTTTGTCAATTTAGTTTCAGGATCTAGTTCAACAAGAACCTTCAAGAGCTCTTTTGCTGAAAGTGCCTTCAAGTCTGCATTTGGATCATTTTCCTCTGCTTCCTTTTTTGCTTTGGCTTTTGCCTTGAAATCAACATCTGTTGTTTTGGAAGCCTTTTCAAACTTTTCCCAGTAGGTTCCTGCTTGATAGTCAGCAACCTCTTGAGATGTTGCTTTTTTGTAGCCTTCCTTTTTTGAATAGATGTATTTGAAGTCATATTCAGTTGCTTCAAATATGATTCCGCTTCTTATAACTTTTACAAATAGAGTTTTTTCTTGTGCTTGTTCCATAGATATTGAATTTTGATTGATATATTGTATTTAGTTTATTGATTAAGCTGTAAGTGCTGATGCTCCTCCAAGGATGTTCCAGATTCGGTGCTCAACAACAACTCCACCAGAGTCAATGTCATCAGATACTTCAGCGAATCCATAGACTGCATCAAGTTTGCCTCTGACAACAAGTCCTCCATTAGTGTCAGCGGTTGTCTTTGTGTAAAGGAATTGCATTCCTTTATATTTCACAATTGATTGCTTAGTGCTATTAACAACAGCCAATGGCAAGATTGGAGTGACAGCTGAGGTCTCAATGTATGCTGAACCAACTGGATCAGATACTGGAGTTGGTCTCTCGTAGTAGCTGTCATTGTAGAAGTACATATTGAAGAAACCTCCAACATAGAATTTGTCAGATGCAATGTTGTTTGCTGGATTTTGCGCTCCTGCTGTTGGAACATTTCCCATGACATTTTGAAGATCAGCAATCACTGAAGCCTCTGCAAAGTATAGTGGAGCAAGTCTCACATGAATTGGAGTCTTGGCACTGATGCCTTGAGTTGTTGCTCTAGTTCTTAGATTCCTGAAAACAGTTGCATTCAATGCACTTCCTGCAGTTCCAAGATTATCAGCAAGAGATGCTGTTCTGAGTCGTGCATTCACTGTGATCATGTAACGCTCCATCATCACTCTCATTGCTTCCTCCATCATGTCCTTCTCCATGTCAGCATCAATCATTGATTGATCAATATTTCCAAATGAGAAGCCTTTTGTGAGTAAATAATCAAGGGTGACATCAATTCCACCGTATGCAGCATCTTCATATGCTGGAGATCCTGTGGTGATGTTTGTTAAGTTAGTAGGAACAGAAAGCTTTGGCTTGACTCTGACTTGTGTTTGAGAGTGTTGCTTGAAAGTTCTGTTCAATTCTTCTTGAACAAGATTGTTGTTGGTTGCGAAAATTGGCACTTCAAAATCTTGAAAGAGTCTGTCAAGAGCTGAAACCAGTCTTGTTTGAAGATCAATGTTTGTGATTTGAGCACTTGGTGCTCCTGTCATGTTACTTGGCATAGTTTAGAATAGCTTTGTGAATTGTTTTGTGATTACACTTGATGTCCTCTCTCTCTCAATACAGCATCAATTGCTTCTTTATTTTTTCCATATGCTTCTGCATCTCCTGATTGAACAATCCTGACTGCTTCCTCATATGTGATGCCTTGAGAGGCTTGTGGACTCTTTGTGTTGCTTGTTCCAACTTTCATTGGAGTTTTCTTCTGCTCTGAAAAGAGTGAAGGCTTGTTCTGTCTGAGATTTTCAACATACTCATCAAGATTTGAAGGATTGTTTTGATCATCAAACTCAACCTCTTTCAATGCTCTATCAAGTACAAAATCAATGAATTCAGGATGAATCCCCATTTGTGCAAGTTTCCCATTAAGTTTGAGTTCTCTGTTCTCCTTTTGAAGTGCTGAGATCTGTTCAGATGCCTGTTTTTGATCCTTCTCCATTAACTCCTTGAGGTTTCCTTGTTCCTCAAGTCGTTTTCTTTCTTCATCCTCTTTCTCTTTCTTGAATCGTGCATTCTCTTCTTCCAACTTTTGAGCTTTGAGCCTCAGTGATTCAAAGTTTTTGGATTGTTTTGATTTGAAATCATCATCATTCCCTTCACCTGAATCTGAGCCTTGCTGTTCAGCAGTCAGTTTTGGATCTTGCTGATCCGTGTTGTTTTGAGCGTTTGGATCTTGAGTGTTTTGAGCTTGTGAGTTCTGTGAGTTGTTTTGAATATCTGACATAGTTTGTCCATTCGTCTTGACTTTACAGAGTGAGTTGACGAGCTCACACTGATTAGATTCACCATATTCAAAATAGATGGGCACATCAAGAATCTACTCTTCAGCCAGCCACTCTCTCATGAGGTAATATGATGACCATTCATCCCTGATCCATAATGGGATGAATCCAAGAAAATCGTTTCCAACTATGAAACCGATGAATGAGCCCTCCTCAGAATCGAAATCAAGCTCACTGTTCTTCCAAATCTTATATGAGAACTTGAAAGGATAGTTTCCATTTTCATCCATGTTCTCAGGATCTGTCACATACGAGAAAGCAGACACCAGAGCCTCATCAATGTTTGGCTCTCCCTGTCCAGTATAATCAAGGGGAATCATCTTGCATGATCCATTCAGCTTACAATCATAAAATATTTCAATCATATCAATCCTGTTTTTCTGAATAGATAATTCTGGACACATTCTCAACCAAAAATGACATATAGTATGCCAGATGTTCATTTATTTCTCCCAGTTGAATTGCAACTCCAACATTGAACAAAGAGACCTCCAGGATATGCCAGCACTCATGAGCAATGATTGCATGCTGTCTGAATTCATCTGCTTCAAAAAACTTCTCTGAGAAATAAAATGCTGTGACAGTGTTCACATCAAGATCATTGTTCTCATGTTGGTGATAGATTGCTTTCCCCAAACAGTTCCATGAGGTAGCTTCAAACTCATCTGGAAAGTATTTCTTGAATTCCCTCTTGCTAAGGATGAAGAATCTGAATCCATAAATTGGATCATCAAAATATTTCATTGCTTTTTTCTTTGCCATATCAATTGAATTTGATCTTTGTTGGAATATAGGGGATCAATGTATGTCTGCAGTAGGGATGTCTGATTCCTCCTCCTCTTGTGTAATCCCCAGAGAACATGATTGAACTCAGTGATGGATATTCATCTGATGTGCCACTTATTGAGACAATTTGTCCTGAATACTTTTGGCACATGGGAGACTCCCCAGAATGCTCTGAGACCTTCACAAGATCAGAACCCTTTTCAATTGACTTTGAAAGAACCGCTGAATCTCTTCCATTCATGATTGTTTGCCTCACAAGCCTCTCAGCCGTTGCTTTGAGTGAATAGTTCCTTGCATTGCCTTTGGCATCAAGAGCAGTGAATCCAGTGATTCCTCTGTTCAGTAATGTTCCAACAACTCTCTCCCTGATCTTTTGCCTTGCTGTCCCCAAAATTTGACCTTGAGCAATCTGAGAAAGCAGTTCCCTCTGAACATCTTGAGTTGTTTGGCTGATTACTTTCTGGATATTCAGATATGAGTTTGAAAGGACTGATTCAAGCTCCATTCTTGCATCTTCAAGGATTGCGTCAGCATTTGAAATGATGAATGCTGGAGCTCTGGAATCAACAACATCAAAACCTCCCTCAAGGTTTACATCCTCAAGAGCATCATCAACCTCCTTGATTCCTGACTTATATTCAGCAAGCGTCTTTTCTTCCATGAACTCCAGTGTTGGCTGTTCAAGGTCTTGGAGTTGCTGTCTGATTTGTCTCAGAAGCTTTCTCTTGCTTGCTGTTTTGGTTGGATCAGAGTTTGCAATTGCATCAAGAATCTCAGTCTCTGCTTTCTGATAGAGTTTGGAAATGGATTCAATGTCTTTTTCTGTGACCCCTTCAATCATATTTATTCAGTAGCTTGAGCCCTCACAACTGGAGGATTGAAAATGTTGTTCTCTGCTTCAATTTGATTTGCCTTTTCTTGTGCCTGCTCCTCAGTCATTGCATTGATTCTTGCAATAGCATCAACCTTGGTTGTCAGAGCATTGTTCAGCTTCATCTCTTCCTCTTCAATTATTTCTTTGACTGAATCAATCAGACCATCCTTGAATTCAATTGATGGATATTCAGCTTCAATGTTGTCTGAATTGGCTTCGTTATGGAGCTGAATTGCTGTGAAGATGATCTTCCTCATTGATTCCTTGAGATAGTCAATCTTTGCCCTTGCTTTCAATAGCGATCTTTGAGCAAGCCTTTGAATTGCTACACCTGACATGTTTCCAAGTGAAATATCAGGATCAATCAAAACCTTTGAGAGCTTTGACTCATCAAGCATCATTCCCCTGAGCAATTTGATCTGTTCTCTGGACTCATTAAGCGATGCATCCCAAGTCAAATATTCAGCTTTCTGAGTGCCATCCTTTGATGTTGGAATGAATTCCAGCTTCTCAATTAGCTTCTGAGCAACCATGTTCTCAAAAACTCCCTTCTTGTTTTGATACATATCCCGTGCTTGATCTGCTGACTCAAAATCAAAATCAACAGCCTTGTCATTTGCTGAAGTCACTTCTTGAATTGCTTGCTTCATGACTGATGCTGGAACAACCATCTTTGGGTGAGCGTGCTTCTTCAATACATATTGGATCTGATTCATATTGAAATTCGTATTGAATACTTTTGCAATCAATGGCTCAGTATAGTCTGAAACCCCAAAGAAGTCCTCTGTGGTCTTGAGGTTTGGAATATGGAAGATCAATGGAAGATGAGCAGTTGTCTCATATTCAAGCACAAGGCTGAATTCACCTTCTTCAGTCACAGGACTGTTTGTCACTGCAAGATCTTGAAGCATCTCCCCAAAGTATTCAAGAGGTGAGACTTGCACAACTGCAACATCAGAATTGTCCTCATTTGTCACTCTCTTATATGAAACCCATTCAATTTTGCCTGCAGTGTGAACCTCCAAGAGGATTGCTGTGAGCTGAGGATTGATCACTTCCTCATGGTATTTGATATGTCCTTGAGCATCTGATGGATTCATGGGATCGAATATCGGAAACCACATGACCAGAGGGAGAGGATTGAATCTGACAACTCCTTTCTCAGCTCCGTTCTCAATCACAGTGTCAACAGTCAAAGCTCCAACTGATTCACCTGCATGTGACGCTGTTTGAGTCATCTCTCTCATCTTCCTGAAAAAGTTGTTCTCCTGCTTGAAATTATCAAAGAACTCCTTTGCTTTTTCATCTTTGAACTTCACGATTGGATTTTCTCCCCAAATCAGATCAGTGATCTCATCAGTCAGAACTCCTGTGAAGTTATATGATAAGTATTGCACCATGGGATCTGAGAAATATTCAAATTGGTTGATGTTGAACACTTCACGATGCTTGCCCTCATAGAGCAATTTGTTTTTCTGATATGTTGCGAACCTTGGATGTGATTTGTTTACGAAGTCAAAATATGTTTTCATATGCTTTCAGTGATGATGAATGTGGTTTCAGAGCTGAATGTTCTGATTGTGAATTTGTATCTATAGGAATAAATGAGCCTCACTCTATAGATTCCCGCCTCCCATTGGCAGGTTTTGTCAGTAGCAAACGCCACTGGATCGTATTTGTGCACTCCATACACTTGATTCATTTCTGTTTTTTTTTGGAGGTACACATCATTCATTTCAGGATCAGAATCATATGGCTTGAATGCCTCCCTGTCATCTTGGAGGACAACCTTGTTTGCTGAATAAACAACTTCAGTTGGAACAACACTCCTGATTATAGAATTTGTGACAAGATTAACCTCAAAAGGCTGACATTTTTCAAATAGATATTCAGACTTTACAAATTCAAGCTTGATGTGCTGTCTATCATCAAGAACATCAATGACTCTTGCTGACCCTTCAAGACCAAATGTCATGATCAAGGCAATGATCACAATGAATGAATACACAAAGCCCCTGAATATTAGTTTTTGGCTGATTATTTGACTGATTCTTTTGTTGTTCATAGATCGTTTTCTTATTTCTTCAGGAGTGATTCCAATATTTTTGCAAATGATTCTTCATTGAAGATGCCTGCTTTGTGCCACTTTTCAAACTGTGCTCCAAGCAAACCAACAATCACAGTGAACTTCACCATGAAATCAAGTTCAAACCCTGCAATGATCCCAGTTTGCTCAATAACAAGCATGAATCCCAGAATCAATTGAATAGTGCTCACTGAGACAATGAATTGTTTTCTCTGGACAATACTTGCCAGCACATAGCCACAGAGCCCTGATGCTACTCCATAGAGGCTCATCACAGTTGGCTGTTGTGAGAACAGTTGAAAAAAGTTCATGATGTATTCCATATCTATTCAGTTTTTTGATTTTTTCTATATTCTTTTGATCTGTGGAAATAGTGCCTCAATCTCACATAGGAAAGTGCTCCATAGATTGTGAGACAGATGAAATATGGAGAGACAAATGTGAGCATCACTCCAAGGAGCATCATCATGAATGCTCCTTCCTGAAGGAATCTGAACACTTGGATCAAGCCAAACATTCTCTTGTTGAGTATCTCTTGCACCTCAATTGAGTCTTGCTCAAAGAGCTCATCATTGAGCTTGTTGATTGCATCATTTATGGATTCAATAAGTCTTTCAATCATATCTCAACACTAGCTAATTTTCCAATGAGTTTGTTCATTCCAAAGAAGAACAAGAATCCAAGTGAGACAATTCCAGCATACCCCCACATGTAGGGATAATATTGAGCAGGAACATATTGAGTCATGAATGCAACTATTCCAGCCAGAAGTCCTGTGATTGTTGCCCATTTGTCAACACTGAACTGAAGCCAGCCCAAAAGCCATTGGGAGGTTGAAGGCTTTTCTTTTGTCAACCTGTCATGCTCATCAAGAATGTCAGAAAGAAGATCAGCAATTTCCTCTGGATCTGTGGTGTTCTGCAATACTTCAATGATGCTTATTGGTTTGACGCTTTGTTGCGTTTCTTGTTCCATAGGGATTTGATTATCATTTACAATTGGAGTTTCAGACTCATCATCTGGAACTTTCACATCAGTCTGAGTCTCTTCTTTGGGCAGTTCAACCTCAGTGATAGGCTCAGGCTTTGGAGTCTCAACAACAGGCTTTTCTGGAGCTGGAGGAATCACAGTGACAGGAACAGGCTGAGGAGCTGGAGGAGGTGTGAAATAGAATCTTTCAGGGATCAGGATCTCCTTTCCTTCAATGAGCTTGAATGTGTTCCAGTTTTCAGCTCTGACACCGTTTGCATAGGCAATTGTGCCAAACATCCAGATGAAGTCATTGAAATTGCTTTGATTGATGTCAATTCTTGGATCAATGTCCTCAATGATGTGAGTGAGACCTTGACCGCTTTTCACAACATACTTCCTCAAAGGCTCATCAAGAGGCTTCACGGGTTGCTCAACAGGCTTTGGAATAGCTTCTGTCAAAGGCGTGTATTTTATAGCAGGTAATTGATTATAGAGAACATCACCACAGCAGGCTGTTGAAGGCGTGCCATATATCTTTGAGATGTCCTTGTGAGCAATCAACCAATTGTCACCATGAACAGTCTTTGAATATCGTTTTTGTAATGTATGAGCCAACCAGTGAAGGCTCTTGAGCTGTGCTGGAGTAGGTTGATCATTTTTGGGATGGTGAAAATATCCATCAACAAGGATGCTCAATGAGAATGAATTGTGACTGTCAGTCCATGTGAGATCATCATCATGGTTGATCTGATAGATTGATCCATCTCTCATGATTGCATAATGATATGAAAGCCCAGCCCAGCCATTGTTGACGTGCCAGCCCTTCATTGTCTGAAGTCTTGCTTCATTTGATTGATTATCCTGAGCATATGCTGAATGGTGAACAACAATGTGCTTCAAGCCTGCAAGAGGTCTTTTCCTCCAGTTCACTGTTGTCTTGTATTTGTAGATTGAATTGATAATGTTTGACATATGTTTTTGATTAAGTTGTTTGATTTCCATCAGGGAAGAAGTTCCCAGCAAGGACAACATCTGTTGACTGTTCTTGCCTGAATCCTGACAGTGCATTGTTCTTTGTTATATTTCCAACCACTGTGATCCTTGATCCAGTGTTGACCCCGATTCCTGATTTGAAATTGTTTGTTGAGATATTGCTTGAAATAACAATATCAGAGACATTCTGACCAATTGAAATCCCATTGAATACAGCAGAGGTTGGATTGTCACTCTGATCCAGTGTGCTTTGTCCACATTCATGAGTTTGGTTGCCAATGACAATGACATCAGAAGTCAATCCACCAGAGCCTGTGACTGATATTCCAGCCCCTTTTGCTCTTGTGATGTAATTGTTGGAAACACTGCCCTTGCTTGATGCTCCAATGAATATCCCTTCACTGGATGAATCAAAGGACTTGCAATCAGAAACCTCAAAATCGTTTGACATTGAGACAGTGATTCCATCACAGTTTTCTTCAATTAAGTTGTGAACTCTGATCCTTGATGAGTTCCTGATCCAGACAGATTGACTCTCTCTTGAACCCTCAGCACCTGCATTCTTGACAATGACATCTGAAATCTCAACATCTGTTGCATCCTGAATACATACCCCACAAAGCCTCCCTTGTTGGTTTGCACCGTTTGCATCAATGATCAGGTTTTTCATCTTAATGTTTTGAGTTCCTTCAGAGACAAACATTGCAGGTCTCATCCCTGAAAGAGTGCTTGCTGAGAAATTGTCATCTGCTTTTATAACAACAAAGGGATGCTTGCCTTGAAGCTCTATGTTCTCAGGAAGAGTCACAAACTGTGAAACAGTCATTGAATCAAGAAAGACAGTTCCTCCTCCATTTGCTGAGGTCTCATTGATTTCATGTTGAAGAGGTGAGATCATATTTTTTTTTGATGATAGGAGACAATTTCAGCCACATGAGCAACTGATTCATCAACAATCAAATGATTGATTCTCCCATTGAAGAAGGCTGTTGAGTTATCCTTCCCAATCCTGTCAAATATCATTGTGCCTGCTTGTGCTACATCACCAAACAATCTGACAGGAGCTCCTCCATTTACTCTGAGATCAACTTTGTTGTTTGTGTTTCTAGTGATTGTCAGAATGCCAAGCTGATCCTGAGCAAATGGGAAAGCTTGTGAGCTGTCTCCTGTGGTGAATACTCTGAAAAATAAGTTTCCGCTTGCTGATACTGTTCCAAACTTCTCATCAGTGCTGGATGAACCCAAGAACATTCTTGTTCCTGCAACAAGCGTGTTTGTATCAAGAACAATTGAAATGGTGAATTGACCTGCAAGAGAGATCTGAGATATGGACTGCATTGAATCAGAGCCATCAAAGTTGATCCCAGCTGATTCCAGTTTTGGCTCTTCTCCAACTGGTGCATTGAAATGATTTGCATTTGAACTCTTATCTCTCCATTGAGTCACAAGACCTCCAGAGGATGTCACAGATGACCTGTCATCCTGCTCAAGCCACAAGGCAAGCGTTGGAATATCAATGGGAGAAAATGATTCTCCTCCCGTCATCATTTGGAAAACAGCAGGATTCAAGTTCATATCTAATCAATTTGAATGTATATGTTGGAAGCACCTTTCAATTCAGTGTTGGCAATCATTGAAGAATTATGAAGCACAAAGATCACATCAGCTGGAACAATACATTCAGCCCCTGTTGCTCCTTGTTTTATAGTGAAAGAAGCTGAGCTCCAGATTTTCACAGTTCTTCCCATTTCGACATTTTGCCAGCCTGAAATTGTGCTGAGCTTTGCAAGTGTTGCAGAATTTAGAATGTAAGTCATGGAGCAATCATTCATCTTTTCAATGGGCACAGCAACCCCATCATCCAAGATCATTGATCACATATTGAATTGCTTGTTCAGCAATCATGCAACAAAGCACTCTGTCATCTTTAAATTTGCCCAGTGCCTGAGGCTTCCCTTTTATAACATGGAAAGTCATCATCTCTCTGAGTGTCTCAATGTCGTTGATCCTGTTGAAACCGCTCTCAAACTTGTCTCTGAAGTCAACAAGCATCACAGGTCTTGTTGCTGTGTTTGTTTCCCATCCAAGTTTGGGCACTCTCACAAGCCTCTGATTCTGGACATCCTGAACATATCTCTGGAAAATAAGATCTTCATCCCATCCATATTCAATCACATATTTGAGAACAGCTCTTCCCATGTTGTTTGTCTCAATAGCAATCAAAGCTCCTCCATATATCTTTGCAACCCAGATTGCCATCTTTGCTGTCATCTTCTCCCCAATCTTTCCAGTTGCCTCAGCAACCTCCTCTCTTGTCTCAACCTCAAAGACTTTGATTGAGGTGTTGTCTCCTCCCTCTCCTGTTGATGGATCAACTGCCACAACATATCTCCTCCCTGTTTTTGGCTTGCTCCAGATCTTGAAACCATTCTTCTTGAAGTAAGTGATGCCCTTTGATTCAAGTGCTTGGATTCTCCTCATTGCTGTATCAATAGCAGATTGAGCAAAGAACATCTCTCCTGATGATTGGAAGCCTTCAGTGACAGTGAAGGGATATTGAGTCTTGATGTCACTTCTGAGAGTCTGTGCTTTTTTATAATACCAAAACCACTGATCTTCAGTGATTCCATGCGTTGCCATTGGATCAAGGCACAGATCAAAATCTCTTGCTTTCCTTGCATAGTCCTCTTTCCATGATTGATCCTCTGGAGCTTTGAGTGTGCATTCACTATCCATGAACCATCCAAGAAACAAAACTTCATATTCAGAAGAGGGATCATTCAAATGCTCAATTGTGAACTGATAGAATTCCCCTTGTCCTCCATCAGGTGTGCTCTCAAAGATGATTGCATCAGCATATTGCCCAGCCTCCAAAGTTCCTGCTTTCATTTCATTGTATAGTTTGGGAGTCATGCTCATCTTTCCAGCCTCTGAGATATGAATGAAGTTGAATGTTCCAGATCGTGCACTCAAGCCCACTGTGACAGATGATTTGCTCAGGTCTCCATCAAACATCAATTGTCTTGTGTTGTTCCTGTTGACTTCATATAAGCTCCTGAACTTCTTTGGATAGTTATCAAATGCAAACTTGATCTTCTTCTCAAAGATGTCATTTGCTGAAGCCTTCTCATGTGCCATTGTATATGCTTGATACCCTTTGACCTTCATCACCAGAGCCAATTGAACAAGTTGCAGGAGTGTTGTGATTCCTTTTTGCCTTCCTTTGATGATGATGAGCCTGACTCTCTCTCCTTTGCTCCACTTTTCAAGAATCTTTCTGAGAACAAGGATCTGAGCATCATTTGGAGTGAACGGCTCAATTCCATCCTGCTTTGTGAGGATCTTGAATCTTTTCTTTGTGCTCAATAAGAGTGAGAGGTTTTTTGGATTCATTTATTCTTGATTTGTCTTGATCTTAACATTTGGGAATAAGAGACCATTATCAATCTCAATACAAACAACATTTTCAATGAATTCCTTGAACTCAGGAAGATCCTCAGCATCCATCTTCAATTTTGCTTGTGCTGATGATTCCCTCCATTTGAGCCCTGTTGAATTCAGAAGCTCCTCTTTGTATGCTCCCGCTCTCAATATATCAACAAATGCACCTCTCCAGCTTTTGTCTCTTGTGTAGATTTCCATCTCATCAATGGTCTTGAATGTATATTTCTTATTTTGTGACATAGGTTATGAATAAAATTGATTTTTATACTTGCTTAGATTAAACAAGCCAATGATCTCATCATGTGTTGGCTTGTCTGCTTTGATCATCTTTGCTTTCTTGATTATCTTCAAAGCATTGAATGCTGTCCTTGTGTTTTCATGATAATAGATCAGCCCGTATTTCTCAGGTATTTCTTCAGGACTAATCAGACCAACAGGGCAAACATAATAAAAGTAATGTGATCTAGTGGTTTGATGTTTCAGCTCAATTGGAGTTTTCTTCCAGCCACTGTCAACAAAGAATTCATTGTTATAAACCCCTTTCTTGAAGTCCTTCAGGAAGTCTGCTCTGCTGATCTTTATCTCATATTCAAACACCGTTTCTCCTTTTGACAGTGATAGAATATCGCATTCATATCCTCTCCAGAAAGTGTTGGGCATTGCACAGAGTCTCTGAGCATTGTGACAATGCCACTTCACAGAGTTCTGAATGTCTTTGGTTAAACTAGTTTCTGACATATGCATTATGTTTTAATTCTTGAAATGATTTCTGATTTGAGTCTTTGGATCATGCTGGTCTCTTCAGATGGACTTGTAAGCATTGCAATGAATTGATACCTTGTGAAGCTCAATTCAGCTGTGCAAGACTGCCACTGGTCTCTGTAGTATTTTTTTACAATGAACAGATCTGGAGTCTTTCTTGCGATTGTGTAGGTGTCATCTAGTTGGAGCATATTATCTTGCTGATTGTTTATTTTCTTGAATCTTCATGGTTGGTTGCTGTTTTTCAATGGAGCTTGCCAAGAAGATGATTGCATTGTGGATGTCTTGATCCATTACTTTCAACCCCAGTTGTTGGAGTGCTGTTGCAACTTTTGTGTATGATTCAATTGATGCGTGTGATGTGAGTTTTTGACTTTCCATATTATTTTGATTGTTTGGTTTTTTTTGATTGAATTTTATTCTTTGGCTTTGCCATCACTTTTCTCTTTGCAGGCTTCAGCCTTTTTGGAGCTTGCACCTCTTCCATTGCATCATCAAGCAGAATCATCTCTTCATCCTCTTGAGCATCAAGGACATCATCAAGGCTTAGGTTTCTGTTTTCCTGAATAATTTTATCAACCCAGCCAAAATTGTTCTTGAGGCTGAAAACAACTCCAGATGATGATGATTTCCAGAGTGACTCAACATTGTAAGCATAAACAATCCCCTTGATTTGCTCCAATGTGTCAGAAAACTCAGGATCACCAGCATATTGTGATCTTGTCTCTCTTGTCCATCCAACAAAAGCATCAAAGCCTTGCAACGTGTATGGTTTGAACTGTTCCCAAACAATCTGATCTTCCTCATCCAAGATTGTTGAGCCAAACATGTTGAGTTTTGGTCTGAAACATGAAGCCATGTATTCCTTGAAAAAGTTCTGAAGATCTTCTTTTCCTCCAAAGATCTTTGGTCTGCCCATCTTTTTCTTGTCATCAGGCGTTTCAGAACTATCATCAGGCTCTGTCTTTGCCACCTCTCTGAAGAGGTGTGGACTCTCTTGAGTGATTATCCTCTGAAGCTTGTTCTCTTGTCTCATTTGATCTCTGATGAGCTCCTTTTGCGTTGGAGTGTTGTTCTCTTGTTCAGATTTCTTTGGTTTGGTTGGTGATTTCTTCGTTTTTGCCATACTTAGTCAATTTTATATTGTTTGATGAGATTCCTGCTGAAAGCATTATTCTCTTTGCTTTTCGTCTGAGAGCATCAATGCTGTGCCTTGACAGTATCTTGATGATCCAGATCTCCTCATCATTCGTCCATTCATAGTTGAATGAGTTGGTTGAAATGAAACTCCCTCTTTTTGGAATGCTGATCCCTCTCTCTTTGAGGGTTTCAGCAATGGTTTTTTTCTTATGATCTGACATTTTTCCCCCTTGATAAGTTGATGAATATCTCTGGAGCTTTTGGAAGCTCTATGTTCTCACGCTCCTCAAAAACTGTTGGAGCTGTTTGACGTGTCTGAAAATAGAGCTTTGCTAGAAAATAAGCTATTGCAACAAGTGCTCCCGTTTGGATGAGTGTGAAGATCATTGTTGTGATCAGTGCTATGATTGAGATGATTTGTGGTGACATATTTTTAGGATTTTGAAATGTTTTTTGAGTTATAGTTTGGAGATCTTATCAATTACAAAAACAGTCTCTCTCATGATTATCAAAAATGCAAGCATCCAAATCAAATGGAATGGAATTGCAATGAGTATGAACTCAATGAAATCAAACCAGATGATGATGCTCATGAGTGAATTTGAAGTTTGTGAATAAAATCCAAGAAGGAAGATGAATGTGAGTGTGATTGATACGATTCTGAAGATTAGTCTGATGTCTATTTTGCCCATAGTGTTTGAAATTATTTCTTTGATTCCTCCAGCCTCTCAGCAATTTTTGCATAAAGGACAGGATTTGCTTTCTTCAATCGTCTGAGTGCATCTTCATCAGTCTTTGCATATCCTCCTGAATCAGAGACTTTCTCTCCCCACTTTGCCAGAATCAGATCATTGATCTCATCAACAACAAATCTCACATTCTCATCTCTGAGCTTTTGGATATAGCGATTCATGTCATTTCTGCTGTTGAATGAATATGGAACAACTAGGGTTGGAATAGGGTTGGAATTGGTCTGAATTTCTTTTTTTTCTTTTTTTTCTTTTTTTTCTTTTTTTTTGTGACTACTCTTTTGACTATACTGTACATTTTTGTACAGGGGGTCTGTACATTTTTGTACAGGGTTGTCTTCATTTTCT
>Ga0100403_1000834_pt1 | contig 30156 bp, 33 predicted proteins | sample CryGeymet201501t_FD_83663 | JGI IMG/M metagenome (GOLD analysis project Ga0100403, IMG submission 83663) | Groundwater microbial communities from Crystal Geyser aquifers in Utah, USA - Crystal Geyser metaG 2015-01t | ecosystem: Environmental > Aquatic > Deep subsurface > Groundwater | place... | reverse complement strand
TCCAATCGCCCATGTCGTGCTCCATTTCTCAGGCCGGGTTCACACCCGGCGGTTGCGCCAGCCCTTGGTGGCGTGGTAGCTCAGGACGCGCTCGCCCCTGAGCACTGCCCCGAGCTGTCGGCGCTGGTACTCTCCCTTGCGGCCGATCTGGCCTGTTGGGTGACCCTTGGGGGCCATCGCCTTCAGTCTTGCCTTGCGTGTCATCGCACGTCCTCCATTTCTGTGTAAGGTCCCCCGGGTCCGGCATGCGGCGTCCCGGGGGTGCGCTCCTCAGCGCTGGCAGCAGGAGTCATAGATGGCTTGCGCCGCTCGCCCTGCCTCAGCCGAACCCCAGCATGCTAGGGGCGTCCCAGTGGGATGGGACATCGACCAGTTGCTGACGGCCCCCTCAGAAGGGGGGCTCATCATCCCCACCGCCGGAGCTGCCCCCGCCGGAGTATCCGCCACCCGATGCCGGGGGAGTGTCCGGCTGCTCACCAGCGACACCCTCCTGGGCCATCTTCAGCTCGCCCGAGGACTTCTGGCGGACCATCTCAGCCCCCATCTGGACAACCTCGCTGTCCGCCGGGAGGCGGGCACCGGCGGCATCCTTGTTGGGGCTGTCGAACTCTGCGGTGTACAGGAACCAGGACTGGTTTCCATCCACCTTCTTCAGGGTCCCGATGCGCCAGACGTGGCAGAACCACGGGGCCTTGAACTTGCGGCCCCCGGCCCCCATCAGCATGATGCTGTCAGAGCGGTTGACGATGCTCTTGTAGGTCTTGATCCGGGTGGAGGTGAAGCTGATCACCACCGGCTTGGGCTCCGACTCATCATCGCCCTCCTCGGGAAGGAGGATGCCGAACAGGTAGAACGTCTCAACGAGGTCGTTGCCGTTCCGCAGGCTGATCTTGCCCCGCTGGGTCTTGGCCCACTTGGCGATGTCCTCGCCCATCCCGTAGGATGCCACCAGGCCGCCACCGTTGTCGATGGGGACCCACTCGACAAACGCATGCTCCCGGCAGGCCGGGACAAACCGGATGGTCTCATACAGCCGGTTGGTGGACGTGTCGATGATCATGCCCGCCTTGGCACCGTCCACGCTCTCAATCTCGGGGCTGTTCTTCTCCAGCACCTTGAGGAACGGGACAGAGCGGTCAGAGCTGTCGAGGTCGTCAAGGCCCTGCCCTGCGTAGTCCTCCAGCCCGGCGTACTCAGCCGGGAGCCCGGCCTGGTCCTTTGTCGCAACTTCAGTCTTGGTCTTGTCAGCCATGCGGCTTCTCCTCTCAATGTGAGGCGGGTTGTAGCGCCCCGGCTCATCGCGCTTCCCCCGAGCAGGGGGGCCTCCCACCGTTAGACCAGGTGGCGGTATCTCACTTGGCGGGCTTCACGTCCGCAAACTTGGTCACCTCAGCACCCATGTCGGCCAGCGGCACGTCCTCGCCCTTGGCAAGCAGCTCCCGGACCAGCGCCCCGAAGGTCTGGGGGTGGACATCCAGCTTTGCCGCCGGGGACCACCCCATGGTCACCAACTTCCCGGCCAGCTCGTCAACTTGCTCTTGGCTCACCTTCCCCATTGCCACCTTGACTTCCCGCTTGACGATCCCGGCATGGCCGTTGTCCTCAAGCCACTTCACGGTCAGGGCCTTCTGGTCCTGGTCAGGACGCCACTGGGTGCCTGTCTTCATCGACACCTTGAGGCCGTCAATGGTCGTCAGGGCCTCCTGTCCAGCACTGGTCATCAGCTCGGGCATTGTCTCCTGCTGGAGCACCCGGAGGGCCTTCTGGGCGTCCTTCAGGGCCTCCTCCCGCTCCCTCACGAGGGCCTGCGCCTCCAGGATGTCCCGGGCCGTCTGTGCGATCTGGGCGAGGATGTTGTCCCCCAGAGGAGCCTGGGCAAATTCTTCATATCCGGTCATCAATGGTTCTCCTTTTCTCCGCCCCCAGAGCCTACCCCCGGGGCTGGTCCGGGTCAACCTGAAACACTTGAGCGGACACAGGGGTGTAGCGCCGCTCACGCCCATGCCACTGGAGCAGGTTCACCCGCCCGTCATTGAAGTCCGCAGCCACAGCAGTTGCCCAACCGATGAGGATGGGGTTTCCAGTCAGGAGGAGGTGGTCACCGTCCCCGAAGTCCGCCAGGCCCTCCCAGAGCTCAGGCATCACCGTCTCCGGGCTCCAGGGCGCTGCCGTGGGGCTCAGGAGGTACTTCAGCGGCCCATACTCCTCCGCCGGGGTCAGGTCGTGGACAGGCTCATACTGGCCCGTGTCCCGGTTGTAGCGCCGGTGGTCCTGTACGATGTAGACAGTCATTTGATCCATTCCTTGTGCTTGTCGCCCATGATCACGTTGGCCACGTCCAGCTTGGCCACGAGGGCGTCAATGGCCCTCTCATCCCGCGTCCCGGGGCAGACCAGGTCAACATAGGTCACGTGGTCATCCTGGCCGATGCGGTGGTTGCGGTCCTCTGTCTGGAGCCGGTCAATGAGCTTGTAGCTGTTGTTGTAGTAGATTGTTGTCTTGGCCTCGTTGAGGGTGAGGCCCTCGCTCATCTGGGAGTTGGCAACAAAGTCGGTTGCGTCACCGTGCTTGAAGGCGTCCTTGGCCCGCTGCCGCTCATCGTCACTCACGCGCCCATCGTACCGGACGGGGTTGCGACCCATCTCCCTGAGCATGTGGAGGATCATCTCAATGTCCCGGGTCCAGGTGGCCCAGATGATCGCCTTGCCGTTGACGTCCTCCATGGTGTCCCGGAGGAGCCTGAGCCGGGGGTTCTTGTCCCTCTCAATCAGCTCTGTCGGCTCGTCCTCCCCGTCCACTGGGATGTACCCGCACAGGACCTGCTGGAGGCGCAGCATGCGAGTGATCGCCAGGGGGGCCGTCACCAGCTCCCCGCTGTCTAGCCAGGCCATGAACTCGCCCTCAACGCTGTCGTAAACCCGGCGCTGTGCCGGACTCATCTCATAGTACCGCTTTGTGAACAGCTTGGGCGGGAGGTCCAGGACGTCATCCTTGGTCACCCGGGAGCTGATGAGCTTGATGGCATCGGCCAGGTGGTCCAGGTTCTGGTACCCAACCAGCATGTCAAATTCGCGCTTCTGGGCATTGTTCCACCCCTTGTCCCAAACCCCGAAGAAGGACTTGAAGGCCGTGAAGCTGGCGATGTCCAGCTCACGCCTCCAGAACTCAGGGTCCAGGAAGGCCACCTGGGTGTAGATGTCGAACGGCCCGTTGGTCACAGGCGTCCCGCTCAGCACCCGCCGGTAGGGGGCATGCTTGCCCCCGGCCAGGATGGAGCGGGTGCGCCGGGCAGAGGGCGTCTTGATGCGGTGGCTCTCGTCAAGGGCAAGGAGGACGCGCCGCTTGCGCATCATGTTCCAGACAGCCTTCTTGCCCTTGTCAGTCATCCAGGCATCATAGCTGATGGCGAGGAGGGGGAGCCCCCGGTGGTTGAGGAGCCCAGCCACAGCCGCGTCGTGCCACTTGGCGCTGGCGCTCGGGGCGGAGTATGCGTGCGCCAGCAGGGGGATGTCTGGGCTCAGGTGCGTCGGGAGCTCATCCGTGATCCAGTTGCGGTGTACCCCATTCGGGGCAACAATGATCGCAGCGTCAACCTCGCCCTCGGTGTAGAGGTGCCCGAGGGTGTCGATGGTCAGCTTGGACTTGCCAGTGCCCTGCTCCCAGAAGGCCGCAAAGGCATTCAGGTCGCGGGACGCCTCCCAGACCTCTGCCTGGTGCGCAAACGGTTTTGTGTGGAACTGGTAGCTCAAGGGGTCCTCCATTTCTCAGGCCCCGATCCTACCCGGGCGGGGAGGAGGGAGGAAGCCCAAAAGGGCTGTAGCAGCGGAACGGCTTTCTTAACTTCACGCCCCCGCCCACAGGGAAGCCGTTCCGCATAAGCCGTTGACCCCCCAGGCAAAACTTAACTTCCTTAACTTTCTTAACTTAAATAGGGGAGGGCAGTCTTAACTTCCCTGCCGGGCGAACCCCGCCCTGGGTAAGAAAGTGGAGAAAGTTAAGACGGGGCAGATTCATCCAGCGTCTTCAAACACTTGTGCGTCTTAACTTAGGCAGGCGGTGTGGGTCCGAAGTTAAGACGGCACACCCCGAAGTTAAGACGGGCAGCCCCATCCCTCCCGCGCCCTGTTGTTGGCTTTGGCCTCCCGGATGGTCTGGTCAGTGTCCCGGGAGGACCAGCTGATGGGCAGCCAGCTGCCGCAGACGGCCAGGGGCCGGGCTCCCTCGGGCGGGGCTTCAGTCCCGGCGGTGTCCATCATCATCGCGCAGCCGGTCAGGAGGAGGCTCATCACTGCGAGCGAGGGAAGCCTTGTACATTCGTTCATGGAGGTCCTCCAGCTGGCGGGTGACCAGCCGCGCCTCCCCGGACGCCCTCAGCTCCTCATCCCGGACGCGGGTGGCCACGTAGGATGCGAGGCTGAGGAGCGCCCGGAGGAGCGCAAGCCAGCTCACTTGCCGATTGCCTTGGTTGCGGTCACACGGCCATAGATGGCGATGATGCCACCAACTGCCGAGGCGATGCCGGCAATGGCCTCGGTGAGGGAGGCCTGGTCAATCTCACTGACGCTGTACCCGAAGATGGCAGCGCCGCCAGCGAGGAGGGCAACAATGCCGCCCCAGACGGTCTTGGAGGCAAAGATGCCCTTGGTGTCATAGGTGTTCATTCTGGTTCTCCTTGTTGTGGTCCCGGGAACTATACCCCGCCCGGGCCTGCGGGGATAGCCGCTCAGAGCCCAGGGGCCTGGACGTGCATCCAGTCAAAGTCGCGTGCCCGCCCGAGGCTGAGCCAGCCCTCTGCCTCCCAGCAGCGCCAGAACTCCAGCGCATCGGGCTGGGCGAGGCGTGCCCGGCTGCGGGTCCACCTCAGCTGGTTGCGCTCCGGGTCCGTGTCGATGGCGAGGCCATAGGCGTGCGTTGACAGGGTTGAGCCGCCCCGCTTCTTGCGGTAGTTGTAGCATCCCCCGAACAGGTCAATCCCCAGCCCCCTGATGGCCTCCGGGCTGTAGGCACTCGCCACCCTGGCGTACACCCTCTCAGCGCTCAGGGCCACCTCCTCGTGGCAGGAGAAGCGCCGGATGGTGGACCGCTTGTCCCAGGCGATGCGCATGGTGAACGGGAGGTCCACCTTGCCTGCTGTACACTGAGGTCCCCCGGCGGGTCCATAGCGCCGGTCCATGTCACGCTGCGGTCCCCAGCTGTTCTCGACAACGGGGCCGTCCTCCGGCTCATCGTCAGGACGCCAGGCAGCAGGGCGCTCACCCTCCCTCTGGAGGTGGTCCCACTCGCTGTAGGCCTGGACGGTGTCGGGCCCAACCAGGCCGTCGATCACGCCAACGTCAGGGAAGCCAGCATGCTTCAGGATGAGCTGGAAGGCTGCGACAGCCCTGCGGCGCTCCCCCCAGCGCTTGTACTGTCCCGCGACCTCAGCCGCCCGGGACTCAAGGAGGCCGTCCACCCCCCTCATGCTCTTGGGCCCGAGGTCCCCGTCAAGGGCTCCCCCGTACCGGCCCCCGGCCTTCAGGAGCCTCTGGATGTCGAAGTTGCTGATGGTCATTGCCGTCTCCCTATGAAACCAGCTGGCTGAACTCAGTGCTCATGTTGTATCCGTCTCCGCCCGCATAGCTGTCCTCAGCCACCAGGCGGAAGTAGACAGTGTCACCGGGCGTCAGGCCGGAGATGTTCACCCCAAGCGCAGCGCCCCGGAACGCCTCGTTGGATGCCCCCGGCGTGAAGCCAGGGGTTCCGCTGGCATACAGGACATACTCCACAGCATTGGTGGAGGCGTCCCAGCTGACGTCAACCTCCCCGGCGGTCCCAGAGGACGTGGCGATGTTCGCGGGCACAGCGGGGGCAACGTCATTGATTGTGAGGACAGCATCAGAGCTCACCAGCGTCCCGTTCTGTGCCCTCACCCGGAGCTCAAGAGAGCGCCAGGGCCCACCGGCGGAGGTGAGGGAGCTGCCCGTGATGACGATGGAGGTGCCCGTGATTGTGTAGGATGTCCGGAGCGCCCCGCCCTCCCAAAGCTCCGCAACATAGGATGATGCGGCTGCAACAGGGTTCCACTGGGCATTGACCTCCCGCCCGTCATAGGCGGTGACAAGGCTGACCGATGAGGGCGGGTTCATGACCACGCCAGTCACTGTCTTGCCCAGGGGGGTCCCCTCTCCGGCGGCATTGATTGGGGTGACCGTCAGCCGGAAGGCGTCCCAGGGTCCCCCGGCTGCTGACACGTCAGTGGAGGTGAACAGGAGGGAGGTGCCTGATAGGGTGCGGGTCATCACCAGGGTGGTGTAGCTCCCTCCCCCGCTGTCGATGTACACGTCAACGCGGTAGCTGGTGGCCCGGGGGGCGGAGCCCCAGCTGGCTGAAAGGACGCCAGCCCCTGTATCGGCCTCAACCGTGAGCCCCTGGGGCTGGCCCGGGAGGAGGGTGGGCGTGCCGTAGGTCACTGGGGTGGGGGATGGCACAGCAGATGGTCCCCGGAACTGGCCGATGCCGAACACGCGGACATAGACCGGCCCGGCCTCAGTCGTGAACTGTGTGGAGGTGAGGGGGCCGTCATAGACGCTGTCCCAGGTCACCCCGTCCGGGCTCACCTGGAGGAGGTACATTGTCGCACCCGGGGCAGCGTTCCAGCTGGCGTCCAGCAGGACCGGGCTGGTGCCGCTGGAGGGGTTCTGGCTCACTGAGAGCCCAGTCACCACCGGGGCATCCGGGACGGTGCCTGGGCCGTAGGGGCTCACCTCCGCTGGAGGTGTCCCGAGGTCCACAGCGTACACCCTCGGGTCGTCATTGGTCAGGACCATCTGGACGGTGCCGCCCTTGTCGGGGGTTGTCCCCACCACCTTGAACTTCCTGCTGTACGTGTCCAGTGTCCCGCACATCGCCCTCGTGGGCTCCTGCTCCAACCCGAGGTACACGGGGATTGCCCCCATGTCTCCCTCCACAGAAGAGAGGTCTGCTGCGCTGAGGGTCACGCTGTATCCATCTTCAGATATTGAGGCCACCTCTACAGGTCCCCAGAGCCTCCCGCGCCGGTCGCTGAGGCCCACGACAGTTGTGGTGTCGTCAACTGGCTCGCTGAGCCCGAGGACGCGGGTTGAGGCGTTCCAGCTCTCCACCTCCGCAGACTGGCCCCAGCGGACCATGTCGTGGGACACGGCAACGCTGTCGCCCCGGATGAGCAGCCTGCCCTCCATCTCAGTCGTGAGGGAGGCGAACACCCGGCGGTACAGGTTGACGGCTGCCTGGTAGATGCCCTCACGCCAGGCGTGGGTCCGGTTTACAACGCCAAACAGCTGGATGCGGGCGGGGTTCTCCTCAGTGCTGCCGTCAATCTTGCAGAGGACCTCGTTGCGCTCCCAGGTGCGCTCGTCATAGTATTCAATGATCACCGCGTCTGGACTGTCCTCGTCATACAGGATGTGGGTTGTCTCAAAGGAGCCACGGATGATGTTGCGTGGGGTCATGACGCCCCGGGTGATCTCATGGGCCTCGTCACGCACAAATGAGACCTTGCCGGCAATCAAAAGGGGCTGTGCGCGCCCAACCATGAGGGTTTGAACAAGGGAGGTCCAGAGGGTCTGCTTGCGGTCGAACACCGCATCAAACTTGTCCCCCCTGGCGGTCCACTTGTCAGCAAGGCCCAGGAGTGCCGGGAGGTCGATGCGGCTGTCAGGGAGCCCGGCCCCGTACACAGTGTTGCGGAGGATGTCCGCTGCTGCCCAGGCGGGGTTCCGGGTGGTCTGCGGGGCGCTCCAGGCGATGCCGTCCCAGACCGGCACCTTGGCCGTCTGGATGGTGTTGAAGCGCCGGGAGGACTGGTCAGTGAGCTGGTTGGTGGCCCGCATCACCACGGCCATCATCGTCACGTCATCGAACGTGTTGTCATCAGGGATGAAGGCCCGGAGGCTGCCCCAGGTCACGTCATTCGCATAGCGGGTGTCAGCCCTCTTGTTGGTGAGCCTGCGGAGGCGGACCTCGTAGCGCCCGAGCGTGAGGTCATAGGTGCGTGTCACACGCTGCGGCGTGGGCGTCTTTTTGGTGAGCTCATAGTCCTCCAGCGTGACCCAGGAGCCAGTCGGGTCCCCGGCGTCATCAACGGCCCGGGCCTGGACACGGACACTAAGGGACAGGTTGTTGAGCTTTCCCTCGTCATTTGCGTAGTACAGGCCACGGGGGTAGATGAGGTCAACCTGGAGCTTGTCCGTGTCCCGGTCAGCCGGGTTGGCTGTGAACGGACCCAGCCAGCTGATGGTGTTCAGGTTCACCGTCTCCCCGGTCGTGGTGCCGAGGTCCCCGTCAACCTCCACCCACTCGCCTGTCCCCGAGGTGTTGGTGACGGTGTAGGTCCCGTCAACAGCAGCGGAGCCGGTGATCACGAGGCCATCACCCACCGCGATGTAGTCCAGCTTTTCGTCAGCCCCGGCGGTGGACATGGTGATGCGGGCCGTGGAGAAGTTGACGGTGCGCTGGGCATCAATACAGAGGGCTTCCTGTCCACCCACCTCAACAGAGGTCAGGACAGCCGCCGGGAACAGCGTCACAGAGCCTCCGGGCGGGATGATCTCCATCTGGACGTCAGAGAAGGAGGCTGTGAAGCCTCCGGTGCTGGTCCAGAGGGTCGTGTCCTCAATGCGGACCTCCTCCACTTCGTACTCACCCACCCCGAGGCAGAACAGCTGGTACAAGTACTGGTCGTTGCCCTCGTAGCTCGCATACGGCTGGGAGGCAAAATCAGGGTATATGATGTGGCGTCCGTAGAGCCGGGGGATTGGCTCCAGCAGGCGGGCGCTGTTCCCCTGGGCGCTGAGGGAGTAGGTGGGTGAAGCTGAGATGGGGTCCCGCGCCCCGGGCGTCTCAGGCGGCAGGAGGGCGTTGATCAGGAAGGAGCCAGCAATCACGAGGCCCGCGCTGATGAGGGAGATGCCGATTGCCGAGGTGATGCCCAGGGCTCCCCCGATGATGGGTGCCACAATCGGTGCGATCACGGAGAGGGCAATCATCGCCACCGCCCGGAGGAGCTTCTTCGCACCCCCGCCCTGGGGCATGACGACAAACTGGACGCTGTCATCGGCAAACACGGGCCGGTCCCAGTCGCGCCGGAGGAGCGGCTGTCCATTGAACACGCACACCACGGGCCGGTCCTGCGGTGCCACCCGCTCAAAGTGTTCCCGCACGCTCTCCCCGGGGCGCATCTCAGACCGCTCCAGAAAGCTCAGAGGGGTTGTTAGCTCAACCGATCCATTCATTGTATGCGAACCTCCGCCAGCCAGCTGCCTCCAGCGTTGCGATCCTGTCGAAGCAGACGCCAGCCGGGTTCTGGGAGTGTAGGATGCCGCCCCCATCAACGTCAAGGTACACGCCAACGTGGTAGGGGTGCCGTCCAGAGGACATCTCAACAAGGCGTCCATGAGCTGGGCCGTCCGCTCGGGTCCAGCTGTCCCGCGCCCGGGTGGTGGCAATCTCCCGAATGACGGTGCGGACATCCTCAGCGTTGATGCGTATGTCCGGGAGCTGTCGCAGGAACAGCCGCCACTGGACAGCCTGGGCTATGCCCCAGCAGTCGTATGCGTCTGGGCCGTTTGCCCCGCTCCGCCACGGGAGCCCTATCAGCCCGTTGATGAAGTCCCGCTCATCCTGCGTCACTGGACCAGCCCCTGGAACTCGCCTGGGCGGTACAGCTTGCCGGGGAAGCTCTTGTTGACCAGGTCGCTGAACTGGGCTGTCCCCGTCACCCGCCCAAGGTTTGACTTGACCTCCCGTAGGGTCAGGCCCCCGAGGATGAACTGGGGCTCGCTCAGGTCGCTGGCGATGTACTCCCTGTATGTGAGCTCCATGGGGGCCTTCAGCCCAACAGCCGCATCCAGGTGCTCCATCACGAGGCGGGTCACGTTGTCCAGCTCAACCTCAATGGTTGGCAGGCTCCCCTCCTTCTGGTCTGGGAGGGTCAGGCTGAACATACAGGACTGGAAGAACACCACCTGTCCAGCCTGGACGGGCGCATCAGCCTCAAGCCCGAGGAAGTGGCCCTCAACCTCCTCCCCCTCAACCACGTACTCATCCCCGTGGTCCATGACCACCCGGATTGACGTATCAGCGAAGGCCGGGTGGCGCAGCTCCAGGGTGTGGAGGATCACCTCATCAGTGGGGGCGGAGGCATATGCCTCCTGGAGGGCCTGTGTCCAGATGTCGTCAGGGTCAGCCATCAAAAGCCTCCGTGAGGGGGGCGCTTAAGCTGAAGTCCAGGCGGTAGTCTCTGCCCATCGCGGTCAAACCTGCGAAGCTCGGGTGGACGTCATCCCCATTCGCTGTGTTCAGCTCATAGTCGTCACCCTCCCGGGCCGTCACATCGGCGTTGGCTGCCGCAAAGTCCCGGCAGGCCTGGCGGATGCGCAGCAGCGCGGTGAAGCGTCTCTGACCAGTCGCATCATTCGGGTAGGAACTGGACACTCCGAGTTGAGCTGCTTCAGTCTCCGCCGCCCCCGGAACAGGGAGGTGGGGGACCAAGATGACGGTGGGGAAGGGGTCAATTCCAAGGCGAGCTTTCTTGGCGTCGTGTTCATCCTGGAGCCACGCTTGGTAGACGCTGGATGACGTCAGGACGCTGAGGGAGAGGTCATAGGCGTCGTTGATGCCCTCTGCCCGGAAGTCGTGTACATGCTGTACCCCGTAGCCCATGCGCCTTAGCTCGGCTTCGTACTGGAGGAAGCCCTGTAGGAGGACGCGGGTAAAGAGGCTGTTGCCGGTAGTCGTGGGGGAACGGCTCTCAATTGAGCTAACGGTCCCCCCGTCTGCGTCAGTGGTGCCTACAGGGGCAATCCGCGTTCCGCCCACGGCCAGCTTCATGTGAAACATCGGGAGCTTGAACTTGTTGGGTGCGTACAGGTGCCGCTCTGCGAAGCCCCGAAGGGGACCCATCTTGCGGCCACGGTCTCCACTCACGCCCTCGTTACCCAGCTGGTAGCCGCTCCAGGTCTGGTCCAGCCAGTATGTGAGCTGCTCAAACGGCCTAACCTCAGCCCCGGCAGTGATGGCTGCGTCAACACCAGTCAGGAAGGTGTTGCCGTAGAACTTCTGCCGGAGGGACGGGGTTGTGCTGAGGGTGGGGTCAGTGTCCATGACCAGGGAGGTGTGGTGCGTGCTCTCTCCTGACCAGACGGCCACAGAGCACCGCCTTGGACAGACCTCCGGGACCATGTACTGCCCGCGCTTTGCCAGCTGACGGGCAAGGAACAAGCGCACCTTCTCGACTTCCGACAAGGTAAGTGTGCCCGAGGCTGTGGCTGCGCACAGGAGGCGGTAGTCATATGCTGCGGCCCCGGCCCCGTCCTCGCGGGTTGACCCAAAGAAGATGCTGCCTGTTTGCTGTACTGTCTTCTCAGCCCAGAGGGCGGTCACTCCGCCCAGAGCCAGGCCGGTCTGCAGTGCGCCATCGCTTGTGCGGTGCTCCAGGTCCTTGATCCCAGGGCCGCTGATGTTCCTCAGCTTGGCGAAGTTCTGCTGGTAGTTGGCTGTAACGATGGCGTCTATGTTGCGGGGGAAGGTCATCACATAGACGCCCCGCGACACCGGGACCTCGTACACGAGGAAAAGGGTGCGGGCGGTGACCGTGTCTGGGGTCCCGATCCAGGCGTTGTTCAGAGTGAGGACGCCCTCGCTGTCCCAAACCACTGAACCCCCTGTCTTGGTTCCAGACAGGGAGGAGTTAGAGGTGTCGATGTCCAAGCCGCCTATGACATCCTTGAGGATGGTTCCGTGTCCCTCGTCACAGGGCCAGTAGTTATCCAACAGCTCCCGCCCGTCAAACTCATCCCTGTTTGGATTGTAGGCTTCCCAACCGGCGTTCCCCCGGCGCATGAGGTCGCCCACCACCGGGCCGGGTGGCAGCCGCTCAAGCCCGTAGGCGTCGGTGGTGCGGCCCCGCCACTCCAACTCAACTAGACCTTCGCCCAGGGCGGTGGAGGGCACAGTGCCGCTGACGCCCCGGAGCCCGTATGCCTCGAATGGGACAGGGTTCGAGAATACAACCTCAGTCACAAGCCCTGTGATCGCAAACGGGGAGCTGAGGCTGACAAACGTGGCAGAGATTGGAATGCCCGACACGTCCCGGACGATGTCCTTGAGCCCTACAACTTCCCACGTCCCCCAGTTGACGACTGTACCAACGGTGAGCTTCATCGCGTCGGCCACCCAGCTGGCGTTCTCAGACTGCTCGGGAACGTAGGCAGCCACCAGACCGGCAACAGCTGCGCCGGGGGTGAAGTAGATTACGTTGGCGGGGTTTGTGAAGCTGCCGTCAATCAGGGGGTCCAGGAGGGCTCCGCTGCGGTTCAGCGAGCCCGTCCCCAGGTCGTGTATGGAGGCGAGGGCGGTGCGGTTGCCGCTGCCGTGGGTGAACCCGTAGTCTGTGGCGAGGCTTGCCTCAGCAGACGGTATCTCAACATTTTGGTTGACTGCCGTTCCAGAGCTGTTCAGGTAGAGGGTTGCGAAGATGAACCCGGAGCCCCGTAGCAAGAAGTATTCACCGCTGACAGTTGCCGCGATCCCATCGACAGTTGTGTTGTACAGTCGGGCACTGGCCATTGCTGAAACATAGGCAGCGTCCATTTCTCTGTCAGCCAAGAACTTGGCCCAGGAGGGCACTGCACCGTTGGTGGTGGAGACTTCCCGGCTCTCGTTTCCATTGACCATACCGTCAAACCTGTCCATGTTTGCCTCAAGGGCATCCATCTTGGCTTGAATTTCAGAAGCGGTGGCCATCAGTAGCCCTCCATGATATTAGGGTAAGTGGTGTTGACGATTACATTCAATGGGTCGTTGATGCCGTCAATCGCTTCCTCACCATACTGTCCAACAAAATAGGTTCCGGCTCCGCTGATCAGGGGAGTCATATTGACCTCCAGCTTAGCCGAAACTTTGACCCGGCGGAAGCCCGCATCACGGACCTGGTAGGGCTCTGTGAATCTGACGGCCCGGACCTCATACCCGCCCCGCCCGAGGTACACAGGCATGTTGAACCAGGCAGCCCCGGCCCGGACGTCATCCAAGAAGAAACCCTCAAACATGGCGTGTTCTTCTTCATTCATCTGGACAGTGAAGCTGAACTTGGAAACCTGTCTAGTGAAACGCCTCCGGGAACGCGCAGGCCCATAATCAAACTCTGATCTGAGCACCGGCTCGCTCGGGGAAAGCTGCCAGCTCCCGCGTTCAGCCAAATAGTTGATTTGCGTCGGCCAAGTGGGCGTCGTCATGTCTTGTTCCCCGCTGCGGGGTTGAGGCCATAGCGCCGCTCAATCGCCCGGTTGATATCGGTGCCGCCCCGGGAGATGTCAGATGCCGTTGCGGAGCGGGAGCGGTTGATGAACACGTCAACGATCCGGGAGCCGTCCGCGCCTTTGCGCTCCTCCACCTCAGCCTCACCCTCACCGCCCATCACGTTCACCTGGACATTCTGCTCAATTTTCTGGCCGCCCTGGCGGTCAATCTCCCCGGGCCGGGTCACGCTCACGCGCTCCCCGGGCGAGGCCATGAAGTTGACGGGTGTGCTGTCCACAGCCCCGGAGTTGCCCGGGACGGTGAAGCCCCCGGCAGTTGCGAAGCCCAGGCCGGTCTGTCCAACGGTGCCGGTTCCCCCGGTCGCGAACCCGAACATGCCAGCCCAGTCGATGCCCCCGAGGGCGCTGGCCAGGGGTCCCATGACCTGCTGCTGGAGCATGAGGCGCACGAGGTCCGCAATCATGCCGTCAATCAGGCTGCTGAAGTCCAGCTTGCCGGTCTTGACAAAGTCCACCAGGGCGTCGGTCATGCCGTCAAAGGCGTTGGTGATGAGGTCCTCAATCTGGGTGGCCGCGTCCTCTGCGTCCCGGGCAATCTTGAGGAATGCCCGCTCCATCCCCGACTCAAGTGTGGTCTGGGTGTCCAGGAACTCAATGCGGAGGTCCCGGAAGGCTGTGCGGTACTCGTCAGTGGTGATTGCCCCGGCGGCCATGAGGGCGTCCAGGGCCTTGAGGTTCTTCTCATACTCCTTGAGGGGGCCGTCAATCTCCTCCAGGAGGTCCACCTGGCGCTGGAGGGCGTCCGGGAGGTTGGAGGAGCCACTGCCGGAGCCGCCTGGCGCGTCCGGGATGACAGGTGTCGCAGGCCCGGCGGCATCCAGCGCCCCAGCGCCGGTGTTCGCCGCCCGGGCCTCGGCAATCTCCCGGGCACGCCCCATGATGGTGTTGACAAAGGTTCCGATGTAGTCGGTGTTGAGGGCCTCGCTGAAGGCCCCCGAGGCAATGGAGCCCATCTCACCGAACACAGCGCCCACCTCACCCGCCCCGTCAACCTTGAAGCGGTCCAGGCCTGTGCTGAAGTCGTCAGCCAGCCCGGCGAACGGGTTGTCCAGTCCAACCAGTTCCGCTGCGGAGCCGATGAAGTCCAGGAGGTCACCCACGGCCCGGACAATCCCGGAGATGCCCCTGTCAACGATGTCGATGAGGCCATTGATGGCAGCAGCCCCGAGCGCATCAAACGCCTCGGGGAGGAGGTTCCAGACGCCCACAACTGTCTTGAAGGCACCCGTCCACACGCCGATGTAGGTGTTGACGGCTGTTTTCACAAAGTCAATGATGGACCCGAGGACAGCAGTGAACACGTCCAGGAGGTCGCCAACGTACCCGCCCACGTTGTCCAGGCCCGTCTCCCAGGCCTCCCCGAACCAGTCGATGACCGGCTGGAGGAAGTCCACTATGAAGCTGAACACAGAGCGGAACACGTCCCCCAGGGACACCACCCCGTCCGCCGTCACCTTGATGTCGTCGCGGAAGATGTAGAGCGCAGCCACAAGGGCTGCGATGGCTGCGATCACGAGGCCGATGGGGTTGGCCATCATGGCAGCGTTGAGTGCCCACATGCCCCCCTGCGCGACCTTCAGGGCAGCTCCGAAGGCGGCAGAGGTGACAGAGGTGGCCCCCAGAGCCCGCTCAAGTGCGATCATCTGGAAGACAGTGCCCGCAATGCTCGCTATGAGCCGTGCGGAGAAGGCGGCTGCCAGGGCAGCCCCAGCGACAAAGGCCAGCTTGGCGATGGTGTCAAGGTTTTGGCCTACAAACGTGAGCCCCCGGGCGAGGAGGTCCGTGACGCCCAGCGTCTCGTTGAGCTGGCCGATGAAGCGGAGGGCCGCATTGCTCAAAGTCGTGAACGCCTCACCCACGGTGGGGGTGAGCTGGGCGAACTCAGCAGCAATTTCCGGGGCCGTCTGCTGGAGGGCGTCCATGATCTTGTCAGAGGTCAGTGCCCCCTCAGCCCCGAGGTCCCGGAGCTGGCCGATTGTGACGCCCATGCCCTCAGCAATCGCTTGGGCAAGGCGGGGCATGTTCTCAAGGATGCTGATGAGCTCGTCACCCCGGAGGGCACCGGAGCCAATGGCCTGGCCGAACTGGCGCACCCCGGCCTCCGCCTCCATGGCGGTGCCCCCGGAGACACGGATGGCCTGGTTGACCGTCTCAGTGATGTCCAGAAGCTCCTGCTGGGACAGCCCGAGGGCATCCGCATTCCGGGCCACCCGGGAGTACAGGTCAACCGTGGCCTCATAGCTCGTGCGCGTCCTCTGAGCACTCTGGTACAGCTCCTCATTGATGCGGCTGAGGTTCTCCGCAGATGAGGTGACCAGCTTGAGGCGGTTGGTCAGGAGGGTGTAGGTGTCGGCCTGGCGGAGTATCTCCCGGGCACCAAAGGCAGCCCCGAGCCCAGCCAGCGCCGTCATCAGGAAGCGGACGCCCCGGGCTGCACCCATGGCACCCCCGCCGATGTCGTTGATGTTGCGGCGGACAACCCGGGAGCCCCGCTCAGATACGATGATGTCAATGCGTTCTGTAGTCACAGGAAGCGAGCCCCCCGGACCTGGGCCACCGCAGCCTGGACGGCCTTTTGTACAAACCCGGCGGGGGCCTGGCGGGAGGAGCCGCTGTTCAGCGCGTTGATGTAGGGGAGGTTGTTGGAGATGGCAATGCCACTGTTGCGGTCCCCGTCATAGCCTGCGATGACCGCCTGCCCCTGGGCGAGGGCGGAGGCAGAGTTGGCCCCGGCGGTGCTGCCGCTGGAGCCGGGGGCGTAGGCTTCAATGGTCTCACGGGCCGGGGCGTCCATCTGGACAATCCAGTTTGAGCGGGCACGCCCCTTGTCAACCGGGGTGGCCATGACCACAGCCTGGTCAGCGGCAAGTGCTGCCGCCCTGACTGTGCGGTCAGCAGCCTGGGCTATCTCAATGCCCAGCCTTCCCATCCGCCGGTTGAACTGTTCCGGGCTTGCCACTGTCTTTCCCCATCCATTCCAGGTACTCATCATCAAGAGCCCTGACCATTGTCACCAGGTAGTCCCTGGCTTCGCCCTCAAACCCGTACTCCCTCCCCCATTCGTTGATCCGGTTCCACGGTATCGGTCCCGGTGCGCCATTCATCCCAATGTGGGGGCGCGTGGTGCTCAGCTCCCGGAACGCCTCAATGTAGAGGTCCAGCCCCGGGAGCAGCTCGGGCGCATTTGCTACAAAATCCGGGGGAGGCTGCCCACGCCTGTAGGATGCCTCCAGAACCCGCCTCTCACTGCGCCCGTGCTCAAGCTCATACCGCAGAACCCCCCTCAGTTTCCCGTGTCCAGCTCCTCATCGCCATCCAGGAACAGGCCCAGCTTCATCGACTGGTCCCGCACGTCAATGTAGAGGTCCGGGAGGTCGGTGAACAGCGCCTTGCAGTTGTCCGCGCTGAACTGGAAGGCCGCACCCTTGTAGGGCATGACGTTGGAGCCCAGGGGGCTGTCCCAGCCCAACACGATACACTCCGCCCAGACCTCACGCGTGATGCGCTCAGCGAGGTCGTTGGACATCGTGTCGTTGGCCATCGCCCGGCGGTGCGGCCTCATCCGCTCCTCCATGAGCTTCTTGAAGCGCTTGTTGGTCGCACCGGCCCGGGTGATCTTGATCCTGAAGTCACCGTAGTCGAGCCAGATGCCCTCCTGCTCCAGCTTGGAGCTGGTCTTGAAGAGGGCCTCTGGGCCCTTCATGGACTTGATGTCCGGTTTGGTTTCAGTTGCTGCCATGTCGTTCTCCTTGTTACTCCGCTGCCGTGGGGAGGTATGTGAAGCTGACCGCCAGCATGGAGTGGTGGAGCGTCGGGTGCTCAGCGCCCTCCATGGTGATTGGCAGCTTGATCTCAGTGTCCTTCTCCACCTGGGGCCGTCCGTCCCCGATGGAGATGAACGGGATGTCGAACACCCAACCGGCATTCTCCTTCACCATGGCGAAGTCCAGGCTGATGTCGTTGTTGTCGCGCACTGCCTGGATCGCCTCCACGCTGGTGAAGTAGGCAGTCACAGACCCTGCGGCCACAAAGTCCCCGGCGGTGACGTCAAACGCCCCGAGGGTCCCGATGGCCTTGGAGGGCGTCACGTTGTTGTTGATCGTGACCGTCAGCTCAGTGAGGTAGGTGAACAGCGTGGCTGCCGTGTCCTCGTTGAGCATGCGCAGGCGGGAGAAGTCACTGGAGCTGTTGAACGCCTCCTGGTCGGGCACGTCCGGGCGGGTGCCGGTCTTGGCCCCCTCCAGCACTGTGCGGTACTCAGCGTCAATGCCGATGAACCCGAGGTCCACCATGACCTTGTCCGCCGTGTTGACCTTGATCTCCATTGTGTTGGCCACGCAGCCCTTGATGTACTCATACCCGGCGCTGCCCAGGCTGCGCTCCATCTGGTAGGAACGCTGCTTGATCAGGGCCGGGTCACTCTCGTTCTTGATGGCGTGGCCGATGAACAGCTGGATGGTCTTGGTTGCCCCGGCGTCAGTCACCATGGTGCCCGGCTGCCGGTCCAGCACGAGGGAGGTGGCCGCCACGGACAGGACGCGGGCGAAGCCGTTGTTGACCGCCTCCGCAAACTGGGTGGCCGTTGCGTCACCACCGATGAACAGCCACTCACCAGGGATGATCCCGAGGTCAGTGAAGTCCAGGGTGGTGGAGGTGAGGGAGGCAACGCCAGAGGTGACGCTGACCCCCACATCGCCGGAGGCTGCCTGGACGCCCACCTTGGTGATCTTGGCACCGGCAGGCGGGGACGCCTCGGCAGTCAGGCCGGAGACAACCACCGTGGTGGAGGTGGAGCCGGTTGCGACCTTCAGGCCGTTGTTGGCGGGGGTGCTGAAGCCCTCAGCCCAGACAAGGTCGCCCGAGGCGAAGGGAGTGCCCCCGCCGGAGGCCACGGTGTAGGCCGTCCCGGTCACTGCGGTCGGCTCTGCGCTGGGCTTCTCACGCCAGTCAGCGTACATGAAGCCCTGCATCATGTCATACAGGCTCTGCTGTACAAAGTCATTCTGGAACCCGGCTGTTGCGTCCAGGTCCGTGACCACGCCCTTCTTGCGCTGGCGGGACGGGGTTATGGGTGCGCGGGCAGTCGTGCTGATCTGCGGCCCAAACTCACCGTAGCTGTTTGGCTCCAGCGGGTGCCAGACGGGGGTGCCCGGGAGGACACCCAGGGAGCCCTGGACCTCCTCCGCATAGCGGAGGCCCGTGATGTTGCTGTCAATCTTGTTGGCCATCTCGTGCCTCCTTATTTGAGCTCATCATAGCTGAACTCTGCTGTGACGTTAAGCTGGAACCACGGGTCATCCGGTCCAACCTCCTGAATGCCCACCTGCCGGAACCAGACGCCCGAGGGGGAGCTGACGCCCTCAAAGGCGTCCCGGGCGATGACCGCAAGGGCCTCCGCCATTGTTACTGACTGTTCAACGCTCATCGGTGTGAACACCTGGACGGTGAGGACACCGGCCCGGGCGAAGCGCCGGTTGCCTGTGCCGCCGAACGTCCGCTGGCCCCCGGCTGGGGGGTTGTGAGAGATGTTGACGCGTGCCCAGGGCTCGTCAGAGCGGGGGCCATCGTCCGGGTTCTCCTCTGTGGCGTCCCAGATCACGCGGGGCGGGGCAGCGCTCCCGGCTGCTGCCGGGGCGTTGGCCACCCAGGCGTCCCGGAACAGCGTGAGCATCTCATCGCGTGCGTTGGGGGTTGTGGTTGCCATCAGTGCCGCACCTGCAGCTGGTGGAGCACCTGCTGTCCGTTGGGGTCAAGGGTCTGTACCTGGACAATTGCCCAACCCTCGTCATCCGGGTCCGCACCATCGCGGTACAGGCGGTCACGCAGCCGGGGGGCCTCGCTGAGGCCCTCGCCCGGGATGAACACCAGCTTGTCGCCGGTCTGGATGTCGGTGCCTGACATGTATTGTTCACCGGCTCGGCCCATGTCCCCGAAGTTGAGGAACACCGCCTGGACAGGAATGTCACTGGTGGAGGGCTTGCCACGCCGCCAGGGCTTGTCCGGGTCCGCCAGCGAGGCGTCTGTGAAGCGCCGGAGGATGGCTGGTGCCCCGAACTTGGTGATCAGGCGGGTGGCCAGAGCAATTGACTTGTCGTACTGTGCCATCAGGACCTCACTGCCGTGAGGCCGGAGCGGATGAGCCCGGCGGAGATGAGGAGCCGGTCCACTGCGGGGTACTCGGGGAAGGTGTAGCTGCCGCCCCCGGCATACTCCACCGCATCCTTCAGTGGCCCTACCTCCTCCCGCCTGCTCAGGACGGTGCGCCCTGAGTCATCCCGTGTAGGGTCGGACAGGAGGGACTGGGTCAGTGCCCTCTGCGCCAGCTCTGCCACCGCCTGCTTGACCGCACGGTGGATGCCTGTCACGAGGTATCCGCTGCGGTCATAGAGGTCCCGGCGGGGGTGCTCGGTGTCCTGGTCCCGGTTGAGGCGCTCCCCGGGGAACACCCAGCGCTTGTCAAGGTAGTCCGTGGCCTTGACGATGGCCACCTGGAGGGCAGCATCAGACGTTCCCGGGGCGGACAGGTCCAGCCCCCGGTCTGCGTGGTACTCACGCACATAGGTCAGGTCAGCGTAGGCATTTGCCCCGCTGACCGTGCCGTTGTCGTCCTGGACCAGAAAGGCCATGTTGTGTTACTTCCCCTTGCCGCCCTTGCCCTTGGGCTTCTTCTTGCCGTAGCCCATCTCAGGCCTGCCGGGTCTGGGCAGGGGGCTTCTTGGTGCCGGTCGCGGGGCGGGGGGTCTGCGAATTGCCGGCATGGACGGTGGGCTTCACCGCGCCGATGTGCTTGTTCGCGCCTGGGGCTCCACGCTTGGCCCCCATCATCTTTCCACTCTTCATTGTCGTTCTCCTCTCACTGGGTTGTCGTCACTTGGCAGCGCGGGCAGCGTCCCGGTCAAAGCCCGGGGCTGCGGCGTCCACCTGGGCACGGGTCACGTCAGACCGGCCCATGGCCGCCTCAATCGCGGACATCTTGGGCTTGCCGTCTGCGGTCCAGGCGTCGTCATCCTCGGGGTCCAGACGGCTCAGAGCCTGGTTGATCGGGTGATGTCCGTTCCCCTCACCATCGCGTCCTGGTTCCGCTTCCCCGGGGACGGCTTCAGCATCGCTGCGGCCTTCAGCGGAGGCGTCGGGCTCGGGTGCCGGGTCACCAGCTCCGCCCGCATTGTCTTTGGCCCCGCCCGGGTCGCCATCCCCCGTTTCGCTGGCTGTGGAGTCAGTCTGAGCAGCATCGCCATCTCCATGGATTGCCGCCACAGCAGCGTCCAGCTCCCGGGAGGGGTCTGGAAAGGCCTGGTAGCAGCGGTTGAGGAACTTGGAGAGGTTTTCCACGTCAGTGGACGGGCCACTGATCTCCATGGAGCCCTCCTTGAACTCATACTCCTTGGTGCCTGCCCTGAACGTGACCGTCTGGCCACGGTAGGCACCCACCAACGTGAGCTTCCTGGTAGTGATCGACATGCTGCCTTCTCCCTTGGTTATGCAACCACATCGTGGAGCTTGGGACCAGAGAAGGCGACAAGGTCACCTGCTGCGTCAAAGGTCCCAGCCACAGAGCGGTTGGCGTCAAAATATCCCGCCGGGAGGTCGTGGCCCAGCGCGTTGAGGACTGTGACGGCCCGGGCCTGGATGGCCGCGCCGGTCGTGTCCACGGCATCGTCAATGGCTACAATCACCATCACAATCCCGTCCCTTGTCCCGTTGTCTCCAGCGGCGATTGTCCGCTCAACGAGGTGTGCCACTACGGCCATGGTGTCTCTCCTTTACCAAAAGTGCCCGCCCTCGGGGGAGGAGCGGGCACCCATTGTTTCAGTCAGCGGGGCTCGCCTTAGTTGGTGATGCCGTCCGCAGCCGCAAGGCCCTTCTCGCTGAACAGGGCCAGGCCGGAGTACCACTTGATGCGCGTGATGCTCTCATCCTTGGTCTCGCTCTCGCCAACCGGGACCACCTGGATGCCTGCGGCAGCCTCGGCAGTCAGGCCAGCGATGCCGTGCATGCGCGAACCATCATCCAGCGTGCCAGCCATGATCGTGGTCTGGGCAGAGCCCGTCCCCTTGGTCTGGTTGATCGGCAGCCAGTCATTCTTGAAGATGGGCACACCACGATAGCCCGGGACCTCACGGCCCGAGGGCAGCTGGACCACCTCGTTGATGCCTGCACCGCCAAGTCCACGCAGCAGGGCCATGTAGCTCCGCAGCGTCCGGGCGTGCATCATGAAGTAGTCAACTTCACCGTCCTTGTCGGTCACGAGGTCCAGGAGCTCATCCAGCACCTCAAAGTCCAGCGCCTTGCCATTGTTGCCGGTTGCGGCCTTCTGGCCGGAAACCACGAGGTTCAGCATGCCGTCGAACTCGTTGGAGCTGCCCGTGCCGTTGACCAGCATGTCCTGGTACTTGCGGCCCACGGACTTTGCCTTGGACGCAATCTGGACAGCCTGCTGGTCGTTGCCGTCGCCGGAGCGGGTGGCCTGGATGAGGCCGTTGACCTCGGCATCACCGATGATCGTGGTGAGCGTGGAGGTGACCTGGGTGAAAGTCGCGGCTGCCTTGGCAGTGATGGTCCCACCGACGCCAAGCACCTGGACGTCACCAAGGACGTTCTCACGGTTGTAGGCGAGGGCGTTGCCGTCAATGCCGTCAAACGGCAGGATGTCGAAGAAGGGGTTGACAGTGATGATGTTTTCGATGACGCCCGCGACCAGCTCATCCTGAGCAAGTTTTGCGGACTCAGAAAGGGTGACGGAAGCCATGTCCAATCCTCCAAGAGTGTTTCAAAAGAGCCTGAATGCGCATCGCACGCGGGCCTCCTGGATCGCCCTGGAGGGGTTTGGCCTGATCACAAAGGATAGGCGACAATTGGGCAGACGTCAAGCCCCAAACAGAAAAGGGGCCCAGCTGTGAAGCCGGGCCCAGAGTTTGAGGCAGTATGTCCCCGGGACAGTGGGGACCCTCTCAGGGTAGCCCAGGGCACCCCCGAGGGGAAGCCCCGAGGCTTGGGTCAGCGTGCCCGGGCGGCCAGGCCAGCCTTGATCCGGTCAATCGGCGTGGCGTCCGCCTTCTGCGGAGCCCGGGGCTGGCCGGTCTTGCCGGGCAGTGCGCCGCCCCCGCCCTTGGCCTCGCTCTTGAACAGCGGGGCATACTTCTCCTGGCCCTTCATCTCCTTGACCAGCTCCCGGATGGTCATGGGCTGGCCGGTGCCGCCAGAGATGCGGGGGTCACCGTCGCTGTCGACAACAACGGCTTCAAACTCACCATCCTTCTCCATGACCTTGACCTGGTTCTGGACAAAGGGCATCGCCAGCTCCACCATGCCGCCCTCGGCAGCCAGGGCCTCGCTTGCGCCCGAGGTGACCAGGTACTTGTGGACGGTGCCGCGCAGGGCGTCCTGAACCTTCTTCTCCTCGCCCACCGCCTTCTCCATGGCGGCCTTCATCTCAGCACGGACCTTGTCCACGTTGAGCTTGCCCTCCTTGCCGGCAGCAGCAGCCGTCTCCAGCTCCTCCATCCGTTCCTTGATCTTCTCCTTGATCGTGGGGAGGTCCTCACCAAAGTCCTCAAGGCCGGACAGGTCCACCTGGCCCTTCTTGGCCAGCTCCTTGTTCTCGCTCCTGATCTTGCCGTTGGCCTGGAACAGGCCGGTGATGGCGTCGGCCACCGGGCGCAACGCCTCGGGGACCTGGTACTTGCCGTCAGCGCCCTCCACGGGCTGGTAGATGCCCCGGAGGTTCTCCGGGATGGTGTTGAAGCTGTCGCCGTCAACCTCGTGCTTCAGAACTGTCATGATTCATTGTCTCCTGTGAATCGCTCACCCCGGGGTCGCCCTGGGTGGAGTTGTCGCCCCGGCATTGTAGCCCAACGGGAGGCCCGGGGCAAGCCTCCCGTTGGTGTGGGTCAGCCGTCCGGGGCCTTGAGGATGCGGGCGCGCATAGCGCGCTCACCCCGGAGAAGGGCAAGGACGGTGCGGTGGTTGCCGTCATCAACAACATAACCCCCTTCAACTTCAATGAGGAGGGGCAAGAGCTCATCAAGCTCCGCAGCAGCTATGCCCAGGAGGGCCTCCGGCCCAACCTCGGGCTGGTTGGTGTAGACTTCCTCCAGCTGGACCTCGCTCACCGGCAGCCTGATCCTGCCGTTCCGGGCGTCCATCAGGGTGTCAAATGGGATGCTGCGCACGTCCCGATTCATTCGGGAGGAAGCCCCTGGAATGGGGCTCACCACCGCGCCGGGTATGGTGGGGTGGGCCGGGAGGTCACGGATGGACTGTGCCAGCTCCGGGGTCGCTCCTCGGGGAGCCCTCACCAGGTTGTCCAGCTCGCTCAGGGTCCGGGTGCGGCCCCCCACGTCTGTGAACTGGTCCAGCTTCACGTCCCCGTTGCGGAACATCTCCGCCCGGGAGGGGCCCAGGGTCGCGTCCTGGAACTCAGCGGGCTGCCGCCGCATCCACTCCTCATAGGTGGTGGAGGCTGGGACGGTGCCGATGTTCTCGTCAGCCCAGGCATCCCGCACCCGCTTCACCTCGGCATTGCGCTCCTGTGGGCTCATCGCCCTCCACGCCTCCGGGTCAGCGTCCCGGGCCTGGGCCCTGAAGTCGCGCTCCCGCTCCTCCCGGGTCCGGGCGTCCCGCACAAAGGGCCGGTCACCAATGACCATGTCCGGGGACAGCATGGCGACCATGAGCGAGCGGCAGTTGGGGTGCGCCGGGGGCCGGGCCTCCTGCGGGTCAAGCAGGGGCGTCCCCGGCGGGACCTCCCGCCCCGGGTTGACGGCAATGTCACCATCCCGGGCCTGACAGATGGGGCTCGTGCGCCCGTCCAGGGTGGAGGTCCAGCGGAGCCCCCAGATGATGTCCTGGTTGGCGTCCCAGACCTCGCTGCGTGCGGCGTTGGAGGTGTGGTTCACCGCCGTGCGGGCGATTGTCTCTGCCTCCCGCCGGGTGGTGGCCAGGATGCCGTCCGTGTACCCGTTTGCCCGGGTGCCTGCGATCCTCCGCACGATGTCGTCCAGCGTCTCCCCGTTGGCCACCCCGAGGCGCACAGCCTGGTCCAGCCGGGCACGGTCCCCGTCCCCGAGGTGCCGGAACCAGTCTGTGAGGCGCTTCCCCTGCATCGGGGAGTTGACCGCTGCTGCCCGCAGGCGCTCCAGGGGGAGGGCGGTGGTGCTCATTTCAACCGGGACTGCCTCCGCCATGATCTGTTGTTCCCATGCCGCCTCAGCAGCCGCCAGCGCCTCCATCTCTGCCGTGGTGTCTTGAGCAAGCGAGTCAATGAGTGCCCTCCTGGTGTCCCGGACTTCCTTCAGAAGGGCGTTGAGCCGCCGGTTGGTGGCCCCGCCCTCCATTGCCTCCCCGAGCCGGGCACGCAGCTTGGCGACAAGGTCAGCGTCAGCCGCCTCAAGCAGGTCCAGCATCTGGCGGCGCTGGCGGTCAGAGTAGCGCCGGAGCGCCACCTGGTGCCGTAGGGCCGCATCAAAGAGGTCTTGGTTGGCGGTCATGTCAGCCCCCGGCTGCCCGCTCCAGCGGCTTCAGCTCATTGTTGGTCACCTGGAAGTCCAGGGTGGTGCTGTCGGCCCCATCGGCGTGGATGTAGAACTCCATCTTGCCGGACCTCCCCACCACGGGGACCAGCCTTGCTGGGACGTTGCTGCGGATGCAGTGGGTGAGGAGCTGTTCAAGTGTCGTTCTGTCCATCATTCGGTGCCTTCTGCTTGGGTTTCGGTGGGTTTGTGGGGTCATCCGGGGCGGTCGGGTCCAGGTCCATCTTGGCCATGGCATCCATGAGCTCCTTGCTCTCCGCCTCCAGCAGCGCCTTGTCGGCCTCCTGGTCATAGTCATCAGACAGCCAGCCCCGGCGGGCCATCTCATTGATCGTGGCCTCCCGGCTGATCTCCCGGCGCTTGCGGGCGTTCTCAATCGCGGTCCAGCCAGCCTCATCCGGGTCATTCAGCCCAAAGTCAACATTCATCTCCACGCTGGGCCCACCGTCCCCGAGCCCGGCCCAGTCGGACATGACCATGAGGGCCGTCTCCAGGGCGTCCTTGAACACGAGGGTCATGGCCTGGAGCTGGCTGAGGGCCTCCGCACTGTCGAGCGCCCGGACGGTGGCCTTGAGGTCCCCGGGCTTCTCCTTGAGGAACTGGGCCCCGTATGAGGCCATGAGCTCCTCCAGGTGCTGGAGCTTCTTCTCACCCGTCTCAATGGCAGCGCCGGTGTGCTCCACATAGTAGAACTTGCCGTGCTCGCTCCGGGTCGCAAGTATCTGGTTGGGACCCAGGCGCATCAGTCCCCCGTCCCCGGCCTCATTCTGGTCAACACCGCTCATCGCCAGCATCGGGAAGCAGGCCACGCTGATGATGTTGTTGAGGTCTGCGTCCAGCTGCCAGTGGCGCACGTTCATGTAGGCAAGGTCCAGGAGCGGGGGCTTGGACACCCCGAGGGACTGCCGGGACGTGTAGAACGTCACCAGCGGGATGTAGTCCAGGTCAGTCGCCCACTCGTCAACCTTGACCCACTCCTCCTTGCGGGCGCCCTTCTTGAGCTCCCATATCTGGACCAGGCCGGGCTCCAGCACGCGGATGCGCTCCTGGATCGCCTCGCCCCAGCCGTCCCGGACAACCTCTGACTCGCTGATGCGGACGTGGTCAAGGACCTCCCGCCCGTTGACCAGGGTCCCGGACATGAAGATGACTGACTCAGGCGGGATGTGGAGCAGGTAGGGCCGGGCGTTGCTGGCCTTGTCGTCAGCCAGGGTCCGGGCCGTCCCGTCCCCCTCATCCCGCTTGGGCATGTCGATGAGCACGTGGCTCAGGCCCTTGGCCAGCCCGTCCCGGAACCAGCGCCGGGCGAACACGTCCAGGCTGTTGCCCTGAAGGTCCACGTCCTCTGACCACTCCTGGTGCTGCGCCGGGGCGTCATCAACCAGCTGGACAGGGTCGCTGAAGGGCTTGCCCGCCAACATGTCCAGGGTGATCTCTGTCATGTTGAGGAGGGTTGCGCCAGCCAACCGGCGCTCCCAGCTCGGGTCACTCTCCTCCTGGTGCTTGGGCATCAGGACTGAGCCTGCCTCCCTCATGGTCTCAGTGCCCCCGAGGAGGCTGTTGACCAGGCCCCACCGGGGGGCCATCTGGCCGTATGCGGTGGAAGGCGTTGCGGGCGTTGTCTCTTTGTTGGCCATCACTGGACCCTCCGGTGCACTGTGAGGTCCTGCCGCCGGACACGGTAGCGTGTCTCATCAGCAATGTGGTCCTCTGCTTCAGTATCTATGTCATCCATGTCGCGGTCAAGGCGAGAAAGGCTCGGCACGGTCATCTGGAACTGCTGGCAGCGGTCGCACACAAACATCCCCGGCTTGGTCCGCACCAGCTCGCCCTCCTCGGGCCGGGCGCTGGACATCATCTGCCGCATGACCTCCCAACCGTTCTTGCGGCTCCCAGGTCCCTTGTTCGCCTGCTCCCAGGTCACACCCTTCTCACGCATGATGCTCTCAGCCGTTGGGCCGGAGTCATTGGTGAAAATGTTGTGGTCAGCTGGCCCAGGGCGGACGCGCCCCTTGAGTCCAGCGTCCTCCTCCCGGTCCTTGATCCCCTGGGCCACCGCGTCGGGCAACATCTTGACGCCCTCGTTGCGCTTGCCGGTCCATCCATACCACTCCATGAAGCGGATGAGGTCACCACGGATGGGCCCAATGTGGCGTCCCTCCCACTCAATCGGCTCCCCGTTGCTCTCCAGCCACCAGCCCACAGAGAAGGGCGTGGAGGAGCCCCAGTCAAGGCTCCGGTCCACGCGCCAGCCCCGGGGGATGAGCCGTGCCGGGAAGTTGGGCACCACGTTGGTCTTGCGGTCCCAGACGTCATCGAACATGCCCCCGGCGACAATGTCCCAGGAGCCGTGGAGCCAGGCCTGGAGCTCAGCGTCATTGCGCGCTGCGGCCCGGATGCGGCTGATGTAGTTGGGGTCACTGTCCAGCAGGATGCGGTTCTCATAGATGTTGCCGTGTATGGCCATCCGGGGCGGCTCAAGCTCCCCGTCAGAGGAGCGGGAGTTGATGATGGGGCGTCCCCGCATCAGGGGCAGCTGGTAGCGCTCCTTGACCCAGTTGTGGCCCACGCCATAGGGGTTGGTGGTGGACCGGACGCGGGCACGCACGGCAACGTCCGGGTGCGTGGAGCGGCAGCAGGACTGCATGATGGTGAAGCAGTCGGATGTCGCCCAGGTCGTCAGCTCCTCAAAGCCAATCCAGGGGTATGCGTGGCCGTGGTATGCGTTGTAGTCATCCACGCGCCGCATGTGGCGGAGGAGGAGCTGCTCACCGCCGGGCCAGGTCCAGGTGCTGTTCGCCTCGTTGAACTTGGGGGCGTTCCGCATGCGGCTGAACCACTTCTTGGACTTGCTGATCACGTCAGCAAGCTCGGGGTAGCTCTTGCGGAACAGGATGCCCCGCCACTCTGACCCGAACCCCTGTCCAGTGTCCATGGCGAAGTCCATCAGCAGCGCATCCGTCTTGCCCGGCCCCCGGGTCCCCTCATAGAGGACCTCAAAGAGCGGGCACTGCAGGAACTGCGTCTGCGAGCCGGGCTGGGGTGCCCAGACGATGGGGACATCAAGGGCCATGTCAGTGGAGGCGCTGCCGCATGTCGCTCATGAGCTCCCGGTACAGCTCCCGGGCCTCCCGTGCGATGTCGTCCATGTTGAACTGGTCCCCGTAGGACTGGCCCAGGTACTCAGCCAGCGCTCCCCCGGCGGCAAGGACGGCCTGGGCTGTGCGGTCCTCCGCCCCCGTGTCGTTCACCTGGGTCAGGGCGATGACGCCCGGCTTGTTGAGGGACTCAAGGCGGACCTCAAGGAAGCGGGTGCTGTCCCGGCGCTCCATGAGCTTGATCTCAAGGTTCTCTGCTACCATGTCGGTGCTCCATTTCCAGTGAGGGAGAGGAGCCCGAGGGCGGCAAGGGCTGAGGCTCCAAGGGTCCACCATAGGTAGATGGACGGGTCACGGTTCCGGCCTGTGCTGAACAGGCTGTATGCCTTCAGATGGCAGTAGGCAGCGGCGATGACGGCCACCTGCCTCGTCACCACGTTGATGATGGCGGAGTTGCGTCCCCAGGAGCGGTACACCTCCGGGTCCACCTCAAGGAGCCTCATCAGCCAGTAGCTGGACCAGCTCCCGATGTTGATGACGATCCCGAGGAAGCTGACGGTGACGCCCAGGACAAGCCAGTCAGCAGCGTCCCGGCGCTCCCGGACGGCCCGGAGCGCCTCGGGGAACCAGTGTACAAGCACCATACAGGACAGGAGGAGGGCAGGGATGGAGAGGGACACCGTGAGGGTGCGGGTCACTGTGTCAATCATGTCGTTCACTTGTAGCAATCCTTTCAAGGGCAGCACGGCTCAGGGACACCGTGACCCCGCTCCGCCGGGCCGCAGCCAGCTTGTTGGCCACCGTCTCCCGGGCCTCCTTGTTCTCCCGGCGGGCAGCCTCAAGCTCCCGGTGACGCCTTGTCCACCAATCCAGCAGAACCCCCCTCACTTGTTGACCTCCACGTTGCGGGCCACTTCCCGCCAGAACTCTGCCTGGGCCTTGTGGGTGTCGCGCAGCTCCTTCTCCAGGGCCTTGTTCTCGCCCCAGAGCTTCCATGCGACAAATGCGAGCGGGGCGTTCACGCCCAAAGCCTTCAGCCATGCGATCCACTGTGCGGGGTCCTCCATCCACTATGCCCCGCCCGGGGTGCAGCCGGTCATTCCTCTGCGCCCTCCGCTGGCTTCTGCGCCTGAGCCAGGAACTCCTCCACGGTCATCTTGGGGGGCACGAGGAGCACACCCCCGGTGATGTCGGCATCCAGCTTGATATTGTCACGGAAGCGCTCGGGGCGGACAGCCTTGGCGAGGGTGATGGCCAGGGTGTCGCTGTGCTTGCGGATTGAGCCAACCTCCTCGCCCTTGTAGAACACCGGCTCATCATAGCCCTCAATTGCGCGCCGGGCCATCTCTGTCTCAAGGCGGTCTGCGAACAGGTCCAGGCTCTCCTCCCAGAGCTCAAGCCACTCTGGCTGCCCGAGGTCCTTGAGCTCCTTGATGCGCTTGACCACGTTGTTGCCCTTGAATCCGTAGGCGGCGCAGCTTGCGTACTTCACCCCGGTCCTCTCCACCAGCGCACAGATGGCCTGGAACACCGGCCACGTGAGCTGTGAGGGCCGTCCAATCCCGGACTGCTCTTGAGGTGTCTTTGGCGTGTCTTGTTGTGGCATGTGGCAAAACTCCCGTGCGCGGGAGAATAGGCGCAAAGCAAGATTTAGGCAATCCCCAGCCCACGGACGCGCCTCAACCGGAACGGCTTTCTTAACTTAGCCCAGGAGACAGGCGGGAAGCCGTTCCGCATAAGCCGTTGACCCCCCAGGCAAAACTTAACTTCCTTAACTTTCTTAACTTAAATAGGGGAGGGCAGTCTTAACTTCCCTGCCGGGCGAAGCAGAAACACCCTAAGAAAGTTAAGAACCCTAAGACGGGCACAGATTGCCCTTTGGGCTCATACACTTATGCGTCTTAACTTAGCATGGGTCAGCCACCCCGAAGTTAAGACGGCACACCCCGAAGTTAAGACGGTGCGCTGGGCATCGCACACCCGGGTCCACTCACCCCGTCTTACCTTCATGCGCCTCAAGCACCTCAGCCCAGGAGGCATACGCCTCGCCCCGGGGGTCAAGGTCACCGAACTCAACACCCCCGATCCTCTCAGCAACCTGCATGATCTGGTTGGCCTCGCCCTCACGGCTCAACACCGCCATCAGCCCCGCGCACTGTTGGGGCCGGTCCCCGGCCTTCTCCCCGCCCC
>Ga0100403_1000833_pt1 | contig 30160 bp, 33 predicted proteins | sample CryGeymet201501t_FD_83663 | JGI IMG/M metagenome (GOLD analysis project Ga0100403, IMG submission 83663) | Groundwater microbial communities from Crystal Geyser aquifers in Utah, USA - Crystal Geyser metaG 2015-01t | ecosystem: Environmental > Aquatic > Deep subsurface > Groundwater | place... | reverse complement strand
GGAAAAGAAACAACCGCCTGGAGTATCAAGAAAGGTTCAAACGCGCTTGAGGCGGCAGAAAAAGTTCATACTGATATGGCCAAGGGATTTATAAAGGCGGAAGTGATAAATATTGATGATTTACTAAAAAGTGGCCTGCCTGCGCAGGCAGGGGGCTGGACTCAGGCAAAAAGTTTAGGTAAAATAAAACTTGAGGGAAGAGAGTATTTAGTTGAGGATGGGGATGTAATAGAATTTAAATTTAGTAAGTGAGTGGCGCTGAGGTTGCCCACGAAATTTTGCTGTCGGCTTCAGATTCTCTCGCGAAGAAGCGCATGTTGTTAAATAAAATCATCGGCGCTCGCAATGTGAAGCCTCACAAAATTTGTGGACTTCCCGCGCCAAAGAAGAGGAGTTTCTGATGGTGGGATTGTTGCCCTTCGCCTCTTGTCTTAGGTGTCTATTTGATGTTATACTTCTTAAAAAGTAGGGAAGAAAAACAATGCGAGATTACGAACTGACTTTGGTGATTTCTCCGGATTTGGGTTCGGAAGAGACCAAAACATTACTTACCAAAATCAAAAAAATTGTTGAAGAGCCAAAAGGGAAGGTAACTAAAACTAATGAGTGGGGGAGGAAAGATTTAGCTTACCCCATTGCCAAAAAACAAGTGGGGTATTTTGTGTTATTGGAAATAAATTTGCCAGAAGACCAGCCGAAGGAGATTGAAAGAAAATTAAAATTGGAAGAGGGGATTTTAAGATTTTTATTGGTAAAGGCGGAAAAACCCGCCTCTGCCAAGGTTAAGGCGAACAAAGGAGGTGAAAATGTCAGCCAGGTCTTTAAATAAAGTTCAGTTAATTGGCAATTTAACTCGCGACCCGGAGTTGCGCTATACCCCACAAGGAACAGCTGTCTGCACCTTGGGTTTAGCCACTAACCGAACTTGGGTAACTGAGTCCGGGGAAAAGCGAGAGGAGACAGAATTTCACCGGCTAGTTGCTTGGAATAAACTGGCCGAACTTTGCTCCCAACTTTTATTTAAGGGGAGAAAAGTTTTTATGGAGGGTAGACTCCAAACCAGGCAATGGACTGCCCAAGACGGAACTCCGAGACAAACGACGGAAATTGTTATCTCGGATATGATAATTTTGGATTCCAAACGCGCTCCAGGAGGAGAAGCGGTTGGGGAGGTGGCTCCCAAAGAACCAACGGTAGTTCCCGAAGAAGCGGCAGTGGAGATGGCGGCAGGAGAACCAAAAGCTACTCCCAAAAAAGGAGTCGGCAAAAAGAAACAAAAAGACGTCGAGATTAAAGCCGAAGATATACCGTTTTAACTAAGAAACTTATGTTGAGGAGAAAACAACGCCCCATTCGGGGATTAAAATGTCAATTTTGTCAATCTGGCAAAAACCCGGATTATAAGGAAGTGGAAGCATTAAAAAATTATATATCTGATCGGGGAAAAATTATTAGTCGAACCAGAACCGGAATATGTGCTAAGCATCAACGCCGACTGGCTCGGGAAATAAAAAGAGCCAGATATTTAGCCCTACTTCCCTTTGTAACCAAAGTTTGATGAAAATTAAACTTAAACTGCACCAAATAAGATTTATTGTTTTAGTTTTAGCCGTTGTCTTGCTGGCAGGAGGAATAGGCTTCTGGTTTGGCGAACACCAAGTTGGAATTGATTTTAACCAAGCCCCCCATGTTGTTATCGAGAGACGCCAACCCCTTGAGAAACAAGACATTAATTTTTCTTTATTTTGGGATGTTTGGGACAGAGTTGAGCAGTCTTTTTTGGACAAATCAAAAATTGATCCGGCAAAAATGGTTTATGGGGCAATTTCCGGGATGGTTTCTTCGCTTGAGGACCCATATACAGTCTTTTTACCACCTCAAGAACAAAAACTGTCAAAAGAAGATTTGTCTGGAGCCTTTGAGGGTGTAGGTATTCAGCTGGACTATAAGGATTCCAAAATTGTTGTTGTCGCTCCTCTTTCTGGAACTCCAGCAGAAAAATCGGGCGTTAAAGCTGGAGATTTGATTTTGCGCGTTAAAGACGAAAACAAAAAAATTGATAAAGAAACAGCCGGGATGAGCGTCTTGGAGGTAGTTGGTTTAATTCGCGGACCTAAAGGGACAAAGGTTAAATTAACTTTACAGCATGAGGGAGAAGCTAAGACTTATGAGGTAGAGATTATGCGAGAGACAATTGTTGTTCCTTCTGTTGAAGTTAAGTTTGTCGACGGGATTGCGCATTTGAAATTGATGAAATTTGGGGACAGAACAAGTGAGGAATGGGACCAAGCCGTCGCTTTAATTATAAGTCAGGAACCGCCGGTAAAGGGGGTTATTTTGGATTTGCGTAACAATCCAGGAGGTTATCTTTCGGGCTCGGTTTTTATCGGCTCAGAATTTTTATCCTCAGGGCTGGTGGTTCAACAAGAACATTCTGATGGTCGAAAAGAAACTTTTTCCGTTAATCGGCCAGGAAAGTTGACCACCCAAACTTTGGTGGTTTTGGTTAATAAAGGAACCGCCTCAGCCTCAGAAATTGTGGCCGGGGCCTTGCAGGAATATAAAAGGGCAAAAATTATTGGAGAAACCACTTTTGGCAAGGGAACAATTCAGGAAGCCCAAGATTTACCTGGCGGTTCTGGTTTACATATCACCAGCGCCCGATGGCTTTTACCCTCGGGAAAGTCAGTTGACAAAACTGGAGTTATTCCCGATAATCAAATAAAAGATGATCCCAATACTGAAGAAGATGAGCAACTTTCTCAAGCGATTAAAATCCTTACCGATTAAAAAAATTGCCATCAGTTTGGCGGTTTTTTTGGTAATTGTCGGGTCGATTTTGGGTGGGGCGATTTCTGATCGGTTATTTGGTTACAAGGTTTTGGATAAGTTTTTTCCTCGCGCCGGAGTTGAACTCCCATCAGTTATTACCCGTCAGCGAATTTTGACCGAAGAATCAGTGGTGATTGAGGTGGCGGAAAGGGTTTCTCCTTCGGTAGTGACGATTAATGTCACCAAAGAACAATCAGCCCTGCCTTTTCAAATCGAATTCGGTCCTTTTGGGATTAATATTCCCCAGCAAAGACAGGAAAATGTCGCCCAGGATATTGCCACTGGATTTATTATCAGCTCCGATGGATTAATTGTTACTAACAAGCACGTAGTTTCAGATACTTCGGTTAAATATCGAATTATAACCAAAGATGATAAGACTTATGAGGTTCAAAAAATTTATCGAGACCCGGCAAATGATATCGCTATCTTAAAAATTGATCCGCCAGCTGGCGGACTTAAACCAGTTGAACTTGGGGATTCTTCAAATTTAAAGGTTGGGCAGTTTGTGATTGCCATCGGGACGGCTCTGGGAGAGTTTCGTCATACGGTCACCACTGGAGTAATTTCTGGTATCGGTCGTTCAATCACTGCCGGTTCACCCCTTGAGGGTTATGTTGAGCAACTTGACAATGTTATTCAAACCGATGCCGCCATCAATATGGGAAACTCCGGCGGACCACTTTTAAATTCGGCTGGACAGGTAATTGGAATAAGCGTGGCTGTTTCTTTGGAAGGACAAAATATCGGTTTTGCTTTGCCAATAAATATCGTCAAAGATTCAATTGAAAATTTTAACAAGACTGGTCAGTTTTCAAGGCCTTTCCTGGGTGTTCGCTACCAGATGATTTCTAAAGAAGCAGCGATTTTAAATGAGGTACCAGAAGGAGCTTATGTGGTTGAGATTGTTTCTGGGTCCCCAGCTGAAAAATCCGGAATTAAAACTGGTGATATCTTAACTTATATGGATGGCAAGCGGATTTCTGAAGCCGAGGGTGGTTTGGCAAAAATAATTTCCTCAAAAAAAGTAGGGGATTCGGTTGAGATAACAATTTGGCGAAATGGGGAAGAGTCAAAAATTAGAACAGTTTTAACCGAATTCGAAGGCTGACTTTTAAAAGTAGTCATTTAAGAGAGTTTTTCAGGAGACGTCTTATAGATTTTTTCCAATTTCCCCTCTAAAATTTCTTCCAAATTATGAAACGATTTTTTGAGACGATGGTCGGTAACCCGATTTTGTGGGTAATTATAAGTTCTGATTTTTTCTGCCCGCATTCCTCGACCAATAACTGAACGATAGCCAGCAATGGTTGATTCTTTTTTTAGCTCTTCTTTTTCCCATAGCCTTGCTCGGAGTAGCTCCAGGGCTAACACTCGGTTTTGTTCCTGAAATCTTTCTTGTTCACAGGTGACGACAATTCCGGTTGGTTTGTGAGTTAGGCGGACGGCTGAAGAAACCTTTTGGACATTTTGACCTCCTCGGGAAGAAGCGCGATAAAATTGCCATCCCAGATCATTGGGGTTTATTTTTATTTCACTTTCAGGAATTTTCGGTAAAACAACCACCGTGGCTGTCGAAGTGTGAATCCGACCATATCTTTCGGTTTTGGGAATTCTTTGAACTCGATGAACACCAGACTCAAATTTCAATTGCTCATAAGCACTAGCACCCCTGATTCTTAAAACACCCCTGTCTAAATTATCTGTTTTCCAGTTTTGTTTTTCGGCAAAGCGACGATACATTCGAGACAAATCATCAGCCCAAATCTTGGCTTCATCGCCCCCAGCCGCAGCCCGAATTTCAATAATGGCGGTGTCGTTATTCATGAAGATTATTTTTTATGAAGCATTTCTTTAAGCGTTCTTGGTTGTTCTTGCTCTTCTTCCATTTGTTTTTTCTTTTTTATGTAGGGTTTGGCGGCCACTGCTTTTTGTCTTGCTTGGAATTTTTCCACCCGACCTTGAGCATCAATAAACTTTGCCTTGCCAGTAAAAAATGGATGACAGGCATAACAAATTTCTACTCTAATTTCCGGCTTAGTTGAGCCAGCGGTAAAGGTGTTTCCACAAGCACAAATAATTTTTGCCTCAGGATACCATTTTGGATGAATATTTGCTTTCATAACCTAATTTTATCATTTTTTGTTCAAGGTGACAAACCTTAACGGCGGTATTCTGTTAAGACGACCCCTATGGCGATAATTCCTGCCCCAAGCAAAAATGGGGGAGTAATTTTTTCCCCAAGCCAAAAAACCGCTACTGGGGCGGCAAAAATTGGCTGAAGATAGGCGAAAAGAGTTGCTTCTGAAGCCTCGATTAATTTTAGGCCTAATTCAAAAGCAAAATAAGCTACCACCGAGGAGAGAATAACCATGTATAAAAGTCCCCAAAATCCGGCTGGATTGAAATAAAAAAGAGACTGGGTGGGTAAATAAACTGATTTTTGCCAATCAATAATTGCTAGTTGTTCAATTAAGGCGACAGGAAAGATGGCAATCAGTCCGGTAAAAAAAGAAACAGCAGTGATAATAAAAGGGGAGTGTTTTTTGAATTCAACCTTTGAGAGAACAACATAAGCAGTCCAAACAATATCCGAGACTATAATTAAAATATTACCGGTTAAATTTCTTTGAGCAAAACCCCCGCCTTCTAAAAGTGGTTGCGAAACCATGACGACACTGCCGGCAATTGCCACCGCTAATCCCAAGGCTTCAAGTTTGCTGACTTTTTCTTTAAGAAAGAAAACCCCGGCTAAAACAATAAAAATTGGGGCAAGAGCTGAAAGGATTGTTCCATCTAAAGCTGAAGTTCGCTCAAATCCAAGAAAGACAAATACCAAACAAAGGGGAATTCCCAAAAAGCCAATAGGAACGATTGGTAGAAGGGTTTTTAGAGTTTCTTTTTCTTTTCTAGCCAGCCAAATAAAAAATGGTAAAAAAATGATAGAGGCAAGCAAAAATCGCCAGAAAAGAAAAGTAAATGGAGGAATAAAAGATAGAGTGGCTTTAATCACCGGTCCGGCAATTCCCCAAATAGCGGCGGTTAAGGTTAAAAGAAGATAGGCAGTGAGGCGTTTTTTTGACACGGCAGTTTAATTATTTAAAGTAGTCAGAAAGCTTGCTCTGTGGGATTTTTTCCTGGTCACCGGTTTCCATATTTTTAAGTGTTACTTCATTTTTCTTAATCTCATCCGGACCGAGGATAACCACATAAGGAATTCCTTTTTGGTTGGCATATTTTAATTGTTTATCAAGCTTAACCACTTCAAGATAGCTCTCGGTCGCAATTCCTCCATCTCTTAACTTTTCAGCAATTAAAAGTGAATCTCGGAAAAAAGCTTCATCAAAAAGAGTGACTAAAACTTTTGTTGGGGTTGGAGAAAGAAGGGGAATTTTTTTGTATTCTTTCAAAACTTCTTCAACCACGGCATCACCGGCAGCAAAACCAACGCCGCCAAGTTTTGGTCCGCCAACAATTTCGACCAAATTATCATACCTTCCTCCACCCAGAATTGCCCGGAACTTACCTTCTTTATCTTGGGCCTCAAAAACAACTCCAGTATAATAATCTAGTCCCCGGACAATATTTGGGTCAAATTCGACATATTCGCTAACCCCCAAATCAGAAAGAGTGGAAAATATTCTTGTTAATTCTTCTGATTCCCGACTGAAATCTTTATCTTTCAGAATTCCTTCGAGGTCTTTTATCTGAAGTTTGTTTAAGCCAATTTCTGGAAGCCAATCTTTCCATTCTCCGTCAGTCATTTTTTCTTTTTTGTCAATCGCCCGAAAAACTTCCTGAATTTTTGTTTTGGGAATTTCAATGAAAGATAACTTTTGCTCTATCAATTTTCGATCATTGACTTTAATTTTTACTTCTTTAGGAGAAAGTCCCAGGCTTTTGAAAAATTCGGCGGCAATGGCAATAATCTCCGCATCTGCTTCTGGAGCCTGACTACCTAAAATATCAATATCCCATTGATAAAATTCTCTTAATCTTCCTTTTTGAGGTTGTTCATAACGGAATCTTGGGCCAATAGAAAACCAGCGAATGGGTTTTGGAAGTTCTGCTTGTTTTTGGGCGACCATTCTTGCCAAAGTCGGAGTCATTTCTGGCCGCAAAGCCAGCTTTCTGCCACCGCGGTCGGTTAAGACAAAGGTTTGTTTTTTGACCAATTCTTCACCAGATTTGGCCGCATAAAGTTCTAAGGGTTCTAAGATGGGTCCCTCATATTCCTGGTAACCAAATCTTTTTGAGACTTCTCGCATTTTTCCAAACAACCAATTCCGGAAAGCCATCTGTTCCGGATAAAAATCTCGTGTGCCTTTTACTGGTTGAAATTTAAGCTTAGTCATAGTTAAATGATAGCATTTTTAAGAGGAATAAACTACTGTATGGCGGTGGATTTACTCGGTTGGAGTAGGGGTGGGTGTTGACTTCGGTGTTGGTGTCGGGCTTATCTTTGGTGTCGGGGTTACTTCTTGACCTATTGCTTTGCCAGGAATAACATGGATGATTTTGGCGGTAATCAATTTGGTTTCATTTTCGGTTGGGGTGCCGATAGCCACAACTCGATCGCCCTTTTCAATGGCGGAAAAATTAACTTTCTCAATCTTCGTTTCGCCTTTTTTGGTGATAATGGTTTTATCAGTGACCACCACCGTGTAGGTTATTCCCTTTTTCTCATTTTTAACGGTTAAAATTTTTTCTTCGGCTGAAATATCAGTTACCTTGCCAAAAGCAACTTCTCGAGCTGGCGGCTTCGGTTTTTCTATCACCACTATTCTTCGGGCTTCTAAAATACCGTTGTCACCGAGATACCCCATAGCAATAACAAAGCTACCAATTTCCAAATCTTGGAGCTTAATCTCTTTTCTGCCAATACTTAAGATTTTGGTGTCCTCACTAACCTTAATTTGTCGCTCACCGTGAGGGTTGGTAATAGTGATGACTGAACCGGAAATTTGGGAAATTTCGCCGAAAAAGGCTCTTTTCTGGCCCATCTTAACCTCTTCGATTTTCTCACGAACTATTTCTTTTACTTTCTCGCGCAGTTGTTGAACGGCTGGAGAGGTTGCTTCCGGGGTGGGGGACTGAGCAATGACGTCAGTAGCCAGTAGCCAGTAGCCAGTAGCCAGGAAAAGTACAAGCAAAACGCTTGCTAACCTGATACCTGATACCTGATACCTGATACCTAACTTCATATTTCTGCGGTTGAATAAACTACATTAATAGTTTTGCTAACCTCATTACCATCTTGGTCATAGGCGGTAATCTCAATTTGATTAGCTCCACCAACTAAAGTAATCTCGCTTGAAAAACTTCCTTGGCTATCCGCCTGGATAATTTTTTCTCCTTCTTGATAAAGAATAACGACGGTTACATCAGGAGCTGTTTTTCCGGCAACCTCAATTTTTTCTTGAGTACTAATACTCTCGTCCTCAGGCGAGGTAATCGTCAAGGAAAATTCTTGGGGGGCAGAGGTTGGGGTGATCGCTTCCTCTTCTTTGGACGGGGCGGGAGTTGAGGGAGCCCCTTTCAGGGCTCGGTTGGCAGTCCAAATTCCAAAAGTGATTACCAGTCCCAAACCAAAGCCTATAACGATGGCAATTAAAACTTCTTTTCTCACTCAAACGGAATAATAAACTAAATTTTCACTCTTGTCAAGAAGGGAGTTTGATGATAAACTAATGGTGATGGAAATCCAATATTTTGGTCACTCCTGTTTTCGAATTAAGGGTAAAGACGCTATTTTAGTTACTGATCCTTATTCTCCTGAAGTTGGGTTGAAAATGAACAAAATTTCGGCGGATATCGTAACTGTTTCCCATCCACATTATGATCATAATAATATTTCCGCCGTCGTAGGAACAACCAAACGACCAAATCCATTTATCATTTCTGGTCCAGGAGAATATGAGATTTCTGGGGTTTTTATTTACGGAGTTTCAAGCTTCCACGACGCGGTGAAGGGGGCAAAGCGGGGGAGTAACACTATTTATGTAATTAATATGGATGGCATCAAGTTAAGCCATCTTGGGGATTTGGGGCATCGCCTAACCGATGAACAACTTGAAGAAGTCAATGGGGTAGATATCCTGATGATTCCGGTTGGAGGGACTTATACTCTTGATCCTCACCAAGCGGTTGAAGTGATTAGCCAAATCGAACCGCGAGTGGTTATCCCAATGCACTATAAACTGCCAGGATTGAAAATCGTCCTTGCCCCGGTTGAGGAATTTTTAAAGGAGATAGGAGTGGAAGTTAAACCCACCGATAAATTAGTTACCAGTCTGGATAGACTGCCCGAGGAAAGACAGGTGGTGGTCCTCCAAAAAAGATAGAGGTAAATAAATAATATGGCTGAACCAGTCCGTATTCCTCCCCATTCTGAAGAAGCCGAGACCTGTGTTTTGGGGGCAATTTTAATTGATAAAGACGCCATTGTTACCGTGGCTGAATTTTTGCGCCCAGAACATTTTTATGACCAGGCAAACGAGTTGATTTACCGCGCTTGTTTGGATCTTTATGAAGAACGCAAACCAATCGATATTGTTACTCTAAAAGAGAAACTAAAAAGCCAAAAAAATTTAGCCAAAATTGGCGGGGTAGCCTATTTAACCAGCTTAGTCAATAGTGTCCCTACTGCTGCTAACGTTGAACAATATGGAGGAATTGTTAAAGACAATTACACTAAACGAGAGTTGATTGCCTCTGCTAGCAAGATTGTTGAACTGGCCTTTGATGAAGGACAAGAGGCAGCCGATGTTTTAGACTCAGCTGAACAGGCGATTTTTGGTCTTTCCCAAAAACATTTAAAACAAGTTTTTATTCCGGTCAAAGACGCCCTGGCCGAATCATTTGATCGGCTGGATGAACTCCATAAAACCGCTGGTGGTTTAAGAGGAGTGCCAACTGGATTTAAGGATTTGGATAATACCCTAGCAGGCATGCAAAATTCAAACTTGTTGATTTTAGCCGCCAGACCAGGAATTGGCAAAACCGCTTTGTCTTTGAATATTGCTCAACACGTGACGGTTAAAGAAAACTTGCCGGTGGGATTTTTTTCCTTGGAGATGAGTAGGGAAGAATTAGTTGACCGATTGTTAGTGGCTCAGGCGGATATTGATGCCTGGAGATTAAAAACCGGCAGGTTGGATGAGGAAGATTTTACGAAATTGTCAGAAGCGATGGGAATTTTAGCCGAAGCCCCTCTTTATATTGATGATACTCCGGCCCTATCGGTTTTAGAAATGAGAACTAAAGCCCGGCGCTTAATGGCGGAAAGGGGATTGCGACTTTTGATTGTTGATTATTTACAATTAATGCGCAGCGTCAGGAAGTGGGAAAATCGAGTTCAGGAGGTTTCCGAAATTTCCCAGGGATTGAAAAATCTAGCCCGAGAGTTGAAAATTCCAGTTTTAGCAGTTTCTCAACTTTCTCGGGAGGTAGAGAAAAGAGGCAGTCGCCGACCCCAATTGGCTGATTTGCGAGAAAGCGGGGCGATTGAGCAGGATTCTGATGTAGTGATGTTTTTATGGCGGGAAGATGAAGAAGATATGGAAAATGTTGAGCTGGAAATTGCCAAGCACCGCAATGGTCCATTACGCCGTTTAAGACTCCGCTTTAGGGGAGATAGAATTAGTTTTTATGGGATGGAGATGAAGAGAGAGAAAGAGTAAGCTTAAGTATTGGAGATATGGTTATCAAACAAATATTGCGCTAAATTTTGTGCGGATATTTGTAATTTTTTTAATTTGATTTCGTTAGAAGCTTCTGTGGAGGGGCAGAGAATGATACCATCTATAATCCACTTAACTTCGCTTGTTTCGTTAAAAGTTTCAATCATTGGATACAATTCTTCATACCGCCACAACCCATAAACTGAAACCCAGGGGTGGGGATGACGACGACCACACAAGTGCCCCTCACAAGAACCCATAGTAAGTAATCCGAGACCTCTTAATGCTTGCACTAATGGTTTTATACCCCCATCAATTGGGGGATAGTCCCTTATATCTGACAAATCGATGTCTTCCAAGCATTTTGGAGGATACCAGTAATAGCGCGTTGGTTTTTCTAGTATTTCTCTTTCTACCATTTTTAATGGAGCAGGCATAAAAGAAGTTTGACAGTAGTGCCGAAGGTGGGAGTCGAACCCACATGGTCTTTAAGGACCACACGATTTTGAGTCGTGCGCGTCTGCCAATTCCGCCACTTCGGCCCTTCGACAAATAAATTTTATCATTTTTCTTCTTGAGATTCAATGAAAATTGGCTTAAAATTAGCTTCGTATGATTTCTGTAACTGAACTTAGAGCCGGAAGAGCTTTCCAAATTGATGGCATCCCTTATCAGGTAATTGAATATAAACACACCAAAATGGGGCGGGGAACGGCTAATATTCGGGTAAAAGTTAGGAGTTTACTTGATGGTTCGGTAGTGGAAAAAACTTTTATTTCTGGGGCAAAAGTCGAACCAATCGAAACCCAGACAAGAATAGTTCAATATCTTTACCAACAAGGCGAGGACTTTTGTTTTATTGACCCGAGAAATTATGAACAGTTTAGTTTAGCCAAACCAATAATGGAAGGCAAAGAGAAATTTTTAAAGGAGGGCGAAGAGGTAAAGATTTTATTTTGGGAAGATAAACCTTTAACAATGGAATTGCCAACCTCGCTAGTTTTTGAGGTAGTTTCTACTTCGCCGGGAATAAAAGGGGATTCGGTGACTGCTTCATTCAAACCAGCCACTTTGGATAACGATTTGGTAGTTCGGGTGCCGTTGTTTGTTAATGTTGGTGATAAGATTAAAGTTGATACTAGAACCGGAGAATACCTAGAAAGAGCAAAATAATTACTATCTGGACAACTATTCCAGGAACCACTGGTACTCTTCTTTGATATCGATGTTGAAATGCAATTAGATTTTCTAAAAACTTTGTTCTTATCCCTAAAAAGAAATAAAATCCCTCGATAACATCAACCATGACCGTGGTAAAACAAGCCAAAACAATAATAATGGCCTGGTTTATATTTGGTAATGCTCGGCTGGCAATAAAAAAACCAGCCCCCAAACTTAAAATAATATCGAGAATAACAAATTGGGTTGATCTTTGAGTGGGTTTGCCAAATTTTTTGGTTTCTGAGTACAAGCTTGGATTCCAGTGAGGAATTAAATCTAGGAAAAAATGAGAAAAAAATGCTAAAGGAAGAGAGATTAAAGGATTGGGGATTTTTGTGGCAATGGTTGCTCCAACAATTGTATGCGGCAACTCAAGCATGGTGGAAATGAGTATATACCACTCTGCTTTGATTTTGCAACTTTTGGTATATACCTACCGAAGCTTTCAAATTGATAGTTTGGATTGACTTTACGGTAAAAACTACTCGCCAAAATCAAAGCTCCGTTAGGTATAAACCCTTGCGATTTGAAAGCGAAGGGGTATACCATTGTTGTATTATAATCTCAACAACAATGTTACCTGTTTTGTTGACCTTAGGACCAATTACTGTTTATAGTTTCAGCATAGCGCTTGGAATAGGCTTTTTTCTGGGAGTTTTTATTGCCTGGCGGAGACTTCGCGATTTAGGTTTGGATGAGGAAAAAATCTTAGACGCAATTATCTTGGGCTCAATCTGTGGCTTGGTTTTCTCAAAATTAATTTATTTCGCGGAATTTTATCCTCAAGGGGGATTTTCTTTTTGGGGTGGATTGGCTGGTCTTTTTTTAATCTTTTTTTTGTTTGCCAAGGCTCAAAAATGGGATTTTTGGCAGATAGCCGATGAGCTGACTTTTGCTATCCTCCCATTTGCAGTTTTGGGCCAAGTTGGCGCCCTTCTTGATGGTAGTACTTTCGGAAAACCAACAGTTATGCCTTGGGGAATTTATTTTCCAGGATCGTTGATTCGGAGTCAACCGATTTCTTTGTTTATGGCTTTATCTTTTTTTACTATCTGGGTTTTTCTTTTACGAATTGAAAGGTATTGGCGAACTTGGGATTGGTATAAAAGTAAAGAAAGCGGATTCGTTTTTCTTTCGTTCCTGGGTTTAGGTTTTGCTACTACTTTAGTGGTTGATTTTTGGTCTTTGGCTAAGATATACTGGTTATGGTTAAAAATTATCCTTGGCTTGGTTTCAATCCTGGTGGTTGGACTAATCTTCCTTTATCGTTCAGGGAGGCTACATGGCAAAGAAAGACAAACAAAGTAAATTTATTCAAGTAATCACCTTTCCGGCCAAGGTTTTAGAACCGGTGAGAAATTTTTTGGCTGGCGAGGCAAAAAAATTGGAAAAACGCCGCCAAGAATTGACAAAAACTGATCCATTTAGTGACCCCCGGCGAGTAGTAGATAATGCTGCTTCTGATACCGAGGCGGCTGAACAAACAGGCCATGAACAGGTATCAGCCCTAAAAGAACAGGTTAACCGGCGGTTAATTCAAGTTCATAAGGCGCTAACCAGAATTAAAATCGGGAAATATGGAGTTTGTGAGAAGTGTAGAAAAATGATTGATACTGACCGGCTGATGATTATGCCCGAAGCCACCCTCTGCACCGAGTGTGCCAAAAAAAGCCAGAAGTGATAGCTCCGAAGATTATTTTTGAAGATAATGACGTTTTAGTTTTAGATAAACCCCCGGGAATGATTGTTAATCGGGCAGAGACGACTGCGGCGAAAACGACTCTTCAGGAATGGGTTGAGGGTTATTTAAAGATTTTTCGCCACAGAATTTCCAATTTCAAATTTCCAATTTCCAATGAGTTTTGGCGAAGAAGTGGTATAGTCCACAGACTTGATAAAGAGACTTCTGGAGTCCTGCTTGTTGCCAAAACCCCTCAAGCCTTTGAGAATCTCCAGCGGCAATTTAAAGAAAGAAAAGTAAAAAAGCAATACTTAGCCTTGGTTCACGGGAAGGTGGAACCACAAGAGGGAGTGATTGAAGTTCCCATTGCCCGCAGTCCGTTTAACCGGGAGAAATTTGGAGTATTTTTAGGAGGTCGACCGGCGAGAACAAAGTATAAAGTATTAAGTATTAAGTATAAAGTATTAGGGAAGAAAGAGGAGCCTTTAACTCTTTTAGAGGTTAATCCTGAAACCGGGCGAACCCATCAAATTCGAGTTCATTTGAAGTACATTGGTTATCCAGTGGTTGGTGATGAAAAATATGCCGGCAGAAAAACTGCCAGAACGGATCGGAGATGGTGTCCACGCCAATTTCTCCACGCTTCATATTTAAGCTTTATTCATCCCAAAACAGGTAAAAAAGTCATCGTTTCTTCAAAATTGCCTTCCGATTTACAAGAGATTATAATGAGCATAGCGAATTACAAGCTTTGCTTATAATGAAGTTGTCATGACCGATTTTCTTTTGGTTGCCTGGGTCGCTGTCATTTTGCTGGCAGCTTTTTTGGGCGGTTTTGCCGCCAAAAAAGCAAAGCAACCAGCCGTTTTAGGATATCTTTTAGCGGGAATTGTTATCGGGGGAATTGCGGAGAAATTTCTACCAGATAAAGGTTCGGTTTCTTTCCTGGCAGAAATCGGAGTAGCTTTGTTAATGTTTACTTTAGGGTTGGAGCTCTCTTTTTCTAAGCTTCGTAAGGTTGGCGAAGTGGCTTTTTGGGGCGGGATGGTTGAAATTTTGTTGGTAATTATCACCAGTATTTTAATCTTTCCTCGATTTGGTTTTGATTTTTACTCCTCGCTTTTTTTGGGCTGCGCTTTCTCCTTATCTTCAACAGCAGTGGTGGTGAAGATACTTTCAGAGCGGGGAGAAATCGATACCTTACCCGGAGAAATAATGTTGGGCTGGCTTTTGATTCAAGATTTGGCGGTTTTGCCGATGGTGGTTATCTTGCCGACAATTGCCACCGGCGGGGCAAGTTTTTGGACTTTATTTTTAAGCATCATAAAGGCAACTGTCTTTATGGCAGTTGTCTTATTTGTGGGGAAAAAGGTTGCCCCGATATTTGTCAGAAAAGTCGCTGATTTAGGTTCCCGAGAATTACTTTTACTTTCGGTGATTGCTTTTTGTCTTTTAACGGCAATTGTCACCTCTGCTTTAGGTTTATCGATTGCTTTAGGAGCATTTTTGGCAGGCTTGCTGATTGCCGAAACAGCTGAATCGCATGCAATATTTGCGGAAATTCGACCATTAAGGGATATTTTTTCCATTATATTTTTTGTTTCTTTGGGGATGTTTTTGCGACCAGAATATCTTTTGTCTCACTTTCCCTCAATTTTAGCCGTCTCCCTTTTGGTAATCGTCCTAAAACTTTTAATCGTTACCATTTTAGTTTTTTATCTTGGTTATCATACTAAAACGGCAATTATTGTTGGCTTGGGTTTGGTTCAGGTTGGAGAATTTGCTTTTGTTTTGTCAAGAATTGGAATCAATCTTAACTTAATTGATGAAAATGTCTACTCCCTAATTTTATCAGTGGCAATAATGACGATTTTACTTACTCCCTGGTTCGTGGGGGGAGCGCCAAAATTTTATTTTTGGGCAAGGAAGGTGAGTCAAAAAAGACTACCACGATTGTATTACCTGCTATTTACCCGCTATGACCACCGCCAGGTTCCCTCAGAGTTGCCGTTAACTGATCACGTTATTATCTGTGGTCATGGACGGGTTGGAAGTTGGCTTGGTCGGGCACTTCAACTTTTGGAAATTCCTTATATTGTCATTGATTACAACCACAAAATTATAAACGAGCTTAAAGAAAAAGGAGTTAGGGCTTTATATGGTGATCCGGCGGATATCGATGTTTTGGATTACGCCCAAATTGATAAAGCCAAGATTGTGGTGGTGGCAATTCCTGATCAGGCTACTCAAGAAATAGTTGTGACCAATTGTCAGACGTTAAATCCTAAAGTTAAAATTATTTGCCGAGCTCATCAAAAAGAAGCCCAATCACGCCTAAACGCCCTGGGAGTAAACTGGATTATCCAGCCAGAATTTGAAGCTTCGCTTTCAATTATCCACCGGGTTTTACAGTCTTTTGGAGTTGATAGGGAAGAGATTGCGGGGAAGATTAAAAGAATTAAAATTGAACATGGAATGGAATTATGATTTATGACGGTGAGCTTCTAAAAAGGCAAGTTTTTAAAACTTAAAAAAATATTAAAATATAAGTAAAGATGAAAAAACACCTGCCTCGTTGGAGAGAAGAACAAAAAGAACGAAAAGCCAATAAAACTCGACGTTTTGCTTTTTCTTGCTTGTTTTTTATCCTTTTGATTCTTCTGGTTGGTTTTGGTTATAAAATCTACGGTTCAATTGGCAAAAGTATTTGGGATGGGGAAAATCAAATTAATTTAGCTTTTGATGCCCAGCCAGTGGCGATTGCTTCTTTTAATCCTCAAGAAAACTCAGCAAACATTTTAATTATTCCCAATGGAACTTTAGTTGAAGCTGCCTGGGGATATGGTCCATACCGGGCGGAGTCGCTTTTTGGTTTAGGTGAGTTAGATGGTCGAGGTGGGGAGGTTTTAACTACCAGTCTTCAAGAATACTTGGGAATACCAATCGATGCTTACGTTTCGATAGAGAATGGAAAATGGACGAGGGATAATGTCAAAACCGGCCTTTTGGAGAAACTTTGGTTTTTATTTAAAAATGGTGGCAAAACAAATTTGACTAAGTGGGATTTAGCCAGACTTTGGTGGAAGATAAACAATATCCCCGAAGACAAGATAAAAATATTTGATTTAGATCCTCAGCTTTTAGAACAAATCATCAGTGGGTTTGCTATCGATGAAAAAATCAAAGAGGAAGATTTGGCGATTGCCGTTTTGAACGCCACAGATCAGCCGGGTTTAGCCACCAAAGGGTCAAGATTGGCAAGAAATATTGGAGGGAGGGTGATTGGAATAGGGGAGACAGAGAATTTCCAATTTCCAATTTCCAATTTCCAATGTCAAATAAGAAGTAAAAAAATTTATAAAAATAGTTATACAGTTAAGAAATTAAGCAAAATCTTTAATTGCGATTGGGGAGGGGAGAACTTGGAAGGACAAAGAGCAGAGGTAGTTTTGATAATTGGTCGTTAGAAAGATTCTTCTTCTACTTCTGGTTTTTCTTCATGAATTACCTCAGGGGGAAGATAGGGGATATAGTTAGTTCCCGAAGGGGTAAATGAGGGAAGATTGCGGAATTTTGGACTTCGAAAAGTTTCTCGAATAAAGATTTGCAGATTTTGACGGTCAACCCCCTTGACAAAAGCCTGATAGCGATTTCCGCCTTTAATAAAACGGACCAATCTTTGGCCAAGATCATCAGGAAGGACGCCTAGATAGATTTTGGCTGGTGAAAAAACGCCAATGGTTCTTTTTTTAGGGACGAGTAAGACTTCTTCAGCATTGTCAAGTTGAGAAAGAACCGAAGGAGGAGCTAGGCGAACCAACTTGACTACTTTGGTTTTACCCGCTTCCTCTAAAAAAATTTCCTTTAATGGAGGCTGGCTAGATTTCGGGACGCCTCTTTTTTTGATTGACCTTAAGCCAATTAACCGTTTAAATCCCTTATTGGCAATTTGATTGAAGCGGTCAATCACCAAAACTTTTTTATAGGTTTTCCGCGCTTCATTTAGTTTCCCGAGTTCAAAATAAGCTCGCCCAAGGCGATTTAAAGCGGTGACATCTTGAGGCTGAATTTCAAGGATTCTTTTATTAATCTCAACCGCCTTCTCCCAATCCGCCATAACGGCGGACTGAATTGCTTGGTTTTCCAGCAAAGTAATATCCATTCTTGAATGAAGATATAATTTTGAGGATTAATTGTCAAGAAGGATGTTTTTTATTGGAAATTTTGCTAAAATACAACTAATCACTAATACCTAATATCTGATATCTAATATCTAATCCATGTCTGGACATTCTAAATGGGCAACGATTCATCGGCAAAAAGAAAGCAAGGATGCCCGTCGGGGGCAGATTTTTACTAAAATTGGGAACGCCATTACCATTGCCGTTAAGGCTGGCGGAGGAATTACAGATCCGGAAAAAAATTTTAAGCTTCGTTTGGCAATTGAGAGGGCTAGGGCTATTAATATGCCCAAAGAAAATATTGAGCGGGCCCTTCGGCGGGGGCTTCGACTGAGCTCAGCCGAAGGTCCTCAGGGTAAACTGGCTGGCGAGATTGAAGAGATTACCTATGAGGGATACGGTCCTGGCGGAGTGGCGATTATTGCCGAGGCAGTAACTGATAACAAAAACCGAACCACCGCCGAAATTAAAAATCTTTTTGAAAGGGGAGGGGGGAGTCTGACTGGGCCAGGAGCAGTTTTGTTTCAATTTGAAAAGGCGGGGTTGATGACGGTTAAGAAAAATGCCAATCCGGACGCCCAGGTTTTAAAAATTATGGATTTAGGAGTCGAAGACGTGGAGGAGGCAACCGACGCAATTGAGGTTTATACTAATCCCCAGGAAACCACTACGATAAAAGAGCAACTTCAGAAAGCAGGTTTTGAAGTTTTAGGAACAGAGCAGATTTTAAAGCCTAAAACAACCATAAAGATTAAAGATGCCCAAATTGCTGAGAAAGTTTTGAGGTTTATGGAAAATCTTGAGGAACACGATGATATTCAACGAGTTTTTGGCAATTTTGATATTCCCGATGAGTTGTTAGAGTAAACTAGCGCTAAAAGTGATGGTTAAAAAGATCAAAATTAGTAAAAGGCAAAAATTTGTCATCACCGCCATTTTATTGTCTGCGGGGTTGTTGATAATTCAACTGGCTCAGATTTCCTGGCGTTACCAGGCGATTGTGATTTTAACCGCGATAACATATTTTTTGGCTGCCTGGTCGCTAGCTGAAGGTTTAAATGGGATTGAGTGGTTTACCGTCTTAATCCTTCCAAGTCTTTTTACTGCCGGGATTGGACTTTTTTATTTTTTAATACCGACTGCCTGGGGGACACGATTGCCGGTCATTGGACTTTATGGAGTGGGAATTTATGCTTTGTTATTGACCGAGAACATTTTTTCGGTGGCAGCCATCCGGACAATTCAGCTTTTACGAGCAGCCCAGGCCGTTGGCTTTCTTTTAACGATTGTTACCGCCTTTTTTCTTTACGATACAATTTTATCTTTCCGTTTAGACCCCTGGTTCAATTTTTTGTTGGTTTGGGCAATTAGTCTACCCCTTTTGCTTCAAGGATTGTGGTGTGTTAACCTTGAAGAAAAAATTGGGCGAAAGATTTGGTTTTATAGTCTGGCCCTATCTTTAGTTTTAGGGGAAATTGCTTTGGCTTTTTCTTTTTGGCCGGTAACAGTGGCGATTGGGTCTTTAGGCTTGACAACCGGTTTGTATACCGTTTTAGGACTGACCCAATACAAATTAAGTGAAAGGCTTTTTAAAAGAACGATTAATGAATATCTCGGCGTCGGCATTGCTGTTTTAATTGTCTTAATCTTAACTACCCATTGGGGAGGATGAAATGGGAGAGCTCAGACAAAAAGAATTTTTTGTGGAAGAAAAAGGGGAAGTTTCACCTAAAAGGACACCCGAAAAGAAAAAGGGGGGAATTATTCGTAATATTCCAGCAGGTGTAGTCATCTATGGAGAACCATCGTACCGTGGTCAACTTATACGGCGAACAAAGGAGGGAGAAGTTTTTCCTTGGAGAAGAGCGATACCTGACAAGGAAACAATGACTTTGTGGTTTGCAGGAACAGGAGGCACTGAGTATCTAGAACATCTACCAACAGTCCTAGGGAAGAGACCACTGGTTTTCATAGGCGACTTAAGACAGGAGATTCCAAGAAAACCAAAACAACCATCAAAATTACAATACGAACTTCCATTACCCACAAAAGATTCTTAAAAATTTTTTGAGACAGAGAAAAATAGGGGAGAGAGGGAACTTTTAACCCCCAAAACAGGCAGATATCCTATAATAACCATTGTCCTTTTCACGAAAATTATAGGCTAGTTTTCACGAATTGGCAAAATTTTTTTGGGACTGCCAGTTGAGATAGTTTGATATAGTTGCTAAAAGAGGGTTGTGGATAACTTAAACATGGGAATATGAGAGCAAGCTTAAGTTGACAGACTTAAAACACGAAAGAGGATGGCTCGATGACCCCTTTCACCATTACCCCCTAGAGGAGAGACGCCCTTAAAAGAGGATAAGAGCTTAAACCCGTTTATACAATGTCGCACAATAATACTTTTGCGACATTATGGAGGGTTTCTTCCCTGGCAGAGCAAGTAAACTAATATAAGAAAAAGTTTTTGACAATTTACTTTCCTTCTTTAATTATCACCAGGAACTTTCTTTTATATTTCTCCGTTATCTCTGTCATTTTTAAAAAATGGCTTTCCCAACAAAACCCGAAATTTGACGCTCCCCTACTATAGGATATTAGTCAACAATTTTAAAAAATATTTTTGAAAAATTGTAAAAAAACCAGAATTTTTTGGTTTTAGACGATTAAGCCGATTACCTAATCACCCTCCTTTGAAAAAAGGCCTTAGAGGGGCTTAAGAGGGCTCGTTAGGTTTGACAGACGATACCTTTTCTGGTTAAATATACTTCTCCTGTCTAATTTTTATGTCTCATCCGGAAGTTTTTGTAGAAAAAAAAGAAAAACTGACTAGAGTTAAGCGGGTCGGTTTTGATTTAGACGATACTTTTTTCTATATTGCCGACCCGTCATTAAAAATTCTTAATGAAAGATTTGGAACTAACTTCACCGTCGAAAAGATCGAAGAATTTTGGTATGTCCAAGCGTTTCTTAGACAATTAGGAAAGACCGAGAGAGAAATTGAATTTTTCCGCGATGAAGTCTATCGTTCATCAGATGATAAGTATCGAGTTTATAGAGATTCGCCTCCAATTCCTGGGGCAGTTGAAGTTTTAAATGGAATTTATCGTGTCGGTCACAAACCATTTGTTTTAACTTCCCGCCCTCCAGGTCTTGAAGCAATAATTGAAGAGCAATTTAGCGCTGAAGGGATCGACTGGATTAAAGGCGATTGGGCCGATGGGGGCAACATTCTAATTCGTGATGGTGAGTATTGGGAAGAGATGACAAGCGAAGAGTTTAAGTTATTGGCGATTAGAGGCGATTTTTCTTTCGGAAAATATAAAGACTTTCCTGGGTTAAATCTTCATTTGGATGACATGGGAGAGCTTCTTTATCATCCTTTAGCGACTGAGATTAGAGACAGAATTTTTATTCTCGCCCAAAGACATAATCTTAAGATTGTTCCTAAAGAAAATCTAGTTAACAACTGGTGGGTTTTTTATAAGTTAGTTCGTTGTCAGGCTAGGGGTGAAGAATTCGATTTGGCTAATGTCGCACAATATTGATGGTTCGTTAAGGACTCACCACAAGCACTTGCAAAATGTCGTATAATATTATTAATGCCCGAAGATAATCAAAAAATTTCCCGGACCGAGCTTGATCGGTTGATTGAAGAGTTTTTAGAGAATTTAGAGATTGAGCGGAACTGCTCTCCCCTAACCATCCGTAATTATCGTCATTATCTTAACCGTTTTTCCTCTTGGTTAAAAAGAAATAATCTTCAAGGCGAGCCAGGTTCAGTCAATTTGGAAATTATTAAAAAATATAGGGTATTTTTAGCCCGATTTAGCACGCCAAACGGAATTCCCCTTTCGCGTAGCACTCAAAGCTACCATGTGATAGCCTTACGGGCTTTCTTAAGATGGCTGATTAAGAATGACTATAAGACAATTCCCCCGGAGAAAATTGACCTGCCAAAAAGCGAAAGTCGAAGCCTTAAGTTTCTATCTACCGAACAGGTGGAGCGACTTTTATCCCAACCTCAAATCTCCACCCTTCGAGGCATTCGAGACAAGGCGATTTTAGAGGTCCTTTTCTCAACTGGGCTTCGGGTAAGTGAATTGGTGAAGTTAAATCGTGACCAAATTGATTTGCGGCGGCGAGAATTTGGGGTTATTGGTAAAGGAGGTCGATCCAGAGTAGTGTTTCTATCCCAAAGAGCCGCAGATTGGTTGAAAAAATATTTAGACGGACGGGAAGATTCTACTCAACCGTTGTTTATTGGTAAGGAAATGCGTTTGACTGCCAGGTCAGTTCAACGGATTGTTGCCAAATATGGGCGAAAAGCACGCCTACCGATTGAAGTTACTCCCCATGTTATTCGTCATTCTTTTGCCACCGATCTTTTAATGGCCGGAGCCGATATTCGTTCAGTCCAAGAGATGTTGGGACATAAAAATATCTCAACCACCCAAATCTACACCCACGTTACCGATAAACAATTAAGAGAGATCCATGAGACGTTCCACGGTAGGGGAAAGTGAGAAGTTTACCCTGAGCTCCTCGAGTCGAGCTCGGAGTCGAGACTTGTCGAAAGGAAGCCTTTCATGGAAAGGGAAAGTAACTAAATTTCTTCTATTTTTATATATCCTAGCCTAATCGCTTTAATCACTGCCTCAGTCCGCGATTGAACTCCAAGTTTCTCAAATATTCCACCGCGTCCGGTAGCTTCAAATCGCTGGGAGAAATGGTTTTTGACCGTTTGTTGAGCGATTCCTAGCTCCTTGCCGATTTGGCGATTTGAAAGTCCTCTAGCAGCTAATTTCAAAATTTCTCTATCTTGAGGAGTAAGAAGAGGCTTTTCTCCGCCACTTAATTCAGAGGTTTCTGCTTGTCTTAAAATGGGTTCGCCTTCTATAAATGTCATTTCTTAATAAAAAACCCAAGTTAAAACTTGGGCATTGAGGGTATTTTAATATAAATCAGGTAAATTTTTCAACATTTCCAAGTCCACAAAACATTTCGTGGGAAAAGGATGTTTTGTATTATATATTAATATATGATACATAAAGGTTAAGTGTGACCAATAGCTCCGCGGATTATTCGATCAGTAGCTTTTAAGGCAAGAATTTTGAGCGCATTTAAGAGTTTTTGTTTTCTTAGTTTAATGATGGCTATTTGATAGCCTTTTCCTTTTGTTTCATACCAGAGATGTATTCGGGCCACAGTCGGTCTGGTAACATTCAATATTTCTGCAACCCGGCTCTCCTCTACTCCCTCATTTAAAAGATAAACAATTGCCAATCTTTTAGCTAACATTATTTTTTCTGTATTTGAGAGAAAGGCGTCTAGGAACTGAGCCATTTGTTCTTTATTTTTAGTGTCGGCTAGCGCAAATAAAAAAGAGTCTAAAATCTGACGGAGGGTTTTATCTGGTAGTTTTTTGCGGGAAACGTGAGTCATATCGCTTTGTATTATATATTAATATATGATACACAAGAATAATTTGTCAAGCGAGAAATTCGTATCCCAATTTATTTTGTTAAACAAGTAACGGCGGCAACCGAATCCTGAAGTTTGGAAAAGCGCATCAAAATTACTCCTTGAGTATCTCGACCCAAGCGAGGAATATTTTTCAAAGGTAGTTTAATTACCTGTCCCCTTTTATTAGTAATGACTACTTGGCTGATATTTTGATCCACTAAAAGGGACTCAACGATTTTGCCAGTTTTTTTAGTTACATTAGCTACTTTAACCCCAATTCCACCCCGTTTTTGCACTGGATGGGCCTTAATACCGGTCCTTTTACCTAAACCATTTTCCATTATCACCAAAACATCGCGGAAAAATCGCCGCCGTCTATCTTTTATTTTTGCTTGTTGGGCAGGGAAAACCTCCATTCCTACTACACAGTCTTCCTTTTTCAATCTAATCCCTCTAACACCAACAGTATCCCTTCCAGTCGGGCGGACATCTTTTTCCTCAAAACGAATTGATTTGCCATCATAGGAGACGAGTAAAACATGGTCGGTGCCAGAAGTTGGTTTTACCCAACGAAGTTCATCTCCACGATTAAGTTTAATGGCAATTAATCCTGAAGAACGAATATTGGAAAATTTGGCTAAGTTTGTTTTTTTGACTACTCCATTTTTGGTTACCATTAGTAGATATTTAAATTTTTCTTCTTTAAGATTTTCTGGTAAATTAAGAACCGAATGGACTTGCTCTCCCTGGTCAATATTGAGTAAATTAATCACCGCCTGGCCTCTGAAGATTCTTGAACCCTCGGGAATTTCCCAGGCACGAATGGAAAATACCCTACCTTTATTGGTAAAAAATAGGACCTGGTCATGAGTGTTTCCGGTTAGAAGTTGTGCCACTTCATCAGTCTCTTTGGTGGCCATGCCCCTTACCCCCTTACCTCCTCGGCGTTGACTTCGATAAATACCAACAGGTAATCTTTTAATATAGCCTGTTTTGGTAATAGTAATTAAACAAGATTCCGAGGGGACCAGATCTTCTTCAGAAAACTCCTCAAGTTTTTGGCGATAAACTTTAGTTCTTCTTTCGTCCTTGTATTGCTCTTTAATTTTTAATAATTCATCTTTAATAACTTTAAGAATTTTTGTAGGTTGGGTTAACAAACCACTTAAATATTTAATCAATTTTGCTGTTTGCTCATATTCTTCTTCGATTTTGCGTCTTTCTAAGGCAGCCAGACGTCTAAGTTGCATCTCTAAAATGGCATTAGCCTGAAGCTCGGTTAAAGAAAACTTTCTCATTAAATTTATTCTGGCGGTATCAACGTCTGGCGAGCGGCGGATGGTTCGGATTACCGCATCCAAATTATCTAAAGCAATTTTTAAACCTTCCAAAATATGTACGCGTTGCCTGGCACTTTCGAGCTCAAAAAGCGTTCGTCTAGTAACTACTCTTTGGCGATGTTTGATAAATTCAATCAAGACTTGCTTAAGATTTAAAGTTAGAGGAGTACCATCAACTAGGGTAACCATATTCACTGGAAAGGTTGTCTGCATTGGAGTATGTTTATAAAGGTTGTTAAGGATTGCTTTTGGTTTGGCAGTTTTTTTCAAATCAAGAACAATTCTTAACCCCCGACGATCTGATTCATCTCTTAAATCACTGACCCCATCAATTTTTCTCTCTTTTATTAAATGGGCAATTTGAGCAACCAATCTTGCTTTGTTTATTTGATAAGGAATTTCGCTAATAATTATTTGGAGTTCATCACCACGAGCCTGTTCAATATTAGCGACGGCGCGCATCAGAATTTTCCCCCTTCCGGTAGCGTAGGCCTGAAGAATATCTTGGCGATTGTAAATTGTTGCTCCGGTTGGGAAGTCAGGTCCTTTTATAAATTGCATTAATTCTTCCACTGTAATTGGGGAATCAAATGAGATTTCTTCCAATTGAAGAGACTGTTCTCCAAGATCAATTTTTTTTATGACAAAGTGGTTCTTTCTCTGTTTGTTTGGTAGTAGTATTTTTCCTTTGTCGATTGTTTGAACAACGGCGTCGACAACTTCGCCTAAATTATGGGGAGGAATTTTCGTTGCCATGCCGACAGCAATTCCCTCAGACCCCATTAGTAAAAGATTTGGCAGCCTTGCCGGCAGATATATTGGCTCTTGGAGGGTGCCATCAAAATTGTCGCGAAATTCGACCGTGTTTTTTTCGATATCAGACAGCATTTCCTGGGTGATTGCTGCCAACCTGGTTTCAGTGTAACGCATCGCCGCCGCGGAGTCACCATCGATTGAGCCAAAATTTCCTTGACCATCAATTAGGGGGTATCTCATGGAAAAATCTTGGGCTAAGCGAACCAAAGCGTCGTAAACTGATATATCACCATGGGGGTGATATTTTCCTAGAACTTCACCAACAACCCTTGCTGATTTGGCAAAGTGGGTGCTGTGCGTAAGTCCCACTTGGTGCATGGCGTAAAGAATCCGCCGATGAACAGGCTTAAGACCATCGCGAACATCGGGCAGGGCTCGGGCAACGATCACGCTCATGGCATAGTCCAAATAGGACTTTTTTACTTCTTCGGTTATTTCTACCGGTTGAATTTTTCCGATTTCTGCCATTTTTACTTTTGGAATGCTTGCTGATAGGTTTTGATTGCCTGTTTAATGAACGCTAAAGCGGCTGCCCTGCTTCCCCACCCCTTAATCTTTATTTTTTTATTGGGTTGAAGTTCAGCGTAATTTTCCCAGAAGTTGACAATTTCTTTTTTTAAATGGGGAATGAGGTCATTAAGGTCTTTAATCTGTTCAAATCTCGGATCGTTAGCGGGCACGGCGATGATTTTATCGTCCCCCTCTCCGGTGTCAATTATTTTTAAGACCCCAATGGGGCGACAGGCAATTAAACAGCCAGGAAAGGTGGGAAAGGTTGACAAGACCATAATATCAACTGGGTCGTTGTCTGCTTTATTGAGAGTTTGAGGGATAATTCCGTATTCTGTTGGGTAAAAAACCGCCTCATATAAAACCCGATCAAGTTTAAAGACCCCCAACTTTCTGTCATATTCGTATTTATTAGTTTTTCCTTTTGGAATCTCCACCAAACAATAAACCTCTTCTGGGGGATTTTTTCCGCTTGGCAAATTATGGATTAAACTATTATCCATTCGATTTAAATATCTAAACCACCCACTTTAAATATCTAAAGTGGCAAATTTTGAATGACTTTGAATATATCTTTTTCTTGGTAAAACGTCTTCTCCCATTAACATACTAAAAGTTTCATCAGTTTTTTGGGCATCCTCGATAGTTACTTTTTTTAAAGTTCTTTTTTCCGGATTCATTGTTGTTTCCCAAAGTTGTTCGGGACTCATTTCTCCTAGTCCCTTATAACGTTGAATACTAAGATTTTTGATAGATTTTTTTTGTTGTTTAAACTCAGAAATAATCTTTTCCTTCCCTTCATCATTATAAGCATAATAAATTTCTTTACCAATCTGAATTTTGTAAAGTGGAGGGAGGGCAAGATAAAGAAAACCTTGATCGATTATTATTGGCAGATGGCGATAAAAAAAAGTCAAAAGAAGGGTGGCGATATGAGAGCCGTCAACATCGGCGTCGCACATGATAATAATGCGTTGATAGCGTAGTTTTTTAGAATTTAGGGTTTCCCCTATTCCCATTCCTAAGGCAACAATTAAGTCTTTTAATTCTTCAAATTTAATAATTTTATCAAGCTGGGCTCTCTCGGTATTAAGAATTTTTCCTCCCAATGGTAAGATAGCCTGGAAGCGTCGGTCTCTTCCCTGCTTTGCTGAACCACCGGCTGAATCACCCTCGACAATATAAAGCTCAGATAAAGCCGGATTTCGTTCCTGACAATCGGCTAATTTCCCTGGCAAAGTTAAGCCGGTTAATTCTCCCTTTTTTAAAACCGCTTCCTTAGCCGCCCGAGCCGCTAAACGCGCTCTGGCGGCCAGGTTAATTTTTTCAATAATTTGCCGGGCATCGCCTGGGTGTTCCTCAAAGAAAATATCAAGCCCCTCCTTGACTACTGTAGCCACTAGTCCCTGAGCCTCGGGATTATTTAACTTGGCTTTAGTTTGCGACTCAAATTGAATTTTATCAGTAGGAATTTTAACCGCCACCACCGCCGTTAGTCCCTGAACAGTATCCTCTCCGGTAAATCCATCTCCATCCTTAATCGCCCCAATTTTTTTGGCATAATCATTAACGGCGCGAGTTAAAGCCATCTTAAAACCCGTTAAATGAGTTCCTCCGTCTTGGGTGTTGATGACGTTGACAAAAGAGCAAATGTTCTCCGAGAAACTGTCGTTGTATTGAAGAGCTGCCTCAACCTTCACACTATCAGCCTCGCCGGGGATATAAATCGGTGCGTTGAGGGTTTTTTTATTACGATTGAAATAGGTGACGAGAGAAACAATTCCCCCCTCAAAGTAAAAGTTAGCCAGACGGTTCTCTCGTTCATCATAAAGATTAAACTTTAATTGAGGAATCAAATAGGCTCTTTCCCGAATCAATTCTTCGATAGTTTTATAGTTAAAGGTAATGTCTTTAAAAACCTGTTTATCGGGTAAAAAAGTAGTAATTGTTCCGGTGTTGTTGGCTTTGCCAATTTGCCTAACGGAAGTGATTGGTTTTCCCCGTTTGTATTCTTGGGCGTAAGCCTTGCCATTACGGTGGACTTCAACCTTAAACCAAGACGATAAGGCGTTAACCACCGAAGCGCCCACTCCATGGAGCCCGCCGGAAATTTTATAAGTTTTGTCATCAAATTTGGCTCCGGCGTGAAGTTTTGTCATCGCCAACTCTAATGCCGGGATTTTATAGCGAGGATGAGGTTCTACTGGAATACCTGCTCCATTGTCCTTAACTTGAGCACAACCGTCTTTTTTAAGAGTAACCCAAATTTCATTCGCCCGCCCGGTTAAAGCTTCATCAATGGAATTGTCAATAATTTCGGTGATTAAATGGTGGAAACCCTTTATGTCGGTTGAGCCAATAAACATTCCCGGTCGGCGGCGAACTGGCTCTAATCCCTCAAGTACCTTGATCTGGGCAGCGGTATATTCAGGCATACAACTATATTTTAATTGATTTTGGGTATGAAAGCAAGAGATTTCCGACCACCAACTGAGGATTGGCGTTTGCTTTTAAAAGTTGCAATGATTGTTGAATCAGATGAAGGGTTTTGGTGATTTGAATGGGGGTTGTTGGTGGAGACAAGGAAATTTTTTTTCGCAGGGCCTCTCTTAGGGTTGTTAACTGAATTTGGCAAAATTCAATCGCCTGCTTCCGATTTTGGGAATATTCTTCAGCCATAAGTATTCGTTCTCCAGGACTTGATTTTAAAATCTTAATGAGGATTGTCTCATCAGATTCTGTGCCTGGTTTTATTGGTAAAGATATTATTTGGCAGCGAGAAATAATTGTAGGCAGCAAAGTTTCTTTGGTTTGAACAGCAAGAACAATCATCGAAGCGGCTGGTGGCTCCTCTAGGGTTTTAAGCAAAGAATGCTGGGCTGGGAGAGTAAGCTGGTCAGCATCGCTGATTAAAGCTACCTTCATCCTTCCCAAGTATGGTTTTAGAAAGAGTTTCTTTTGGAGCTCTCGAATTTGACCAATCTTAATTGAGTCTTTGGCTTCAATTAAAATAAAATCGGGATGGTTAGTAATTTTTTTACCTAAAATTTCCTCAACAATTTGAAGCGCTCTTTCCAGCCGCGATTGAGTGTTGCCCCCGGTAATCAAAATTGAGTGAATCATTATTTCGTAAGAAACAAACTTGTTTATGTTGACATTTTATCATTAATCCAAGATAATGGTAAACAGAATGCCTGATACTGCCCAATCGCTGATTAATATCTTAGTTACCCAAAAAAGTCTTAGCGCCGAGCAGGGGGAAAAACTTAGGCTTGAACAGGTTAATACTGGCAAGCCCGAGAAAGAAATCGTTGTTGGCAGTAATCTTGTTTCTGAAGGAGAGATTGCCAAAGCCGAAGGCTTTCTAATTAATGTTCCTTTTGTCGATCTTGGGGAAAAAGCCGTCTCCCCTCAAGCTCTCTCTCTGCTTCCCCAGGCAGTCGCCCAACGCTATAATTTAATTCCTTTTGACTATAACAAAGCCCAAAATCTTTTATCGGTAGCGATGGTTAATCCCTTAGACCTTGAGGCAATTGAGTTTATCGAGAAAAAGTCTGGGGCTAAAATAAAACCATTTATTTCCACTTCAACCCAAATTCAGCAGGCTATTACCACCGCTTACGCTCAAAGTCTGGCAACTGAGGTTAAGGCGGCCATGGGCGAGGCAGCTCCTGAACCACTAGAGGCCAAAGCTATTGATATTACCAGGTTAGGTGAGATTATTCGGGAAGCTCCGATTGCCAAAATCGTTTCCACCATTTTGGAGTTTGCCATTAAAGCCCGCGCTTCTGATGTTCATATTGAACCTCAAGAAGATAAAACCAGAGTTCGTTACCGGATTGATGGTATTTTACACGAAAAATTAATTTTGCCCAAAAGGATTCATGAGGGAGTGATTTCTCGGATCAAAATTCTTTCAGGAATGAGAATTGATGAGAAAAGATTACCTCAAGATGGACGGTTTAACTTTCGCGCCGGTGATCAAGAGATAGATTTGCGTATCTCTTGTTTACCGACTGCTCATGGGGAAAAAATCGTTATGAGGTTGTTAAAAAAGACGGGCGGAGTTCCTGATTTACCAGAGTTGGGATTAAGGGGCAGGGCGTTGAAAAACCTTGAAGATTCCATTTTACGACCCCATGGGATTATTATTGTCTGTGGTCCAACTGGTTCTGGGAAAACAACCACTCTTTATTCGGTTTTGTCCAGAATTAATACCACTAGAGTCAATATTATTACCCTAGAAGACCCGATTGAATATCAGATTCCGGGAGTTAACCAGGTTCAAGTTAATCCAGCGGCTGGCTTAACTTTTGCTTCTGGATTACGCAGTTTTTTGCGTCAAGACCCGAATATTATCATGGTTGGTGAGATTCGTGATAAAGAAACAACCGAGTTGGCAATTCAGGCTTCTTTAACCGGCCATTT
>Ga0100403_1000832_pt1 | contig 30169 bp, 34 predicted proteins | sample CryGeymet201501t_FD_83663 | JGI IMG/M metagenome (GOLD analysis project Ga0100403, IMG submission 83663) | Groundwater microbial communities from Crystal Geyser aquifers in Utah, USA - Crystal Geyser metaG 2015-01t | ecosystem: Environmental > Aquatic > Deep subsurface > Groundwater | place... | reverse complement strand
TGGGATGCGTTCAAATATTTTTTTAATTCTTACTTTGTCAAGCCGGAGTTAGCGCCAGAGGAGAATGACACGCCTTTGCTTGGGTATGCGGGGCTGCTAGAGGATTTCAAGGGATTGCGTAAGAAGAAGATTGAGGTGTTGAAGCCTAAAAAGGATGCAAGAGGTATTTTAAGGTTGCATACAAATAACAGGAGAGTGTTCCGATGAAAAATCTAATAAAATTTGTTTTAGTGGTGGTGTTGTCTTTGATATCCCAGAGTGTCCTGGCGGCTTTGACACTTACCAGTCTAAGCCACGAGAATGCTGGGTCGCAGTCAAAAGTAGAGTTTGTTGCTACGTTTGACTCTAGTTATGATTCGGGTGGAGAAGCACTGATAGCAAAGAGTTTAGGGTTACACAAAATTAATCGTGTAGTCGCACAGGTGACAGGTGGTTATTTGTTTGAGTATGACTACACGAACAACAAGGTGTTGGTATATAATGGTGGCATGGATGCGCACACGCATGCATTCACTGGGACAGCGCTCGCAGCGAGAGTGATTAGCGTGATAGACGATAATACTGCAGCAACTAATGGCACCAAGTTGTATCTGGCCACGGATGATTACTTTGACACGGAGGGGGTGTTTTTCAGTGAAAACGCAGGGGGAGTAGATACAAGAGTAGAGGCGACTACGGGGACACTAGGCACGACCGTTTTTTACGCCCCGTTAGACGATGAGGTTATTGAGGTCACGGACGACGACACGGCGGCAACTAATGGTACTGCGGTTTATGTCAGACCGGCGGGGTACGGTAATAGGGCGATACTGGTGTCGGCCAATGCTGGTAGTGACAACAGTTCGTTTGTCACTGTAGCGAGTGGTGACACGGTGCCTGTATACTATGATTCAGCACCGACGATGGCGAGTTCGGTATTATATTTTGATGAGGATGGCACAGTTGGGGACAGGTTTTTGACAGTATCACCAACTGGGGGCAACCTTTATTTTCAATCTCAAGAGGGCAGGTGGCTTAAGGTCACACACAATGCTAGCGCGGCGGCTTTGGGTGTGCAGGTTTATTTTGACGATGATGGAGTTGACACGGACGACAGGCTAGTATTTGTATCTCCTACGGATGCCAGTGGGACAAACACTAACGTATCCTATTTGGCGTATAGTGAAGTGGAAGACATAACACTGGTTCCTGTGTACTTTGATGAGGATGGGGCGAGTGCAATAGGACTAAGGTTACTACATGCGGGGGACTCTACAGCGGATATACGAGTGGCATTTGTAGACTACAATGATATTGATACGAAATCGAGAATATTAAATGTAACCTATAGTGCAAGCGCGGCAAGCTCTGGGGTACAAGTTTACTTTGATGATGATGCAGTAGGCATTGCTGAGAAGTTTTTATTTGTATCACCTACAAATGTGAATGGGACTGCCAATTTAAGTCAAACATTTACGTATTACGGCGCGGTGGCTAGTGGTGATAACGATACATCAAGTGCTGCGGTAGCGGACCAGGTAACGGCTTCGACGGATTTATCGAGTCTGGCCGTGCGTATGGAGGTTTACGGGGACAAATAATGGTCGAGGCATCTATACAAGAGGGTGGTGTCAGAATTTTTGAGGCGGCCACTCGGGCAGAGTTAGAGAGTACAATTAACTTGTTTCTTACGGGGAATGGTACATTTGACCAACCGTCCAAGGTTATAACATTTGCCCCACAGTTTTTTTATGAGTCAGGCGGGGCTAAATTTTATGCCTTAGTACCGTATGCTCTATCCAGGGTGTTCGGTAAATAAGGTATATTTTGAAAGGGAACTAAATGGCATTTTCAAACACAAAAGTTGAGAAGGGGTACATGGGTAATGGCTGGGCGTATGAAAAGGGTACATGGAACGGTGCTGGCGTAACCACGGGTACTATTACGGCGGATACAACAGCAGGGACGCCCATAATCCATAAGATACTATTGCATGCTTTTGGTAGTGATGGGGATACTGCGGTATCTCCCGCACAGGATGTGGCACCTAACAAGATAAAGATAACATTTACTGATTCTGACACGGGTGATTATTTTATAGCTGGTTCTTCATCTTAATAAGAATCTTGTGAGCCTCCTTATTACATGACACATGGGATACCCTCGCCCTGCTTGTTTCAACAGGGCGAGGGGTTTTATTTATAAATGTATCTTGATATTGAAAAAATTGATGGTATCGAGAATCCCGATGATCTGGTTAAGGAATTGAAGAAGTGGGATGAGCTAGATACGTCCAGGTACACTCAATTGCACGATGAGTGGGAGCGCAATGTTCTTTTTTATTTGGGCAAGCAGTGGCTTGAAAAGAAAAAAGGGGTATCAGGGTATGAGATTTATGAGGATGAGGACGAGCATTTCCGGCCGGTCACTAATTATATCAAGCGCAACTGCGAGCTAAAGCGATCACAGATTTTAGGGCGCAAAGTCCATTCAATAATCAGGCCAAACTCAGACAATAAGGATGATTATGATTCTTCCCGTTTAGGGTATCTTGCCCTGAAGGCAAAGCACATACTGGATGGAGAGGATGAGTACCAGCGTTAGGCGTTTATACACGGGGAGGTATTTGGTACAGCCTATCGTTCGGATTACAAGAGGGTAATTCCCGACAAAACCCTAAGTATACCCAAAGAAAAGGAAGTACGCACAGAATTTTTTGCATGTGAGTCTTGTGGAAATATTCAGGGTGATTCCTCAACATGTCAGCAGTGTGGCAATCCAGAAATGACCTATAAGAGGGATATTCAGCACGAGATTGCTACGGATATGGATGGCAATCAGATCGTTGACGAGATACCTATTTACGAGAACGCCATCAACATAATTGACCCTTTTCGCATGAAGATGTCGCCGTGCATGAATATGAAGGACATGAGGTGGATTCAGGAGAAGTCAATTCAACCATTGGAGTGGGTGAAAGCTAACTTTAAGAGTAATGCTGAGGGGTATTATCCTGAGAATGCTCAAGCGGTTAAGAAGCGGGATAAGTTGCCGAGAGAGCTAAAGTTGTCCTGTGAGTTTCAGGTAGCCACGTCATCTTACCACTCTTCAATGAGTAAAAGTGTTAATAGGGCTGACCCTGACGAGGAGTTTGAAGAGGCATCAGTAATTTTGCGCAAGCTGTACATTTGCCCAACTTCGAAAAGGCCCAAGGGGCGCCTGTTAATGTATACCTGCGACCAGATACTGTATGATGGGGATCCCGATCTTCCTGCGAGTATTAACAAGAATAAAGTGACGAGGTGGCATACCTATTCTATTTTTCGTTACGGGATGCACCCAATAAGGTACGAAGGGGTACCTTACATAGAAGATCAAATCCCTTTAAACATTAAAATTAATGCGCTGGATTCTATGATTTTGGAGTGGCTGGATAAGACCGCACTGCCTGAGCGGGTAGAATATGCAAACGTAGGAATGAATGATGATGATGGAACTGATGGGAATATAAAGTTAGACGGCCGGCCCGATTTACCAAATGGGGGTGCACCATTTTATTTACAGCGCCCTCAACTTTCGAGTGAAGTTTACAAGATGAGGGAGTTTTACGTAGCGGAAATTGAGAAGATAGGTAATGTTACGGAGGTTATCCAGGGGCTACGTCCGGCAGGTGTTGACACGTATCGTGGGCTGCAATTGCTTAGGGACGCAGCACAGTCATCAGAGTCAGAGTTATACAACCGCTGGTACGACTTTATCAGGGAATCTGCACAGCTCAAGTTAGCGTTGATACAAGAGTGTCTTTTGAGTGACAACGAGGATTTGACCAGCATGATGGATACGATTCGGAAGAACGAAAATATGTGTTTGGCATCGGTGAAGTCTTTTTCCGGTGAGGATCTCCGCAACAATTTAAACATAGTCATTGAGGAAATAGATTACGAAATGCAGTCGAAAGCGGCAGAGCTGGATAGATTGCGTGGGGCGATTGATGGCAAGTTAATAACTCCTGAGGATTTGGGTGATCCTATTGTCAAACACTCCTTGATTCAAAAGATGGGACTTGGTACAATGACATTAAATTCTTTTGCAGACATAGAAAAGACCCAGCGCATGATTCAGTACATCAAGCGGGGGGATTTCCAGCGTGTGCAAGGGATGTTAAAGCATTTTGACAATTTAAAAATCCAGCAACGAATAATTTCTACATGGGTAAAGGGAGCAGAATACGAAGAGCTGGATCAACAGATACAACAGTTTACTGAGAGCGTAGTTTTAAAAACAATCGAGGACAAGTTGAGGGAGGCACAAGCAGCACAAGCAGCACAAGCAGCACAAGGGCCACCTCACCCTCCTCGAGGACAACCCCCTGCACCGCAGGGAGCAAGGCCACCGGTAGGAGGGCCCCCCCTTCCACCACGTGGAGCGCCACAACCTCAACCCCCTCGTTAGGGTTAAAAAACGTAAGGAGTGTAAATTATGAGTGAGCCAAATACAGGTGTAACCGGCGGCACACCACCGCCAGCAAGTACAAGTACTCCAGCGAGTACACCAGGCCAAACCACACAAACCCCGTCGGCGACGACGCAAAAGATCGATTTTGGGATGGGTGGCAGTAGCATGGGTGGAGCAACCGCATCACCACAAGCAACTCAACAGGTTTCTCAGACTACGGAGATGTTTGGGGATGATTGGTGGAAGCAATATGGAGATAATGTCTTTAAGCATCCGAGGATCAAAGAGGTTCTGGATTACCAAAGGCGTTATAAAGAGGCAGAGCCCATAATTAAATTCGCAGAGGATTTTGGTGGGCTCGATAATCTTCAGGCTTTTAAGAAGCATTTAGGACCGATTTGGAATTATTTTAACAGTCTTGGTGATAATGCGTCTACAAGGTGGAAGGAATTTCACCCGTTACTCCAGAAACTTGTACAAGGGGCTCCGTTGACGGCATCGGAGCAACAGCAAGTGGATAACATGGAGGAGGGTAATCCTGAGATTAAGAAGCTCAATGAAGAGCTTAATGGGATTAAAAAGAAGCTATCTGACCGCGAATTGAACGAGGTTAAGGGCAGGCGAGTAGACAATGTTAAGCGGTATGAGAACATGATGCTTACTCGCATGAGCGAAGAAAAATTGCCTGAGGACCTTAGAAAAATTGTAGCGAAATTCATCTTGGCAGACCTTCCGCATAATATGCCGAAGGATCAGCAGGGACGTTTTACTAATGCCGCAGACACGGTTTCCGAGGATGCGTTTAAAACTACTTGGGAGCAATCGGTACTAGGTAATCTTAAGGTATTGGAGAAGTATTTTTTTGATAAATTTTCAAAAGGTGGTGGGCCTACGATTCCAGACACAAATGCGTCAGGCAAGACTCCATCGAATACTCAGGGGTATGTGGGGAGAGACGCTAAAAAAGAGCGCATGGTTCAGTTTTTACAATCTGGACAGTAATTGGTTTTGCAGGTCTATAAAATATGGGTAACACAACTACACTAGCTGATTTGGCTAAGGAGTTATATCCTGTTGATGAGATTGAGCAGATGGAGCAGCTAGAGACTCCATTCTTAAATGAAATTGAAGAGGGCAAGGGGCTGGAGTATTCTGCGGCTAACGGGGGAACATTTAAGTTTCCTGTTAAAATGCAGGGACCGCATGGTCAAAAAATGATGAACGAGCTTGAGGCTCTTCCTACTGCAACCACTTCTAAGGTCGTACAGGGTACGTCATATTTGAAGGAGTACGCAGGTGTTCTTCAGTTTTCTAATCGAGAGTTAAAGCTCGCTAAAGGTGACATGAGATCCTTTGCTGATGCAAAGACTTTTGAAATGGAAAACTTGATTCTGAATGCACACAAGTACCGCAATCGCCAAATTGCACGAGGTGATGGATCAGGCGATATCACTTTAGTCTCTGGTGCCCAGACGGCACAGACTGTTATTGAAGTTGACGATGCAACACCGTTTCAAATTGGCATGGTCATTGATATCTGGGATTCTACAGGATCAACAACCAAACAAGCGGATGCGGTGACTGTCACAGCGGTGGATTTTTTATCTGCCACTAACTCAATCACAGTTGCGGCGGCTGACGCAGTAACCTGTGACGATGATGGTGTGATCTGTCTTGCAGGTGTTAAGGATAATGCTGCATCAGACGGTAAGGAAATGATTGGCTTGCCACTCATCACGGATGACGGCACACTGGTTACGACTTTTCAGGGAATTAGCCGCGACACGTATCCAAACTATGATGGTAATTCCATTAGTGTGTCGGGTCCAATAGGGGTGTCGGTTATCAACCAGGCCATGAGTCGGGCGTACCGCACAAGTGGGGTTGACTTTGTGAAATCAAATGATGTTTTTCACCTTTGTTCACCTGAGCAATGGCGTGGGTATGCATCGCTTGCTAACGCACAGATTCGATTCCTCCCAGGGGATGCACCTGACCTGAATAAGTCAATTACGCAGCTAGAGTGTATGGGTAAAAGGGTCATCGTAGACCCTGATGTGGGCCTGACTGATTGGTACACTCTCAAAAAGTCGGTTATTAAAATGGCTACAGCCGTTAAACTGGATTGGGAATCTGATCTCGGTGGCACTACTTTGAAGTGGCTTTCTGGCTACAACCAGGGGATCATGGTCCTTTACGGTTTGTTCCAAGCGTTTTCACAGAACGTAAGGGAAGCTATCCGGCTGAGTGACTTAACAGCAGTAGACATCTAAGTAAAAAGTTAGCGTGGGTTGGGGGTAAGTAATTATCCTCAACCCTCATTTTATGGATCCGATACTCGATCAAGATTTTGTTAAACGATTACACAAAGAGGTAGATAAGAGTTTGGACGTGGAGTGGTGTCCAACACAGAAGCGGTGGGTGATTTACTACAATAATACATTTGGTGAGCGTATTATTATCACAGTCATTCGTAACGAGGATGACAGTTATCGACCACTTGATACGAGAACGATTGAGTTACTTCAAAAGTGGGACATGAGTAAGACGGTTAATGACCCCAAGTATATTTTCAGTGAGCAGTACCGCAAGATGAAAGAATATCGGCAGATTCAGAAGCGGAAGCATAGGGAGCAGATGCGGGATAAGTCTCGTGACATGGGTCAGCTTAAGTGGAAACACGCTATGGCTAATTACAATAACGGTATAATTAGTCCAAGGCAGTTTGGGAGGCAGGTGGTATACAGCCTTCCTTTAAATATAAACCCTAAAAAGATTATAATATAATCTAAAAGGAGAAGTGGTATGGCGGGATTTAATTTGTACAACGCTACTAGTGTGGCTATTGCAGCAAGGTTTGACGGTGGTAATTATATTTTTAAGCCCAAAGAGGAGAAAAATATTTTTCATTCATCGGCGGCACGGCATATACTAAATCGGTGGGGTAAATATGGTCTGGTAGACACGACGTACACGGAACGCGTTGCGAAAGAGTTTTTATCCCCTGATATTTATAAGCATCATCAAACGATACTTGGGCTAGAGACTTTACTAGAGACAAAAAAAAGTGAGTCACAGAGGTACGCTATTTATGACGAACAATTTGGGAATATACATACCCCCGAACGATCAGAATTTGCAAAGAAGCATAAGAAAGTTTTGGAATATATAAAACAGATTGAGGATGAAATCCGCACAGTTAAGAAAATAGATATGAAGAAGTTAATAGAAGATAGTGCGGGGGCATTGCGCGCCCGTGCTAATGAGCTTTTGGAACAGGCAAAGGCGTTATCAAATGGCAAAAAGTCTAACAACACTCAGGGCGCTGGTGCGGTCGGAAGTTCGTGATCCTGACAGTATAAGGTTCAGTGACGATGAGCTGGATGATGCTATCAACCCCGCGTATCGCAGTGCATATTTAACGGTTCTTGCTGCTGATGTAGGATATTTTGCCGCAACGACGACGCACAATATTGTCGCGGATACGGCGACCGTTACGCTACCCAGCGACCATTACAAAACAATACGTATTGAATACACTGACGGAGATATTACGATACCCTTATTTGAGAATAATAGGGGTGTGACTCCTAACGCTACGGTGGCGTCTACATATAACGCGGGGATAAGTCTATTCACTTATTTTTTTCGTGGAAATAGTTTGGTGTTGGAGCCGACACCACAGACGGCAGTTACTGATGGTTTAGTACACGAATATATCAGGACGCTAACCAGTAGTGATGACTTGACGACGGGGTCGGACACAGTACACGCAGATTTTAAGGACATATGGTGTGACGTGATCGTACTCGACGCCGCTATAAACCTGCTCAGTCAGCTAGAGGCGGAGGGGGCGGAAGTGTCCACTAATTTGGTAAACAGGTACAAAAAGTCAATGGCGGCTATGGAGAATACTTTGAACATACGAACCAAATCGCCTAATCGCGGGAGAAGGTTCAAAGGTTATTTCAGGTAATAATTGTTGTGGGGAAAATATGATAAAACAAATAAAACTTTGGGTGTTTCACCCATTAATTGCCACAGTTATTTTTTTAGTTTCACTCTTTATTCTGGTGCATTTTTCAAAAGATGCGCAAGCTAAGTTACGAATGGTGGATGTGGGCTGGACATGGGACAAGTACCAATCGACTGACGTAGATCCGTCAACGACAGCGTCATCTGATTCATTCCCGATTGATCGCTATGCTGCGGGTAATGTACAGGTTATCTGGGCGGATCACACAAACACAAGCACATTTGAATTACAGGTCACATCCGATGGGACTAACTGGGATACTATCAGCGGAAGCTCCACGGTAACATCGGGAGTTAGTGGTTCCGCCACCCTTGATCTAACCTCCCTACCTGGCAGTTTACTTAGGGTCACTATTACAGGGACCAACGGGGATGCTGATGCGACGTTGACCCCTTATTTTATTGGTAAGGGTAAGAGATAGGGGAAAGACTATGTTTTTACAAGCAATAGTAACACTTTTGTTTTGGTTAGTTGCGTCCACGGCACTTGCTGGCACAGTAACCACACTCCCAAGACAAGACCCGTCCAACTTAAACATAAAGCACGGTGCTTTTGTTGTCGGTGATGAGAATGGAATTGCTGAAGAAACAGATAGTAATATTGAATGGGATAACGGGGACGGTTCTGGAGCAAACACCTACTTTTTAAATGTCACCCCTAACAACTCGGAGCTTGTGGGAAGCGCTTATCAAAAAATAGGGGCTCGGGTGTTTTACCGGATAACATCAGGAGAGCAAACCAAACTGGCAAGGGCTTTTCACGGTCAGCTCTCTATTGAGTCGAATGCTACGCATTCGGGGTCAGGTGCAAACTCGGCAACTGGGTTTTGGTTTTCGGGGGTACATAATTCGACTGGCACGGTTGCCGAGATAAGGGGTGGAAGTTTTCAGGCTACGGTCTTAGCGGCGGGTTCCGTGGTAAACACGGGGGCAACTGGAACTCTTGAGGCCTTGGATCTTAGAGTTGGTTATGGCTCAACTGGTGGAAGTGGGTCGATAAATGAGGCTTATGGTGTATTTGTAGATTTTTCAGGTGTCAATAGTACTCACACAGTAGAAACTATGACAGGATTATATATTGAGGATGCGTCAATCACAGGTGTGACGCATCCGTATGCAATCAATACGGAAGGTGGAGAGGTTCGTTTGTGGGGTGGGCAGACACGTGGGCGGGTGTCTATATCATCTGATGCTACAATAGACGAGGACACTTTTATTATTGGTGTGGATACTTCTGTGGCACGATCACTGGTAATTCCTGAAGCAGCATCACTCACGAATGGTAAGATGTATTGTATTAAGGATGAGACTGGTTCCGCTGGTGCAAATAATATTACAATTAGTACTGAAGGTTCACACAATATTGACGGATTAGCAAGCTACACTATTAACTCAAATAGAGGCAAGATATGTATATACTCTGATGGTACTAACTGGCACATTATATCATAATGAGATACTATGGATACAAAGGATCTTACTAAGAATGTTTTGGAGATATATAAAATGGTAGCGACCCAGATCGCCGTGCAGCGTGGGACGAACGAAAAGATAGACAGATCTTTGGAAGAAATTAGAGAGTGTAAATTCAACATAAGTAAGCACTCCAAATTAATTGAGCGGTTGCAGGTTAATATAAAGTTTATAGGTTGGGTTGTGGTAGCACTAACTACCGTCATCACAGGGGTGAAGATAGTGGGGAGTTTTTTATAAAGGGGGTACTATGTCACGTACAAAAATATCAGGCTATTTATTAATAGCTGTTGCGGCCTTGAATACGGCAGTAGATCTTTTGGATGGTGGTGGTTTTAATTTATCGGCACACGTCAATGATTTAATTGTAGCACTTGGTGGTGCTGGTTTTATCTTCTTGCGGGACGCCATCAAAAAGATTCAGTAATATTTAACATGCCAATCGTTACGACAATATGGGAATACCAGTCACACAGTTTAAGCACTACTATTTTAAATCAGGCGAGAACAAGGGTGATCCGCCATCCATAATATCCTCATCGGAATTATCACGGGGATTAAACGTGGAAAACAGGGGGCGAGGCTACTCTACCCGAAAGGGGTCGTCTATTATTAATGTGGACGTGAATGGCTATGCTAGTCCTATTTCTGGCAACCCAGACATAAAGAACATAGCCTCATACACCTACGGTGGAACCTACGACGCTATTTTCAACGCTGACACATCAGTTTATCACACACCAGCTACTCCCGTAGCTATTCGTACAGGCATGACAGCGGGGCTAACTTACCAATACGCTCAGCAAGGTGCGGTTATGTACGGGACAAACGGCACAGACCCCGCATTTTTTATGGATAAGGTGAGATCCACTACAACAACCTACACGGCGGGGTATAGTACTCCAGGGACGTTTACAGCAACCCCTGGTGCTGCCGGTAGTATGAATGATGGGACGTACAGTTATATTGTAATTTGGTACGACGAGAATACAGAGACTAGGTCCAACCCACAAGCCACGGCGGTTACGGCGACAACCACAGCTGGGGTTGGGGCTGGGTCAGTGGCGTTGACTAGCTTACCGCTTGATAGTGAGGACAGGACCTCGCACTGGATTATTTACCGTAAAGATCCCGGAGGTTATTATTTTTTCAGGTTGGCTAGGGTAGCTTATGATGCAGGCGCCCCCTCGTATACAGACACAGCAGTGGCTACCGGTGTTCTTGAAACACTTGAGTATGATAACTATGCCCCAGACGATTCTGATGGTGTGTGCTACAGCGAGTCTCAGAAGAGGATGCTTTATTTCAGGGGGGATGTATTAACGTGGAGCAAGCCGTTCAGATCGCAATGTGTACCGACAAGAAACAGGGAAATTTTGGCAGACAAATCGGAGAAAATTCAAAAGGTAGTGGAGGTATTTAAGAGGTATATTATAGTTTTTAAAAACAACTCTATGTATGCCATTATAGGTTCTCTTGGGGGGGCGTATAGAGTTGAGAAGTTTTCGAGTACAGTTGGGACGGTTTCCCCTGATAGTGTTTGCGTATCCACTGACGGGATATTTTTTCTGGATTCAGGAGGTATTCCTCGATATATTACCACCACAGATTTTACAGCGGAGGAGCTACGAACAAGCACCAATATATCTTTTAAATTTAGTAAGAAATTTGACGATGTCCAGACTATATTTTTAATGAATGCGTTTGGTATTATCTGGGAGAAGGGCTCTGTAGCCCAGTGGCGCTTGTATGTTCCCATTGAGTCTGTATCAGGTATTTGTGACCACGTGTATGTTTACGATTTTCGTCTTGCCAGTGTAAACGGGGGTGAGTCTGCTTGGTTCGATTTTAGGTATAACACTAATATGCTTTGTGCTGCGGTTGTAGATACCTCGTCGGGTAAGTCGATATACTGCGGGGATGATTACGGGTTGCTGTGGAAGCAGGACGACTCAACACAATATGACGGTGACGAGTATTACCGAGATGAGGATACCGGCACAATGACCGTTACTGCAGGAACTAGCTCAGTGGTGGTTACTGCGACGCACACGGATACGATAGGTGTAGACCAGTATGCTGGGATGTTTGTGATACTTTATGACGAATACAGTTTTATTGAATTATTTAGGTCAAGAATAACGGCTAACACAGCAACACCTGCGGCAAGCATTACGTTTACTATTGAGGATGCGTTACCGTCTTTAGGCTCGAATAACCCTGCGGTTGTAGTAGGTGGGTATTTGACCTATTTATCTACACCCCATTTTACTCGTGATGGTTCGGGCAAGAATGTGCCTGACAAGATCAAGGTAACCTTTGACACAACTGACAATACCAGAGAGGCGTACATATTTGTGAATTATGACCTTAACGATGTTTTTAACTACACGTATAATTATCATAGCGATAGGACTCTGTCTTCAAAGACAACGAAAGGGGATACTTATTTGGTGAGCATAGGTGATTCGGAGTATTACTATGATGACCCAGACACAGTGTACGACACGGCATCCTACGCTGGTTCGACGTTTGAGTCCGTAAACTTTCTTTTACGCAATTATTACTGGTTCAGTCATGTAACCTGGGGTATAATAACAAGGGAACCATCACGATCGTTTAACTATCAAGGTGGGACACTATATTTTAGGGGTAAAGGGAGTTATTTATGAGCAGGGATAAGTTGGGTAAATGCTACCAGTGTGGTGGGAGTATCGGACATAAGTCCCCTGGTGGCCGTATTCGTGTGGACCACAGCAAGTTTTGTCAGGTTAATATTGTTTTCAATAATGAGGACACAAACAAAAAAACATCGTTGCATGTGCCAGTGTGTTATTCTTGCATGCAGGCCATAAGCACGGGCATAATTTTGGACAATATTACGGATAAGAGCGTAAAAAGTTTTATTATGGATAAGAAAAACAAGTACAAGGTAACTTACTCGGAACACGTTCCAGCAAAACACGGTGGCAATAGCCAGTCTGCAAAAAAAGTCTTGGAGGTAGCACATGAGTGATTTCACTGCAACAAGATCCCACTTGTATGTTACGGGCGCAATTATCTTTGCAGAGTATCACACAGATAATGAGACAGAGATTTATACAGAACACAATGCTGCGTTTAACGCAACGACGGGGCATTTGCACACAGGTGCAACAGGTGATGGGCCGGTACTCCCAGGGGATTCGGTAGACATTTCAGCCGCAGGTGAACTTACTCCGATAGGCTCTATTATAGCCCATTATGATTTTAACGCAGCCGTTGCGATTGATACGAACTACTGGGCGTACTGTGACGGTTCTGTAGTTAGCAACCCAGATAGTGTACTTAACGGACTCACCTTACCGGATTTGTCTGGAAGATATCTCGTAGGTTTTGGTACGGATGGGGGTGGGGACATAGATACGGCGGCATGGTCAACTGCTGCGGTGGGTAACGCCTCTCATCAAATAGATATTGCGCACACGCATACTGGACCGAGTCACACGCATACTGGACCGAGTCACACGCATACTGGACCGAGTCACACGCATGCTGGACCGAGTCACACGCATGCTGGACCGAGTCACACGCATACGGTTACGGTAAATACACATAGTCACACTTTTTCGGCTACGTCTGCATCAGGTGGTGCTGGTAATACTAGTTATGATGGAATACACTACCATATCATGAACACCCTTGGGGCACACGTTCACTCAACCTCAAGTGGAACTTCAGGGGGTTGGATAGAGTCATCTTCCCCTGGGAGATATACAAACGGTTCTGGCTATTCTTATAATGGGGAACACAACCATACATCATCTACAGCAACGTCCCATAGACATACGGTCGCTAACCATACCCATACTGTCTCGGGGACCACTAGTTCTACCGTTGCGACGGCATCAACAAGTGCAAGTGGGTCGGCATCAACAGGTGCAAGTGGGACGGCATCAACAGGTGCAAGTGGGACGGCGGCAACAGGTGCAAGTGGTACAGCAGCAACAGGTGCAAGTGGGACGGCGGCAACGGGTTCAGGCTTATCAGCCACACAGTCTATACAACCTCGGTCGATAGCTGTGCGCTATATTATGAGGTTACAATGAATAGTGTTTTCATACCTAAGGATGACCAAGATCTACCGGATCATTTTGGCTGCACTGTGTACTATGTGGATGGTAAGTCTGAATTATTTGAGGTAGCGCATTATTTACCTATACTGAATGGTGTGTTTGAATTTTGGACGAGTGACAATATTTGTAGTTGGGTGATGATTAATAATGTGAAGAGGATTGAGTGGGATAAAAAGTTTTCGAGAATGGTTGAGCTGCAAAGGAAGATTTCTAAAAAAATGGGAAGTAACAAAATAAAGGAGAATAAGTATGACGAAGGATAAATTAAAACATTTTGCGGACACTCTTTTTTCAAACATGATTAAAGATTTACGGAAGAGTCTTCAAATAACAAACAATGTTATAATTGCTCAGGCTGCAGAAGACATGCAAAAAAGCGTTTTGGCCTTTATAAACAGTATAGCGGAGGACGAAGATGGCAATAACGTCAGACCTATCGACAAAGTCGGATGAGTTGTGTCCAAACAACCAGCCGAATAGCGAACATATCCGCATTGAGAAGATGACGATAGAGGACTTTGATGATGTCTACCCTCTTATTTGCCAATGGACGGAAGACATGGGTATTACTGTTCCTTACGACGGTACTAAAGATTACATAAGCAGACTACTGGCACAAGGGCCCACAATTCTTTTGTGGGATAATCAGAAAGTGATTGGAATTTTTTCTTGCCGCATGGGACATCAACTGAGCGCGGGGCAATTTGCACCCGATAGTATGAACCCTATGATTAAACAGAGCGCCTTGTTTGATGAGCTGATATATATTGATAAGGGTTATCGGGGGAGGAATTTATTTTCAAGGCTCCTGGAGGCGGTGGAGAAAATCGCTAAATCCGTAGGATGTGGGGAGGTACATATATCTCCTTTAGTGCTGGGGTCACGAAGCCCCGAGACTGTCAGGGATATGTTACTAGGGAAAGGTTACATGCTATACGGGTATAAATTAATGAAAGGGGTATGACATGGGTGGAGGAGGAGCAGATGTTTATCAATCGCATTACGATCCCGCAGTAGACCAGATGATTCAAGGAATAGTTACGGGGGGGTTATTAGGCCAGCCGATCGCACCTAATCCGGCGCTGGAGGGGCAGACCGTGGCGAATCAGCTCGGTGGGTGGTATAATCCTGAAAACGGTACCGTTAACATGCCCGATGGTTCTAAGATCAGCATGGCGGATTTAAAAAGTGGTAATGCACCCCAAGGTACCCCAAAAGATTTTAATACCTGGGCGGCAGAGCAAGGCATGGCTACGACACAACCAGGTGGCTATAATAAGATGGGTATTGATCAAGGTCCTACTACAAACGCAGCTACGCTGGCAGCCTACAATAAGTACAAAGATAGCATGTCTACGTCAACTAGCCCGTATTGGGAAGACGCAGTTAGCGCCTACGATACCGCGCGGAGTACCTATAGTGATCCGAACTCTCCCTTAGCCACGATGTCCTCGGCGTTTAAAAAGCAGTTCTACAACCCAGAGACAGGGCGATATGGTAGCGAGGCTCCAAGGCAAAACTATGGGTCTGATTACTATCTTGATAAGTATGGGAGTTATCTTGATGACAAATATAAACAGGCGGACCCTTACAGCGAGTTTGATTACGAAGAATATGGGCCATATCAAGAATATGGGCCATATCAAGAATATGGGCCATATCAAGAATATGATTATCAATCCCCTACTATTGGCACAGTTGACCCCGTCATTGATGAGGCTTGGAACACGAGATACAACGTACAAGCGGCCGACCGTTCCACACAGTATCAAGATGAACTGGACCAACTTGATGACTGGATGGCACGGCAAGGTGGATCATTAAGTTCGGGGCGACAAGAGGGTATGCAGCGCGAAAGGGAACGGGACTATATCACGGACTTGAATAAGATGCGTGACACCGTGGAATCCGATAAAGCGTTTGCCAAATACGACGAAGCTCGTGGTGTGCGTGACATGCAGGCTGCACAAGACTGGCAGGCTAAACAACTCAGAGGACAAGAGAACAGATATGGTCAGGACGTTGGGCGTGAAGAATCCAGATACGGTCAGGACTGGGGGCGTGAAGAATCCAGATACGGTCAGGACGTTGGGCGTGAAGAATCCAGATACGGTCAGGACGTTTCCCGTGATGAGTCCCGATACGGTCAGGACTGGGGGCGTGAAGAAGGTGAAAAGGCGTTTAATTATGGCCAAGCCCAAGGGGCACAAAAGCTAGGTGTTGCCGAGGCACTGGACTCCTCTAATCGTCAACAGGCGTGGGCGGAGAATCAGGCATACAAGCAAGATCAGATGAATATGCTCACGTACCTTGGTGATCTCTTGAGAGTGTATGCGGGTCAAGACAGTAACGCTGTAAATCTCGCTGCGGCCCAAGCTAACGCTGCCAGTTCGGCCCTTGGCGGACTTACAGGTGGTATTGGAGGGATAGCTTCGGCGGGGATAAATAAGTGGGGTAAATAGCTATGGCAAGATTATCACAAGAAGAATTTTTACAACTCCTCTCGCAAGCACAGCAAGATCCGAGCATGGCAGACATATCGCCGGAAGCGTGGCAGTACGCCCCAGGGATAGCCTATACCGAGTCAAGGTTCGATCCGTCGGCCAAAAGTCCTGTAGGCGCACAAGGGATCATGCAACTCATGCCAGACACAGCTAAAGAGATGGGAGTAGGAGATACGAGTGACCCCATGCAGAACATCATGGGTGGGGTAAAGTACCTTGATAAGATGTTAAAGCAGTTTAACTTTGACCCGGAGGATTCTATTGGTGCCTACAACGCAGGTCCAGGTAACATGAAGAAGTATGGTGGCTGGGAGAATGTTCCTTTCCCCGAAACTAAGAACTATGTACCATCAGTACTATCCTACACAGGCGCACCGTCTAATGTTGGTGGACAACTTGCAGGTGCAGCTGCAGGACAGCAGTACACCCCAGATCTCATGGGGCAGTCATTACTGTCAGCCCTTGCAACTGGTAAAGGCCCTGGTGGAATACCGAGCCCCGATACAGAATTTAGAGAGACACCAGATGACGCCGCAATGGCTGGCAGGGGTGAGGAGGGTGCAGAGATTCCCGCAAAAATGCAAAATCTTTTAGCCAACCTCATGGGAGAGGGTCAGCAAGGCCAAGGTACTTCCGCAATGCCTACTAAACCTACGATGAACCTACCAACTGACACGGGAGTTGCCCCAACAAAAATCCCCGTCCCAGCCACAGTTGAAGGCAAAAAGAAAGGGAAGTTTGGCATAAAGGATCTTTTACCTTTATTATTTCAATTTGGTTTACCAATAGCTTCTGGGGCAGTACTCGGGGGCAAGAATCCCTTTTTAGGACCACTTGCTGGTGCACTCATGGGTGCTACATCGGGAGGTGCAAGCTATCTTAAAGGTAAGAGCAGAGATAAGCTAATGGATGCCAAGCAAAGTATGCAGGAGCTTAAAGGTAAACAAGCAATTCAGCGAGATGTGTACAAGGAGATGAATGCTAACGAGAGAGCTAACGCCAAAAACGCTATAGACTGGGCAAAGACTACGATACAGTCTGGGGACTTGTCACGAAAGCAAGTTAAGGACCAGTGGGATCAGCGTAAGGACTTGGCTGATCTGAACCGCAAGGATAGAGAGCTACTATGGGAACAGCAGGTTGATAAGGGTAAACAAGTTCTCGACGAGAAAAAATTTGAGCAAGGCAAGGAGGAGTTTGGTAAGACCCTGGATCAGAAGGACAGGGATCTGGACATTAAAGAAAAAGTAGCAAACAAAAAAAGGGAACCTACGGGGAAAATAAGAATCCTCTCAGATCTAAAGGATACCTCTGGTGGCAAGGAACCTATAAACGTAGATGATGAGGATGCTCTAAAAGCATTTGCCGATCAGCTTGAAGGTCTTGGCTTTGATGGGCTGTCTTACGAAGACAACAAGTCACCTTGGCCTGGTGTAACTATAGAGTATGATTACGACCGCATAAAAAAATTAGCAGAAATATATAATGCCCTATGATTTTTATCCACAACAATCCCATTATCGCAATCCCGATCCAGATGCGCTGCTGGAAGAAAACAAAACTAACGAAGACATAGCGCGTACACTATTATCCGCTCTGTTAAGCATGGGCACCAGTGTTTCAGACACTGCCCAAGAGTATCTAGTTGACCCAGTCGCCAAGCTGACGGGGCTTGTTGATCCATCCAGTAAGACCAAATTTAGCGAGCCGTTAAGCAACGCCCGTGAAACAATTCGTGCAGGAATATCGCCTCAAAACCTGGCGCCGTTAATCCCTAAAGACTTTCAGGTTGAAACGCTTAAAGACCTTACCGGCGTAGATGTCATGAATAGACCTGGTGTCACGGAACCGTTTACCCCACAAAAGTATATCCCTAAAGAATTGCGAGCCGAGGGGCCTTCTAACGACATACCTGGGATATGGGGACAAACCAAAGATGCTTTAAAAGGATTAGCTTCAGGGGGCATGGATGTTGTTGAGGGCTTATCCGATCCCGAGCTTGTGGGTATGGTAGGCATGCTCGGCGGGGCAGGGCTAACGAAGTCACCTGCTGCTGGAAACATTGCTAAAACTGTCGCAGCATCTTTTGTGCCAGGGCTTGCTAAGGGCGCAAAAGAGAGCGTCACAGGGATGTTTGAGGAGGGTATAACAATCCCCGAGATCCTTGAGAAGGTGCCACCGGCGATAACCAACGCAATGTTTGCCAAGGGCATAACCTCGCACACAGTGCCCAAAGAGTTTTTAGGTAAGGCATCGACACGCCTACTGGATCAAAGTGGGGTGGTGAATATAGGTGGTAAGAAGTTCAGAACGCTGATTGACGATGTCAAGGCATTAGGTGGGTTACGATCCGTAAGGCCAGATGGGTCACGTATTCCCGAATATAAGGAATTAGTTAAGGCTACTGATACTGGCAAAAGGACAAAGAAGTGGGGAAACGAGGTACTGGATAAAAGCATAGTTAACAACAACACGGGACGGTCACCTGCTAATATGGTAGTGAGTCTTAACGAGCAGGGTTGGGAATTACCTGACGACGGGGGCATAACGCTTCTTGAAATGATAGAACAGGATAGGGGCGCCAAGATATACGAACGTGAACAGGATGCCGTATTACATCCTGACACATTGAATAGTGCGGACTATGTGGAGGCCTTAGAAAAAACATCAGGGCCTGAAAAATTGCATAAGATTACTTCAGCTAAAGTTTTAGGTCATAACGAGACTGTGTTGGGCAGTAACACAAGTTCACGGGAGTATAAGGTAGTCCATACGAAGAATGGTTGGGACACTTATTCCAGAGAACGCTATGAAGATCCGTGGAAAAAGGGGGAAACCTACAAAAGCCAGAAGGAAGCTATACGTGACCTTAACGACATTCACGAGATGAAGGAAATGGGTGTATATGAGGAGTGGCAAAAGAGTCTGGAGGTACCCCCTGACAAGCCTAAAAAGATAAAAACCCCTGTAGAAAAGATGATGGACCTAGGGGAAGTTCCCGAAGAGTTCATCCGTGATGAGGCGTTAAAACTAAGCGCTGGCAAACAACCCAAAATTTTAGAGCCACCCTTCGAGACTAAGTTCAAAGGCATTCCTGATACCTTTGATGTGGCGCCATCCATCGATCACATTATCGGCGAAATGCCGCCTAAAGATTTCGGCGTAAACGTTCTGGCAGGGCAGAAGAAGATCCCAGCGAAACCAACCCCGCCTCAAGAGATGTGGAGGGAGATTGACGAGAAGGTCTGGGAGGATTCAGTCAAAGAAGCTAAGGCAGCTTTAGAATCCGATCCAGCTTATATTGAACTAGAAGACAAATTCGAAAAGACCTCTATGCTGGACAGTAAGACCAAGGAACTCTACAGCAAAGGATTACAGGCAGAAGGTATCCCTATGGGCACCTTTGCACGGGATCTGGAATTACCTTACACAACAAAAGTACTTAAATGGAAAAATGCCATGGACATCACTGAGGTGGCCAACGCCCTGTACGACCGCACACAGGTTCAGGAATTATCTGCGGTTCAGGATATAGTAGGCGCCCTGCACGCTAAAACTCACATCCAAGGTAAACTACTGCAAGAAGCTAACGCAGAGCCCTACATAAAAGCAGGGAGAAGGTTTAAATACTCTAAAGAGAAGCTGTCTGATATATTTGAGCACATAGAAACACCCGAGCAAGGTGGTCAGACAGTATTTGACCCCAGTGGTTACACCATGACCGACCCAACTACAGGGGCTGTTAAACATAGTATTTCCGCCTGGAAGGGGGCGCCGCCAGATCCGCTTGTTTTAGAGGAGGCCATCAAGCTACGACAGGCTTATGACAGCTTACATAAGCAGGCCAGCGATTTCCAAGTAAAACATGGTAAGGAACCTCTGCCGTATCGCAGAAGGTATTTGCTTCGAGAGGATCTAGTACCACAGGCAGCTCATAACAACCCAACACTTGGGAGGGTATCCACCGCGTTTACTCAAAAAGCAGTGCGAAAAGTATCCGGCAGGAAGGTTGCCATGCAGCGTGACTTTGGCAAGTTGCACGACAGCTACATTAACCAGATAACTAACCTAATGACAGAGGAATTATCCCCCGCCATAGCCAAGTATAAAGTAGCCATGATGAAACTAGAGGCACGAGGTGTTAAAGACGGAGCTGCCCACCTTAACAAAGAGCTGGCAGACGCCTTCGGGGTAAAAGACCCTAATGCTTGGGACAGGATACAGGCCACCGAGCTGGCGGATGCTTCAATGGAGACACTAAAGCAGTTCCGCACAGAGAAGGGCTTAGACGCGGGATGGTTAGAGTCAATATTCCAAGAGGCATATAACCAGATGTATAAGGCATTTCTGGGTGTGGACTCGTTTAAAAATATGGCTGCCCAAACCACGCAGTACCTACTCGGAGGTAATGTTGAATTTCCCGGTATGGGTGCAGAAGCTGGGGTTGGGCTGACAGTTGCTACCTACAAGGCGATGACGAAAAACCTCGCTGACCGAAAAGTCAAGGGTGTAGGTGACAAGATTAAAAAGGCTATTGGGGGCGGTTTAGCAAAGACATTCAACAAGACGTTAACGGTGGAGGAGATAGCTGAGATTGCGGCAGCCAACCCAATGCTACGAGACCTGAAGTTTAATCCGATGGAATACCAGATGAGGGGAATTAGCGGCAGAGAGATTAAGATTCCATTCACTGGCAAGGCTATACAAGGCAATCTTATCTCAAAGATATTGGAGACGCCTAGCCAACCTGCCATGAGCTACCTGGACTGGTCAGATCTGATCGAAAGACAGGGAGTGTTCCTGTACGCTCGTAATGAATATATTAAAAATCCAAAAATCTTTAACGAGACACTTGATCCACTGGAATTAGAAACCATCAGACAGGCTAACGTCAAAGGTGGTTCAAAGGATGCGGCCCGCATGGCAGGAATTCTAGTGTCTCGGCGGGTCATGGGCATCTACTCGCAGTTTAACAGGCCGGAATGGTTCTCACACGGGATAGGCAAGTACGTACCATTTAGGACATGGTCCCAGAACGAAGTTATGAAGCTATTTAAGCGAGCACATCAAACAAAGAATCCAGCGCAGAGGGCGGCGTTAATAAAGACGCTTATCTATCCTGTTATGCTAGGTACTACAGTAGCCCTTGCCACGGGTAATGCCAGAGATATATTTTATTTTTCACCAGCAGCAAGTGCACCACGATTGCTTAATCCACAGTCAGCGCCATTTATTAAACCGCTGGCTGAGATGGCTTGGAAGGGTCCTGTGGCAGGCGTTAAAGAACTCGCCAAGCAGGTGCCTCTCACCAGGGCAGCAACCTACTCCATACCCAAGCTGTTTGAAGGTAGCGGTAAATCTACAAATAGGGGTAAAGGCAGAGGTGGCAGGGGTAAAGGCAGAGGTGGCAGGGATTAAGTTAAGGGGGTACCATGAAAAGCAGTTTTAAAAAGGCTGTGGAGTTTGTTTTCAAATATGAAGGTGGGTATGTCAATGACCCAAGTGACCCAGGTGGAGAGACAAAGTACGGTATCAGCAAGTGGGCCTACCCTATGCTGAACATTAAAACCCTGACCAAGGATGACGCTGAGCGGCTATATTGTAATGACTACTGGAAGCCCGCAGGATGCAACTCATTGCCATGGCCGGTAGATATTGTCATGTTTGATACTGCTGTAAACTGTGGCCTTAAGCGGGCTGCAAAGTTTCATGAAGGGGCCATGAAAGTGCCCCATGAAGAAGCTATGGCGATCATAAGGAAACGTGAGCTGTTCTATCTGCGCTTGGCAGAAAACAGGAGGTTTCGAAAGTATAAGCGTGGGTGGCTTAATCGTATAAACTCTTTGCGCAAATATATATTATAAAAGGTGAAACTTATGGACCAAGAGACAGGCATAATTGTGGGGTTGGTTAGTATCTTCCTTGTGATATTCAGTGTTATTAGGGAGTGGCAGAAAAGCAGCACAGTCAAGAGAATCATATCGGACGCTAATAAAAGATTAGACTTAGAGAATAAAATATTCTTAAAAAAATTGGAGGCTAAAGATGAGGAGATTCATAATCTGGTTGCTGGTGTTAACATCGTGCCAAGCAAAAGTAATAAGGGTAACACCGCCAAGTCAGGAAATGCCAAGTGAGGAGTGTGTTGCTATTGCAGAAAATATGCACAGCTGCCTGAAGAGTGGCGAATGCGAACTTCCTGATGCAGACACCTATAGATCTATACTGGAGTGTTATCTGCGGATGACAAACAGGCTAACACGAGCAACTCTATAGTGCGAGAGCGGGTATAACCATGAGCCACTGCTAGCTTGTCAATTTGTTTGAGTAGTTTTGTTGGTAACGTGATCAGCACTGATTTTCGATTCAACTTTTTCTTCATAGGTTTTTTTTGTATCCTCATTGGTCTCTCCTTCTATATCACTAAGTAAAAAGCTATAATCAAAATTACCTTGGGGACAAACCCAAGACACACGCACACCGCTGATCTGCTTCCCTGTGGTGTTGTCCACAAGCATACGAACATGTGGCTGCACGTTGTAGCGCTTCTCAACCAGATCATAGAACGTGTGGTAAACCTTTTTTAAGAGTAATGCCGCATCGCTGTGATACTTGTCAGCTTTATCTTTGGCCTCAGTGTATATCCCCCATGCTACGTTGCTCTTGTGTATTGTCGGAGCGCAAGACCTAAAGATTTTCTTCATTTTATCTTCCATTTATTACCTCCTCTATGAATTTATCTACAGTATCCGTATTGTAGGCTATTAGAGTTCTGGCACCAGCTAAACGCATGTCCTCCAGTGTTTTTTTCTGGATCCCTGTTGTCTTATTTGACCCAGCCTTCAATTCTATTGCAAATGGGACACCGTCGTACCAACCAATGATGTCAGGTATTCCCGCTCTGAACCTATCATTTACTTTGTATACCCACATTTTCGGGTATGTCTTTAACTTCTTCATCACTTTTGATTGTAAAAGTGCTTCGGGTTTCTTCACTGTAGGCCCCTTCATAAAACTTGGCCATTGTCCTCGGCATCTTGGTCACATCCAACTCGACTGATGGCAGCCTACCATGGCTACCTGGGAACATGGCGGATACAGCACGTATAAAAAAATCTTTTTTCTGAAAATACTTAGCTAGCAGTGTGGATATATTCGTCTCGGTGCGCAGATAGAACTTGTTGAGTACATCGCAAACACCACGTAAATAAATAACCACTTTGGCCCCATCATCTTTATACTTATAAAAGTGATGCTGTATGATACCCTCATTTACCCCAATCATAAACTCTTCCGCAAATTGATGCAACTTGTCCCCACTGGTAATGTCACGTGCGTTCTCCAGAACCTGCTCAGACAGGAATGATGTTAGTCTGTCGTCTCTACCTATAAGCCTTTCACACACCCCCAGGGGTATTGCGTAATTAAACAGGGTGCGTCGCTCAACGCCCGTGCATAGTTGATGCAACCTGCCCACCGCATCCTCTATGTGAGGTATGACATCGGGCTGTTGTTGCAAGATGTTCCGCGCTACGCATGATGCCTGTTTACTCATGACCTCCATTTCCGCGTAGCGTTCCTGCCGTCGGTTCTCAGGCATGTAAAAATTTAAGCACCGTGATGCTAGGCCATTATCATTGATTAGCTCCTCGCCCGTCATGGCAAGTGCTGCACGTATTGGCGTCTCTAGTAGCCCGAATTTTATCTTACCCTTTGCCCCACCTAGCCGGTCGTAGACACCCAAAAGTGTAGGGACCATCTGATTTAGTTTACGAGTTTCCCGCCAATCGTTGAGTAGCACGGGTAATGAGGAATAGTAACCAAGAGTTCTAGTGATACCTACGCTGGATGACGCATCCAGATTTTTCTGTGCGTTCTCTTGTCCCAGCAATGCCAGTGCCCAACGTAGTATAGTGGTCTTACCTGTAGCCTTGTTGCCATACAAAAATAACAAGGGGAAACAGTGGTACTTTTGATGAATGGGCTTGATGAACAACGTAGAAAGTGCCCATGCCACCACTGCTTTAGCCAGACAATCATTATCCAGGGTGTCACCTATGTAGCCAATATACTTTTTTAAATCGAAGTCTTTACATTCTTCAGTAACCAGCGAGGGTAGAGCTTCGATTTCATTTAACACCTGGCATTTGTATCCAATGTTATCCAGCCAGCATATGCCTTGTTCGTCAGCGGGGTATACCTTACCGCCTTTAATCAAACAATTCTCGAATAACCAGAAGTCGTATTCCTTGATGTACCCACAATGATCAATACAATACACTATATCACTGTTGTCGTTGTTAAACACGTATTCCATTATATCGTTAACCTGATTATCTATACCGTAAAATAAAAAGTTACCTCTGGACATGAGCCACATATTGAACCCCGTGCGACTGCCTATATGATGTGCCTTAACTATGGGTGCCAGTATCTCGTTGCCGAACTCGTCAACGATAACCACGTCCCGTGTAATACCGTCGCCGTGTTTTTCGTTTATGCGGTTTTCATAGACGTTTTTAATATAGATATAGCAATTTGTGATACGCTTCCCTGGTACTTTCTCGCCCCTCTTATCATGAGTATCTATTGTCCAGAAGCAGTTACCCTTTACCACGATATTACTTTTATAGAATAGTCGTTTGACCGACCTGTTAACATGTGCCTTGTGGTTTGCCCGCAGAGGTAGGCTATCAAGGTATTTTTTAGGAGGTAGTGCTTTGTAAATTATATCAAGAAAGTCTTCTTTTGTGCGACCCTGGGCTAATGCTAGATCTATATCAATTTTCCCCTGGACCATCCACTCGGCGGGTAAAGTAGCGACACGGCACTGTTTAGCATGATCCAGTAGTTTATATGCCATAGCATAGGCAAAAATAATGGTGTCAAATCTTTTACGCCAGTCAGCTTTGTACGACTTATACTCTGGGTTGTCCTTTAATTCATTGTCAAAACATATCACGAACTCATTAGCCTCTATGGTGTCCAATACATCCAAAAAGTATTTGAAATTTTTGCCCTCCATGGAACTTATCCCAGGTATACCTATTGCAGGGAAACCCAAGCATTCAGCTGCGTCAGCTTTAAACTCAGATTCCGCAATGACGCACACATCACACTTGGCAAAACTACTCGTAGTCCGGTACACTTGATGACCATGCCCCTGAAATCCGTTTTTGTGTGGGCGCACTTTTGTAACATTGCCATCTTTGTCGTGATAAGGGATCAGGATGTTGGGGGTAAGGATCTTGGGGTTCACTACCCATGCGCCCTCGTAGGATACGAGTAAACCCTCCTGGGATAGCTCACTAATGTCTTGCCCCAGTGAGTTGATTATGACTTCATTTCCTGGATGACACGAGCGCCACTGTTTTCTGTGAATCACTTCATCAGAAAAACCCCGACGACGCATATGTTCTGCGTCGTCGGGTAGGAGTACCATGTTATCAATCAGCTTGTTTAGCAAGTTCGTCGTCATGGATCTGTACCTTCTTTTCTTTTAGACAATTTTTCCACTTCACAGCTTCTTCCAACTGATTTAGCGAAACGTCCATTGACGACTTTATGTCCATCACGAAAAATCTACCCTTGTCATTTTTCGCTATTGTCGAACCCAGTACATAGTTGCGCAGCTTGCCCATCAGCTTGGCCGAGCTTAGCAACTTCTTTCCAGCAGGATATGACGTGGATCTAAAACTAACCACGCAAGGTTGCAGCGTGTCTGCTATAAGCCCCATTGCTTCTATAGTTTCTCCACACTTTGCTGGAATTTTCCCTCTCCAATTTTTGTAATATTCCCCAAAGGGGCACTGCACGCATTTATCCCCAAATATGCTTGTGATGCCGTCAGCACTTCGGCACTTCATGCCGTCTTCCAGCGTTATGAGTAGGGCACCAAACGTAAATTTGACGGGGATAAATTGCAGCGACTCACCATAATTGTCCTTCGTGATGTTATTGAGGTAAGTGCCAATCTTGGCGCCGTCCTCGGTTACCTCCGTGCTATTCGATTGTAACAGCTTAATACGGGGGACAATCAACTTGTCCTGTGGGGCCTCCTGATCGTCAAAAAAGCCATCGGCTGCTGACGGACTATACGTCGCTACCGCGCTCGGTTGCACAGGTGTTACCAGCGCAGCCTTTTCTTCTTTTTTTACTGTCATATATTATCTCCTATTTATATTGTTACATTGTTACTATTTGCTAGGCTTTACGTATGCGCAGAGACTCTTGCGGGAATATTTTAAACCCAGTGCCTCTGCCTGACTGATGTCAATCTCCGCGGCCTCAACCTTTTCTTTGATGAAGCTGCCTAGCGTGCGGGAATTGACTGTCTCTTTAATAATGCTCCCGTTGCCGGATTCACGTAGGTACTTAAAAGCTAACTCTTCGTTTACGATGGACGACCGCAAATCTGTTTGAGTGAAGATTGTACGACCGTCAATCTTAAAACTGTCTACCTCGGTATTGTTCATGACCATTACAAGAGTGGCTGACAACCTATCGTAATCAGTCTTGAGCTGTTTCAGCTCTGACTCGAAATAGTCCTTTTGATCCTTGAGAGCTATCAGCCGTTTGGCTAATGAACTTAGTTCTTCTGACATGGTATGCCTCCTAGGTATACTCCACGCATCAGCGCGAGTTCGTACTCGTGCTCTGCGGTACTATTTGACTCATAGTCAATCGTGTTATCTCCTGATCGAGATACCACCTTGCTTTTTGCAAATCTTCAAGACGATCCCCTTTGCGGCCACAACGCCAAACATATTTAATGACGTTGCCTAAATTATAGTCGAAATGTTGCGCAATCTGAATACATTCTACCCCTGACGGATGGTTTTTATAATGTGCCGGGTTGATAGGGTCTTCCATTGGCTTCCAACATGCTTTTCTTAGATCGTCTTTCATACTTACCTCTTTTATATAAAGTTTATATATAGTCTACACACTGCTTTTGCAAGTGATATATTTGTGTTGCAAAATCTTTTTTACTTCGTAAGGCGCTAATCACATGTTCGTCAATTGTTCCCTGTGCGACGATATCTATATAGACGCACGAGCCCCCTACACTTGTCGCTCTATGTATACGATCCTCCGCTTGTTCCCTGTCTACCAGGCTGTATTCGTTAGAATAGAAAATCATATGTTTGCAGTGTTCCATATTGAACCCGATGCCTGCGACCCGCAACTGCCCAACAAGGACCCTAAAATCTCCATGCCGAAACCTATTAACAACCTCGTGCCGTTTGTCCGCCTTGACATCCCCGCAGATTATATTGTGTGAAATTTTTTTATCTGCTAACGCTTTGCACACCACTGTCATATCATAAATAAAACGGCACATGATAATCACGGGCTCGTCTCCGATCTCTTCGAGCAGCTCCAGCAGGCAGGCCAACTTCGGATTATTCTCAAACACCTGCACTTCATCATCCTTCTGCAAAAATCCTTGCGTGATCTGACTAAAACGCAGCAATCGTGTCAGGATATTTTGCCCCTCAACAACTTCACCAGACTTCATCGTTGCAATCATTTCGTACTTCATTTCGTTGTAAACTTTCGACTGCTCTTTGCTCAGCGTTACGTATCGAGTCATGTAAACTTTTTCGGGTAGATTAATACAATCTTTTTTCTTGATGCTGTACACGTAGGGGTTGATCAACGACACTAGCTCATCCAGATTTTTATATCCTGTGATCCTGCGCACCCCAGCCGGTGCCCCTCTTACCTGCTCTTCCAAGCAATACCTGTGCCTGAACGCCGTGAAGCTAGTACCTAGCAGTCTGCTATTTAAACATCGAACCTGTGCGTAGTAATCCTGTGCCCCTTGTGACACGGGGGTTCCGGTGAGCAGTAAGCAATGTGACGCCCCCTCGGCTAACACCTTCATGGTTTTACTGCGCACACTGCGAGGGTCCTTGATCTTGTGTGACTCATCTAATATTAAAACTTTTTTATTTTGCACTGCGCTCAGTGCCACTTTATTCAGAGATATAAATTCGTAGTTGACTATATGTATTCCAGGCATTGCCAGCAGATCTAACCGACACTCCGTGCTGCCAGTGACCGCAACCGACTCCCTGCCAGCAAACTTTTTTATCTCCTCAACCCAGTGCTGGATCAAACTAATCGGGCAGACTATAAGTACCTCGTTAGGGTTTACACCCATCGCTGCCAGCCATTGTAGCGCCATCAGGGTTTTGCCTAGCCCCATCTCCGCCGCCAGCAGGCACTTAGTTCTGGTTTTGCACCACGCCTCCCACGCATCCTGATGTTTATAAAATTTTGCGCTAACGTCCCAGTTAAATTCTGGGGGTAATGCAGGATCTCGCAGGGCTAAAGCCGAACTGGCCAGCATTTCATTATCAATGCAGTACCCCTCACGTCTTAAATCTATTGCGTTGGGTACGTTGCGAGGTGCCTGCCAGAATTTACCATGAGGGTTATAACGAGCCCCTTGCAAGCTACGGCAAAACGTCACCAGCTCGGGGCTGTAGGCGGCTATTCGAATTGTGTAGTGTAGAGGATCTATATTTATCAGTAGATTAGTCATAATCACACCAGTTTATTAACCCAAGGTAAGACCGTCCCTTTGTTTAAAGACTTGTTTATATTTTTAGGATAATAAAGGTGATTACATTGTCCTGATGGATTACAATATTTTATTGGCAGACCGCATCTCTCGCAACATTTATCAAGCAATCCACCGTCAAACATGTTTGTCTCTTCTGGCTGCGAGATGTCTATAGGTTGAGGTATTGGGCAATACTCAGACCAACCAAGAGAGCTATTATCCCAACTAAAAACAGAGCCATCATTACAAAGAACCACCGGCAATCCATTCCATGTTAAAAGCTGTGTTATTTTCCGCATTCAATCCCCACTTTCTTTTTGATTTCGTCAATGCACTACATCCACCCAGCGTAAAATTTTTGACCAATAATAAGCTGTTTACGTTTTTCTTTTAAATTCTGCATTTTCTAAAGTCTACGCCCTAGCTAGTATGCCAAAATATCTATTAAACGCCGGTGACTCCGTGTCCCAATATGTTTGTTCATGTTTGTTCATCTTTTTTCATCTTGAACCTCCTCGTATGTCTCTTTAAAAATATTGTCTTTGCATGGGTAATATTCTCCTTTAACGCCTGTAATAATCCAGTCGCTTGGGCAAACTGTGTGACCACCTTCAAGAGTATCAATCCAACCGTGATCATGCATGATTTTTTGACAATGTTGGCACTGTTTATCGCCGTCAATTCTTGGATGTCTATAGTATCTTACAACAGCGCCTTCTCTCGGTTTCACTGGCGTTTCACCTGTGTCCTCGAAAACTCTAAAACAATCATCTTGTGGATGATCTCCGTTTTTAAACCATTGAACCGCCTCAATTATTTTTGGCTTTTTTCTGAACTTCATTTGAATTTTCCTCCATATATTTCTAAAGAGATTGTGTTTCCGCAGTACATGCAAAAACAGATTTTTTTAGATTGTTCATATTTCTTTTTTTTATGGCCTGTATCAATTTCATGCAGCACTGTTTTCTAATCCACTGCTCATACTCTCTGCTTTCATAACTCTCCCATTTTGGATGCATTTAGTCAGCCACCCT